>SMVA01168133.1_pt1 | contig 16824 bp, 13 predicted proteins | sample 2456451 | NCBI WGS metagenome assembly SMVA01 (sample SAMN11095933, study PRJNA526329) | marine sediment metagenome | biome: Marine sediment; feature: Surficial sediment; material: Deep marine sediment; isolation source: Hadal surficial sediment | place: Pacific Ocean | collected 2014-05 | depth...
CCCTGGCCGCCTAGCAGGGTGCGGAAAAACGATCGCACCCCCGTTCAAAACGTCACGGATGACCCTGTTCGCCTCTCAGGCCCCGGGCTCCCGCGGGGTGATGTGGTCTTTGGTGGCATTTTCGTGAGAGCCCGAGGAGTTTTTCAGCACCCTGCTAGAGGTCGGGGTTCCAGACGGTGACGATGGTCAGGGGGATACCGAGCTCGAAGGGTGGCCATTCCCCGGTGGAGAGTCGCGGAGACCATACCGGCCTCATATCGTTCGCCGGGTAGGGGCCCACATCGGTGCAGTGTTACTGCGATTCGCGCGCTCTGGCGTTTTCCTCGAGTTGCCGGGCGATCAAACCGCGCACGTAGAGTGAGAGTTCCTCCGCGCTGCGGTCGCCGAACTCCTCGGGCGGGACAGCATCCAGCACCGTGAGCGTAATGGGGTGTCGGCCCTGGAGCACGAATCCGCCTTTGGGCAGTGCGTTCGCACTGCCATCGATCACCATGGGCTGAATGGGACTGCGCGTCTTGATTGCGACCTCGAAGGCGCCTGGCTTGAAGCTTCGCATCCGGCCCGTGGCGGAACGTGTTCCCTCTGGAAACATCATGATGGAGCTGCCGCTGGCAAGCGTCGCTTCGCACTCTCGCAACATCTTCATCACGCTCTGCCTGTCACCGCGCTTCAGCTTGATGTAGCCGTTGAGCGACATGTTCCAGCCGATGAAGGGAATGCGAAAGTTCTGGATCTTCGAAACCCACTTGTAGTGGCTGAACAAGCGGAACAGCACGAGGATGTCGATCAGCGACAGGTGGTTCGAGACCAGCACATGAGCCCGGTCCGAGCGCAGCTTCTCGCGACCGATGATCGTCACGGGCCAGGCTGGATTCAGCCAAGTGTAGAGAGACGCCCAGAAGCAGGTGAAGAGGTGGAGCGCGGCCTTGCGGCGATCGAAGGGCGCAGTCACGGCCCAAACTACGACCGCTATCGGCAGCAGCACGATCGAGCTCAGGGCAAGGAAGAGCCAGAAGAGGCAAGACGCCAGCCGCATCGTCATGAGATCATGTTATCCCAGGTGGCCGCAGAGGCCTTGATTCTTTCATACTGAGGGTGTATAGGCATGTCCGTGGCTCCGCCTCCAGCCCCCGCCACCTCGCGCTACGCGCTCCTGCACACTTCCCGGCAAGGGTCAGGTGAAACGGTTCTCAATGCTGTCAACGCATCTCCAAGATTCCGGGTCAAATTCGTTCCAGGAGGACTGCGAGACATGATCAGGGAACTGTCCAGGCTCCGGATATGGCCGGACCAACGATTCGCCGGAGACGGCGGTTGATTTCTGTCGCGTCGGTCACGAAGCGGTTCGGGTCTCTGACCGCCGTGAACCAGGTGAGTTTCGAGCTCCAACGCGACGAGCTGGTGGGCTTCGTGGGTCCGAACGGAGCAGGCAAGAGCACGTTGCTCAAGATGCTGGCCACGTTCCTCTATCCCACGGCGGGGCGAATCTCCATCGACGGCCTGGATGTCGTGAAAGACTCGCTGGCTGTGCGCAGAAAGGTGGGATATCTACCCGGAGACACACCGCTGTACCAGGAGATGCGAGCGGACCGGTTCCTGGAGTTCATCGGCCGGGCGCGGGGGCTCAGCGGTGCTCGGCTGAAGGAGCGCCTGGAGTGGGTCGTGGGCGCCTGCGGCCTGGAGCAAGTGCTGCGGCAGCGGGTCAAGGAGTGCTCCACCGGGTATCGCAAGCGCATCGGGCTGGGGGCGGCCCTGATCCATGATCCCGAGGTCATTCTGCTGGACGAGCCGACTCACGGTCTCGATCCGCTGCAGGTGGTCTCGTTTCGCGCCCTGCTCGAGCGGTTGCGTCCGGGACGCGTCATTCTTCTGAGCAGCCATATCATCTCCGAGGTCGCCACGATCTGCGACCGCCTGCTGATCATTCACCGTGGGGACCTGCTAGCCGATGGCACCCTGGAGACGATCCGCGACGGCCAGGGAGTCGAGGGGGACGATCTGGAGGAGTTGTTCCTGAATCTCATCCGTGGCTACGAGTCCCGGCGGGACGGAGCTCACGATGGCTAGTTCGAGCACCGCAGGCAGCACAGGTCCGCTCTACGACGTCCGAGTGATCTTCACGCGGGAGATCGCGGCATACTTCGACTCTTCCATTGCCTACGTCTTCGCCTCGGTATTTCTGCTGCTCAGCGGCAGCATTTTCATGAACAGTTTCTTCCTCAACTCGATCGTGGACATGTCCGAGTACTTCCGCATGCTTCCACTGTTGTTGCTGCTGGCGATCCCGGCGATCACCATGCGCACCTGGTCCGAGGAACACGCCCAGGGAACGTTCGAGTTGCTGATGACACTGCCACTACGCTCGTTTCCTGTGGTTCTGGGGAAGTATCTGGCGTGCTTGAGCTTCTATCTGCTAGTGCTGGCCGGCAGTTTCCCGATTGTCCTGATGCTGATCTGGCTCGGCCAACCCGATCTGGGACTGATTGCCTCCTCCTATCTGGGCGGGGTGTTCCTGGGTGCCTGCTTCCTGGCCCTGGGGGTGTTCATCTCGGGTATCAGCGGCGAGCAGATCGTGACCTTCATGCTGAGCGCCTTCGCTTGCTCCTTGCTGGTGCTGAGCGGCCACGAGAAGGTGGTCGAGGTCCTGGACGGCCTGGCCCCCGCTCGGCAGATCGGAACATGGCTCTACGACTCCGTTTCGGTGATCCCGCACTATGAGGCTTTCTGTCGCGGGGTCGTCTCGTTGGGTGATGTGATCTACTTCGTTTCGCTGATCATCTTTTTTCTGGTGATGAACGAGATCACTCTGCGGCTGAGCCGCTACTAGGAAACTCGAGAGCCCGGCATGAAACGAGTCCTTGTTCTTCAGGGCATGGCCGCCATCGTGCTGTTGTTTCTCGTGGCCATCTTCGTCAGCCGGGCCGCCGACCGCTACCTGGACGTCACCCTCGAACTCGGCGCCCGAGACATCGCATCTCTCCGGCCGGAAACGCTCAGCTACCTCTCCGGAATCAAGGGACGGGTCTCACTGACCTACTTCGTCTCTTCCCGGAAATCGATGCCATCCTCGATGAAGGGTGTGGAACAGGCGGTGGTCTCGATTCTGGAGGCAATGCAGTCCGAGGCTCCAGCGCACCTGGACTACCGCGTTCTGGATCCCGATCTGGACCCGCACAACGGTCCGGCCTACGCGGCGAGCCGCCACCGTGTTTCACCGGTCAAATTGCGTAGTGTGCTGGAGGACACCGCTGCGGAGCAGGCGGTCTGGTCCTCGCTGGTGGTGACCTATGATCAATTCCCGGAAGCCCTGATTCAGGGGATCACTCCGCGGGACCTGCCGTACCTGGAAGACCTGATCGTCGAGCACTTGCGTGCGATGCAGCAACCGGTTCAAGCCGTGGTCGGGGTCGCGGCTCCATCGAAAGGCTTCCAGGTCGTGGGCGCCATCGCCGCGCGGAGGTTGGGGGCGCGGGTGGTATCGATCCAGCTGGACGAGGACCCGAGGATCCCCACCGAGATCGATGTACTGTTCTGGATCCAGCCCAAACTCGTGACCCGGGAACACGTGGTGGAGTTGCGGAGGTTTCTGGACACGGGTCGAGCGGTGATTCTCGCCGGCAGCAACTACTCTATCGATACAGACGCGTCCGGCAACCACCGGCTCCGTCCGGCAGCTTTCGACTGGAACACGTTGCTGCGGCCCTTCGGCCTGACGATGATGCAGCGGCTGGTCCTGGACGAGTCCCACGCCGCCACGGCAACCGTGGGAAGGGACGGCAGCCTACGTCAGGTCGACGCACTGTTTCAGATCCGCGTGTTACCCAGCCAGTACCAGACCCGCAGCTTGCTCGGGAACGCTGCCGGCGCGCTCCTGACCCGTGAAACCAGCGTCTTGCTTCCCGCCGCCAGACAGCTGGCGGCCGCGGGTCGCCAGGCCGAGGTGGTGGCGACCACTTCCGAACGCACCTGGTTGACGGACTGGCCTGCCGAGACTTTCGACGACCAGATCATCGACGAGGCCGAGCCGGCGGCCAAGCAGCCGTGGATGGTCCTGCTCCGACCGGATGACCCGTGGAAGGGCGACCTGCTGGTGATGGGAACGTCGGCGCTGTTCCGCGACGAGATCGTCTTGCAGGGCCGTAACGCCAACGCGGTGTTCCTTGGCACACTGCTGCGGACTTTCACCGAGGCCGGACGGCTGGCCCGCCTTCGTGTTCCAAGATTCGAACCGGAGAGGTTTCCCGCACCGTCCCTGGCTGCACGTGTCGTCTGGCGAGGTCTGGTGGTCTTTCTCTTGCCGGTGGTAGCTCTGACGTTGACCCTGCTGCGGCGGTCGTCGAGCCGGCGGAGTCCGGCACGGTGGATGCTGGCCGGGGCCGGCGGCTGGATCGTTCTCATCGCGGTGGCCTTCGTTTTTCGTGATGGAGGTGCCTGGGCCCTACCCCGTCTCGATCTGACCCACGGGAAAACCAACACACCCTCCGTGGCGACCCACGAGCGACTGGCACCCTACCGCGACGGGTTGACGGCGGAACTCCTGATCAGCGACCGGATCCACATGCCGGCCTCGCTGGGGGCGCTGGAGAGTCGCCTGCGAAACACGCTGCGTGGGTTGGGGATCTCGTTTCGTACCGTTCGCCCCGAGGACCTTACCGCCAGGGAGCAACAGCAGCTCAGAGCCGCAGGGATCACAGCCTTTCACATCGACAGCGTGCGGCATGACGCCGAGGCCGTCGTGCCGGTCTGGAGTGCCCTGAGGCTGAGCTACCGGAACGATGTGCAGGTAGTCCCAAGACTGGACCAGAGAATGTCGCACCATGTGGAGTTCCTGCTGGCCGCAGCCGTCGACCGCTTCCGGACCGGAAGTGGCCCGCACATCGGCGTGTTGTCCGATCTGCCACGGCTGACCGCGGCCGAAGCGCACGAGGACTATCAGAAAAAGGGCCTGACCGCGCCCGTGGGGTCCGACGTCTACAGCCGTGTGAAGAACATGCTCAAGCAGTACGGCTACCGAATCTCCTACATCAACCCCAAGACACCGGAGTTCCCCGAGGATATGGATCTGCTGCTGTGGTTGCAGCCAAGGTATCCGGACAAGATAATCCCGAAGTTCAGCGAGTACCTCGCCGGCGGCGGGAAAGCCCTCGTCGCACTGCAGCACTTCAACGTCCAGCAACGCCAGTATCGAGGAGCCGGATTCCAGACCGTCTACTGGCCCCAGCCGCAGTTCCACCGGTTCAATCATTACCTGGACTATCTGGGGGCAACGCAGGTCGGTGAGAAACGCGCTGGCGAGGCGGGCGAGGTCCTGTTCGACCGGAACCAGGGGCACCTGGCCCTGGCAACCCAGGTCAACCGATCGGCATTCCGCGAGTACGACACGCAGCAAGTGGCCCGGCCGTTCCTGATTCGCGCGCTGGGGTCCGGATTGTCTTCGCAGTCGGTCGTGACCTCTCGCCTGGGCGAGTTGCTCTTCATCTGGGGCAGCCGGTTCTCTCTGGACCAGCAGCAGCTGAGTAGCCGGGGATTGACTGCCGAGGTTCTGGTCCGAACCAGTTCCCGGGCCTGGACCTACTCGTGGAAAGGTGGCTGGATTCCCGAGGAGGCCTTCGTGGAGCCCGGGGAACCGGACGCATTCCTGGATGGGCCGCAGCCGCTGGCAGTCCTCCTTCAAGGGACCTTCCCACGTTTCGAAACCATGAAGGATGAAGCTGGGCGTTCGTTCCTGGCGCCGTCCGCTGCACCGCCGAGGGCCAATCAGCCCGCCGGGGAACTATTGCTGATCGGTTGTTCGGAGATGTTCAAGAACCCCAACCTTTACAGGCCAGGTCAACAGCACGATCAGTTCCTTCTGAACGCGGTGGCCTATCTGACCCACGGTGGCGAGATGGCCGAGCTACAGGCCCGACAGCCGTCAGCCGAGAGCTTCCCGGTTCAGACCGCGACGGTGAACGCCGGACTCCGTGGGATAGTCGTGGCCCTGCCCCCTGTGCTGCTCCTCCTGTACGGTTCATTCCGTTACTGGCACCGTCGCCGGCCGGTTCTGGGTTCCTAGACATGCATCGATCGTTGAACATGCTGATCCTTGTTCTGGTCGTCAGCCTGGGAGTGCTCGGCGGGCTGGACTGGTACCAGGACAGCTTGGCGCATGAGCGGCGTGTCCGAGAAAGCACCCACCGCCTGCTCGGGGGCACGGCAATTTCCGTGGAGCAAGTAGCGCGGATAGAACTGTGGCTGCCGGGGTCGGATAGCAGCTGGAGCTTCCGACGAGTCGAGACCGGCTGGCGGCTTCCCCAGTATCGAAATGCTTTCGCCCAGACCGGACGGGTCAACACCATCCTCGGCGCGGTGACGGAAGGTCGGGGCACCCAGGTCGGCCACTGGCCGCAAGACGCGGCGCACTATGGTGTCACGGAGCAGGACAGCATGAGAATTGCCCTCTTCGACCAGCGGGACGCTCGGGCGACGACAGTCTGGGTCGGTCTCGTGGCTCCCGGAAACAGGTCTGGAGAATCCTACATGACCGTGGAGGGCGCCGAGCCGATCTATCACGTGGATTCCAATCCCTGGCCTTCCGTGGACTGGACGCCCGGCAATGTCTACCCACCGCTGCTGGACCGCCGTGTGATTCCCGGGGCCCTGAATCGTCGCTCGGTGGTCTCGATCAGCTTCGCCGACCGCAGGTCACCGGAGCTGAAGAAGATCCTACGCGAGGAACTGGAACCGGACCCGAAGGCCAGAATGGGATCCGACAGGGGGCCTCGCTACGAGTGGTACGGAACGCTGCGCGACGGAACCCGGAAACGCCTCCATAACGCTGCTGCGCGATCCTATGTTAACCTCGTTCTCAACCTTCCGTTCGCCGAGCTGCTCGGCAGTCGCATGGCACTGACCGCTGAACAGGGCGATCCGCTGGTCAGCATGACGCTGGCCTACGACGGCGAACAGAAGGACGTTCTGAAGCTGTACGCCACGGGAAATTCCAGCGAGTACACCGTATACAACGTGACAACGGATCAGCTCTTCGTGGTGGATGAGCAGACGGCTACGGCGTTCACTCCCGACTTGAACTCCCTGTCGAAAGGTTCTTGAGAGATGAGTTCTTCCACGCAGATCCTACCCACAGCCACGACTGGACCGATGAGAAGGATGGAACTTCCGCCCAGGAATCATGGGAGATCGGGTGGGGTAGTTCTTGCACTGGTGTTGGCGCTGTTGGTCGCGGGCAGCAGTGGTTCCACGACTCGGACAACCACAACGCAGCTGTCAGATTGTTCTCACCTTGAACGGCAAGTAGAAACTGAACTGACGCAAGACTTCCTGGAGCACAATACAAATCGTTATCACACCGTCATCAAGAGTGCCAGGCACTGGTTTGATATGCTCGAGGTCGATCCTTTTGTGTTGCGAACTCATGGCATCAAAGGCAAGAAGAAGCTCGTGGAACTTCTCATGGCGTACTACGATCTGTACCAGGTCGTGGCCCCCGAAGACAGACCGTCGCTGCTGAACCGCGTGCGTGAAGTGGTTGCAATCACGTACGAACCACAGTACCACGATATGCTTCAGATAGATGACAAGCAATTCAAACAGGATGCAACTTCCTACTTGCGCGCTCCGTACCTGATGGAGCAACTCGGGTTGGATACGAGACTCTATCGTGAGGAGATCCGGAAAGTCCATTCCCGGCTCAACGCTCACATGACCCAGCGCGGGTCGCATCAGCGGATGGCGTTTCATTGGTACTATGATCATTTTGGCTTGGATGAACCCTTTCCCCTCGCCAATGCCTTCGACAAGGGGGTGATCGCTACCAGGCTCGATCTGTACGAGTTCACTCGGAGAACGGTTTATGACCTCACTCACGAGATATTCATCCCATTCGAGTACGGCGAGAAGATCGATTCTGACTTCTTCGACAGTGATGACCGACTGTATCTGCGACGGATCATGGATCGCCTTGTGGTGTACTACATCATGCGCGACGACCCCGACCTTGTGGCAGAACTAGTATCTTGCATGGTTTACCTCCGAGTAACCGATCTGCCGACTTACCGGGAGGCTGTAGGCTACTTACTGAAGTCGCAGCGCCCTGAAGGAAAATGGGGTGACTTCGAGCGATATCGCAATAAGTACGGCCAGTTTGTAGATCAAGGGTTTTATTTGCATACGACCCTGGCCGTGACTCAGGCATTGACCAATGCTTTCGAGTCGAACTGAGGACAACGGGAAATGGATGACCTCGATCTGAGCGGAGTCCTGCCCATGTCATTGTCCGGCGGTGTGGCTCGACCTCACGTGGGATCGGTGAGTTCCGGTATGGCAGGTCCAGATCGGTCCCCTTCTGGGGCTCTCGGTATTGGCGGTCTAACGATTGGCTTGGCCTTGAACAGCAGCCTGGCCAACATTTTCGGTGGCATTCAGCTGATCTTGGATCGCTCTCTGATTGTTGGTGACAAGATCATGCTCGACAGTGGGGAAGTGGGAGTGGTGCTGGACAGTGGCCTTCGCAGCACCAAGATGCGGACCTATGACAACGAAGTGATCTTCCTGCCCAATTCGCAACTAGCCAATACACGGGTCAAGAACTTAGCGGACGCGGTTACTGATATTGGACACCGCGTTTGGTCCCCGCTCGGGATGCTTGCATTCTGGGTGCCACCCTGGTAGCATACTGTCACTCTGGTGGCATGAAGAGTGTGGGAGAGAGTGTGCTCGCGTTTCTCGATCTAGGTCGGCGGGAAAGACAGATCCTCGAGGCGCTCTTCCGCCTCGGCCGCGGCACGGTGGCAGAGGTCCGCAGGGAACTCCCCGATCCGCCCAGCTACTCGGCGGTGCGCACCATGCTCGGCAAGCTGGAACGGAAAGGGCTGGTGGCTCACACCCAGAAGGGACCGAGCTACGTCTACCGAGCCCTCGCCTCCCGGAAGCGCGCCCAGTCGTCGACTCTACGCCGTCTTGTTCGCAATCTGTTCGACGATTCCACCGAGAGGGCAATGACGGCGTTGCTGGACATGGGAGCGCGGCACCTCACGCCGGAAGAACTCCGCCGACTGGCGAACAAGATCGAGGGACTGCGCCGAGAGGACGATAGATGAAAGAGTTGATGCTCGGCATTGGACTTCTGGCACTGAAAGGAAGCCTCGTCCTCTTGGTTGCGGAGCTGCTGGCCAGCCGCACCCGCAGGGCTTCTGTGCGCCACCTCGTCTGGCTGCTGGCGGTCGTCGCGCTGGCGGCGTTGCCAATCCTGCAGGTCGCGCTTCCTGCTCTGCATTTCCCCATACCCATTACCGGGGAACGCGCCGTTGAGACACAGCAGGTGCCATGGACTCTGTCAGAGGTAGCTGTGCCGGAGACGTTGCCGCACCGGGCACCGGCAGGCCGATCAAACACGACCACGATTTCCGCAACAGCCAGGGATCACGCCGGAGCCGCCGCGTGGATCCAGTTGGTGCAGCGAGTAGCCATCACTACTTATGCCGCCGGTGTCGGGGGCATGGCCCTCTTGCTCCTCTTGGGCGAGATGCGTCTGCGCCGCCGGGCGGCCGCGGGAAATCCTGTCCCGGGGTCTGTCCGTTGCCTTGCCGACGACATCTGCCGTCGTATGGGCATCGAGCGGCGCGTTGGCGTGGTCACGAGCGATTCCTGTCCGGTTCCGCACGTCATCGGCCTGCTCCATCCGGTGGTTGTGCTGCCTGCATGCTCCCTCGCCTGGCCGGAAGGGCGCCTTCGGCATGTGCTTGAACATGAACTGGCACACGTTCGCCGCGCCGACGTGGCGTCCGGTGTTCTTGGCGCACTGGTGCGGATCGTCTACTGGCCACACCCGTGGGTGCGAAGAGCTGTTAGCAACATGCACAGGGAAGCCGAACATGCCTGCGACGACGCGGTGCTCAGAGGTGGTGCAATCGCGAAAGCCTACGCCCTGGATCTCGTCCTTCTGGCCGGAACGGGACGGATGGAGGGTCCGATCTTGACGCCGGCCATGAGCAATCGGTCGCTTCTTCCCCGGCGAGTAGATGCTCTTCTGGACGCCTCACGCGATCGCAGACCCGTGTGTCGCCGCGCGGGTTTGATTGGAGCCATGCTGCTCGTTGGGGCTGCGGTTCCACTGGGTGCCGCGTGGCCGGGATGGCCGGACTCTCCGACCACCAAGATGGTGCCGGCCGTCGAGATGACGGCGATACAGCGAGGAGCCATGCGGCCTGGGGTTCATCGTCCGGTTCAAGCTCGCTGGTTCGATTCGAGCTCGCACACCGCAGTGTTCGTCCACGGTCCGCTGCTCTTGTCGGGGCCTACGGGTGCTGCGTCACCCGGGTTCCTGCTGCTTCTCTCGCTGCGTGCAGGCGCAACACTGCGCAGCATGCAGGTCCTGTCCCAGCCGGGACAGCCGGCCCGTTTCGTGGTTCGCCAGGCGGGTGCCCTGGAGTCGTGGAGTGGACCCGGCATACCTTGGGTCGACGAAGGCCTGGCGGAAGCGGCGGCCCGGTTGCCCGAGACCGTCGGTGTGGTCTGGCCCACGTGGGTGATTCCCGATCGTGGGCACTACGGTGGTTCCACCATCACCGGCCTTCCCGGGATATCTCGAGATCCGTCTCGCAATCTGGTGCAGGCGGGATGGCAGGACGGGCGCGCCCGGATCGGTGCCTTCAGCACGGGGCGGCTCACCCGGAGTGAACCGGGATCGTTGGTGCTTCCACCGGATGGCGGATGGCTGGTGGTTTTCCGTTTCGACACGGTATCGGGTCGTTTGCAGGTGGCAGAGTGCAGCCGCGACGAGGCAGGCGGCTTGCATGTGATCTATTCGGATGACGGTCAGGATCGGCAGATGGAGCCCCGGGACATGCAATGGTTCCACCAGATCCTGTTGGATCTCCCGCTGGCCTTCTTCGGCGCACCGACAGGAGGAACTGATTCATGACGCGAGATCGAGACATGGCAGGGAACCGAATCATGCGAACGATCCCAGCCGTGCTTCTTCTCGTAGTGATCATCTGCTTTGTGCGGCCTGGCCTTGCGGCTCCATCGCTGCCACCGCCTGATCTGGCCATCGTGGATGTGAGCGTCATCCCCATGGACGAGGAACGGGTGCTGGCCGATCACGTGGTCTTGATTCGCGGCAACCGCATCATTGCCGTCGGGCCGCGGGCTTCCACACCGGTCCCCGAGGGCACCGAGATCATCTCCGGCCGGGGCGGCTTCGTCATCCCGGGGCTGATCGATCTGCACGTTCACCTTTCGGATCCCACAGATTTTCCTCTTTATCTCGCCAACGGCGTCACGCGCATCCGCAACGCCGGAGGCCTCAGTCTCCACATGCAGTGGCGGGAGGACGTCCGCGCGGGCAGGTTGCTCGGTCCACGCATTCACAGCTGCGGACCCTCGATCTACGATGTGGAGACAGAGGCCGCGGCCAGAGAACTGGTTGCGGAACAGGCCGCTGCCGGCTGGGACTGCATCAAGATCTATGACCGGATCGAGCCGGAGGCCTACGTCGCCTTGGTGGCCGCGGCACGAGAGCATGGGCTGATCTCGTCGGGTCACATCCCGAGAAATCTCACCTGGCAGCACATGCTGGAGGCCGGACCCGACTCGGTGGACCATGCCGAGGAATTTCTCTACAGCCCCCTGACCGGGTCCGACCTTCCTGTCATCTCCAAGAGGATGCGAGAGCAGGGCTCGGCGATCATCTCGACCTTTATCACTTATGACCTCATTGGCCGGCAGGTGTTTGATCTGGGACAGCTGGAACGCCGCGCGGAGATGGCGTTTACCTCCCCTATCGAGCGACGGGTGCGGGCGGCCAGGTACAACTCGTACCTGGCAAAGTTTGACCTGGAAACGGTTTCGGAGCTGCGGCGCCTTCTCACCACGCAGAAGCGAATATTGAAACGGCTGCACGAGGACGGGGTCCGCGTGTTGGTGGGCACTGATGCCGGACCGGGGATGGCCATCCCGGGATACTCCATTCACCAGGAGTTGATCCACCTCGTCGACGCCGGCCTAACTCCCTACGAGGCGCTACTTGGTGCTACCCGGCATGCCGCGGAGTACCTGAATGTTGGGGACCGAGTGGGGACCATCGAGCCCGGTTTCGACGCTGACCTCGCCCTGATCATGGGGAATCCATTGACGGATATCTCGAACAGCAACTTGTTGATCGGTGTCGTTGTTCAGGGACGCTGGCTCTCTCGTGCGGATCTCACGAAACGCGTGCGTGCCCTGCGGGCCATCTTCTTGCCGGAGGAGGAACTGATCGCCATTTACGAGTCCGGTGGCGTGACGGCAACGGTGGCCCATGTGAAAGCGCTGCTGGAGACCGGGGGGCCATTTCCGCTCCGGTGGCGAACCATCAACGAGCTCGCTTACCAGATCCGCTTCATCGAGGATCGTCCCGATGATGCGGTGGAGGTGTTCAAGCTGGCCACGGACGTCTGGCCGGACTCCTGGCGGGCCTGGGACAGCCTGGCCGACGCACTGGAGGCCACGGGCGATCACGAGCGCGCCGGGGAAGCCACTCGCCACGCCGCCGACCTGAAGGCGTACGGATCTGTGCAGGGGGCGCTGGGCAACTGACGTCCCTACCGTCACCACGCACAATCCCGAAGGTGGCAAGTTGTGCCCCTCTCGAATGCGTCGAGCGTCTTCGCCTCCTGCGATTTCCTGTCCAGCGATACACCAGACGCAGAGTAGCTGGGCAGGTCCCGAAAACACAAGCTTGGTGCGGCCGATGAGGCTTTCGGGAGGCGCAGGTCTTGTTGTAAGATGAGCATGATTCGTCAGAAGGGGAACTGGCGGTGATCTATCCTGACGGTGTTCGGGGATCTCGGAGATCCTAAACCCTTGAGATAGGGGAGGTTGTACAACGGCCCGGTGGTGTCCAGAATCGCTGGAGCTCTTCACCATGCGCTCTACGAAATTCCAGGAGCTCAAACGCTGCGCCGATGGGTCCGAGCGGGCGCACCAGCCCTTCCAGAAATGGTCGGAGTTATGGATCTTCACGGGCACCCGCTGTAACCTCACCTGCCGTTCCTGCTATACCGAATCGTCGCCACGGAACGACTCCTTCCGATTCATCACGCTGGAGCAGACAAGGCACTTCCTGGAGGAAGCCCAGGAGCTGGGTATTCCGAAGATTTGTTACACGGGGGGCGAGCCTTTCTACAATCCCGAGTTCCCGGCCATTCTGGATCTCACCTTCGAGCTCGGCTTTCAATGCTTCGTTCTGACCAACCTTACCCGGCCATATGAAGTGTCGGGCAAGGTTTGTGTGCATCGACATGTGGCCGCTGGCCATCCACTTCACATCCGGGCCAGTCTCGACCATCCCGATCCCGAGATCCACGAGAGCGCGGAGCTCGATCCGGCCGCCATCCGCCGGTATCGGGTTCCCCCAGCCCTGAATGCCGAGCGCGAGTACTGGTTTGACGCAGGCTTCAATCGCGGCGGCGGAAACTTCAGACGAACGATCGGGCACTTGACCGATCTGTTCTCGGCTGGAGCCCGGATCTCCGTTGCGGGTCGTGGTCCCCAGGAGGTGGGAGGCGATCTGTTTCGGGCGTACGCCGAGGAGACGGAGTCGGTTTTTCGAGAGCTCTTCGAGCGCAGCGGACTTCCCGCAGATCTTCCGGTCAAGATCTTTCCCGAGATCGGAAGTCGCGGAGATTTCAATGTCCCTGAGATCACCGAGCATCACTGTCGGACACGGATCCCGGAATCGGTATTTGACGATCTGATGTGCAACCAGACCCGCATGGTCGCTGTTCCGTCCACGTGGAACGGGAGGCCGAACACGGTGCCTCTCGTGTTTCCCTGCACCATCGTTCCGGACAACCCGGCGATGGCGCTGGGCCGGACCCTGAGCGAGTCCATCGCGCGCGAGACATATCTGGCGGACCCGCGTTGCTACCGGTTCTGCATTGCAGGTGGAGCTTCGTGTAGCGAAGGATAGATTCCGCATTTTGAGCGCCATCACGTCGAGTTGCAAGGGCCCCGCCCTGCTACCGGCCGTATCCACAGGAGCCTGAGACATCCATACACGTCCCGCTGGAACTCCCAGGTCTGGTATAATCAAGTTCTCCACGCTTGGTTCCCGGAATCCGCCGGTCCGCAGAGATTTATCATGACGAATGTTGACCAGTTCGAGAGCATGTTCCGTTCGGCATCGCGTGAGATCTTTCAGCACGAATCGGTCGACATCGAATCGGTCCTGATTGTGACGGATCGCGATGGGGAGCAGGCCCGGTCGTTCAGCGACCGGGTTCGGCAATTCTTGAGGGTAGTCAGCGCCGACCAGAAGGTTCGCTGGCGCGACGTGAGCGGATCGGAGTTTCAAACGCCAGGCGAGCTCCTCGAGCTGGTGGAGTCCGCGGCTCCAGATATCATCTGCACCTACCGCAACCTGCATAGTGTCGCCTGGAGATGGCCCTACAGCCTGGGCACACACGTTGATCTTCTGACGCAGCATACGGATGTACCGGTCATGCTATTGCCGCACCCGGAAGCGGAACGATCCGCGGGGCATGCGATGGAGAACACCAACACCGTGATGGCCATGGCGGATCACCTGACCGGCGACCATCGACTCGTAAACCAGGCGGTGCGGTTTACTGAGGATGACGGGACCTTGTGGCTGACGCACGTGGAGGACGAGGCCACCTTCGGACGTTACATGGAAGTTATCTCGAAGATCCCTACCATCGACACCGATGAGGCCCGAGAGGCTGTGCGGGAGCAACTGCTGAAGGAACCGAAGGACTACATCGACGGCTGCATCGAGGTTCTGGGGAGGACTTGCGCCTCCCTCACGGTGGAACATCTTGTGGTGTTCGGGCACCATCTGTCGGAATACAAGCGGTTGATCGAGCAACACGAGGTAGACCTACTGGTATTGAACACCAAAGATGACGATCAGCTCGCCATGCATGGGATAGCGTATGCGTTGGCAGTGGAGTTGCGCCAGATTCCTCTCCTGATGCTTTGAGAAACTCAAGGTGAAGAAAGGGCGATTCGCACAATGAGTCGGTTGCTCCTTGCGATTTCGGGTGTACACGCCGAAGGTACCGTGCCCTTCGGGGTTACGATCGTCTTCTCAGCATTGCTTGTTGGGTTGATTCTCTGCTTGGCGCTGGAGGAGAAGATCCATGCGAAGAAATCAATCATCGCTGGCATTTTTGCTCTGCTTTGCCTGTTCTTGGCCAACGTATTCCAGCTGTACGAGTATGTCGATCATAAGTTCCTGATCAGGCTTCTCCCCTTTGATTCTGCGCAGGGCCACACGATTGCATTGCCCGTCTACATCCCCGCCATCGATTGGGAGGTCATCGGACTGATCTTCGGTGCGAGTCTGTTCATCGATATCACATCCAAGTCCGGGCTCTTCACCTGGATCGCCATCAAGCTCACCAAGGCATCCAGGGGCGACCCTCGCCGGCTCCTGTGGTTCTATGGGCTCATGACGGTAGTGTTCTCGGCAGTGCTGAATAACGTGACGGCCATGATCATCGTCGGGTCGCTGACGAGCGTGTCGCTCAAGAAGCTTGGCAGAGTGAACCTGATGCTTGGCTTTCTCTTGATCGAGGGGTTGTTGACGAACATCGGTGGGTTGCTGACGCTGATCAGCTCGGTGCCTAACATCATCGTGGGCAATGCCGCCGGGATCGGTTTCATGACCTTCTTCGTCAAGGCCGCTCCTTTCGTGCTGGTGGCGACGATTGGCACGATCCTGCTTGGTGCGAAGGTTTTTCGAATCAAGAGTTTGCGCAGCATGGAAGCGCGGCGTGAAGCCGAGTTGCTGGTCAGTGGCTTCGACGAGAATGACGGCATCGAACACGGCGGCTTCTTCTGGTTCGGCGCCACCATGCTGGTCCTGTTCATCTTCACCATCGCCACGACGTCGGTATTACCCGTCATCCAGGATCTCGGCATGAGCTTCGTTGCGCTTGCTTTTGCAGCCGTCATGTTGGTTCGCTATAAGGCGAGTGTCGACAAGTTCTACCGGGCAATGGACTGGGACTTGTTGGGATTTTTTGCGGCGCTCTTTGTCGTGATCAATGTCATGGAACACGCGCTGGTACTCGACCTTATCGGCCAAGGGCTCTCCAGGGTCATCCACCTCAACGAGACGGTGGGGCATGGTGCGGGAACGGGCGCGATCCTCGTATCGGCTGCCCTGTTCAGCTCGGTCACCGACAACATCCCATTGTCGGCCATGCTGGCGAAGATTCTACAGGCACAAGGTACGGTTTCGACCGATCCGCTCTGGTGGTCGGTCGTCTTCGGTGCCAACCTGGGCGGCAACCTGACCCCCATAGGATCGGCCTCGACGCTTGTGGCTGTCACCATCATTCACAAGAACAATCTGGCGATGTCTTTCGCTCGTTTCGTCAAGCTGGCCATCCCATTCGCTACCTTGCACATCGTCCTGGCTACAGTGTATGTCCTGCTGTTCTTGCAGTAGGCTGAGGCCCGGCCCCATGGTTGGTGAGCTGGGGCGGTGCCTGTAATCGGCGCTTCCAGCCGCGGGGAAGGGGCAGTTTCCGGCGCATCGGGGCTTCCATAAGACCCCCTTGTCAAGAGCCTCACGGAGATCATAAGCTACTGAGGTACAGAGAGATCACAGGCCGAGCGCGAAGTATAAATCACTGGACCACAACAGCCGTGTCGGAGTGGCACGGCGCAAGCGAGGAGGCAAGACGAGATGGCAAGTTTCCATAAGGTCGCCGAGGTGAGTGAGCTGGCTCCCGGGGCCGGCAAGGCAGTCGAGGTGAGTGGAAAGCAGATTGCACTGTTCAACGTCGGTGGGACCTTTTACGCCATCGGAAA
>SMVA01271704.1_pt1 | contig 16822 bp, 16 predicted proteins | sample 2456451 | NCBI WGS metagenome assembly SMVA01 (sample SAMN11095933, study PRJNA526329) | marine sediment metagenome | biome: Marine sediment; feature: Surficial sediment; material: Deep marine sediment; isolation source: Hadal surficial sediment | place: Pacific Ocean | collected 2014-05 | depth...
CGAGGTATCCGAGTGATAATAAAACCGCTATTGCTCCGAGAATCTCACCGATCGCACCCCAATCTTGGATAGACATTTCGATGACGCCTAACACTTAGTAGGCGGAAGCTTTCCGCATACTCCGGAATATTTAGAGAAATATTTCATAAAATCAACTCCTTACGGCTCGACTCTGATCAGAAAGCCCGATGGCGGCATGGAACAAATCCATATACCCAAGTGTAATGTGGAAATAGGCCATACACTCTTTCGGTTGTTTCTGGCTTACGAGTTTCAGCGTTATGGCTGAAAGTATATTGAGAGATAACTTACAGAAAAGCAATTAGAGGTTGTCATACTAGGAAAGATGAAACCTCGATTACTTGATCAGTTAAGAGATGCTATCAGGGTGCGAAATTATAGTATTCGCACCGAAGATGCGTACGTAATGTGGGCTAAACGATTTGTTCGCTTCCACGACATGAAACACCCGATGGAAATGGGCGATATTGAAGTGGTTGCCTTTCTCACGCATCTTGCGGTTAACCGGAATGTAGCTGCGAATACCCAGAACCAGGCGCTAAGCGCATTGGTTTTTCTGTACAACCATGTCATCGGTACACCATTGGGGGATATATCGAAATCGGTGAGGGCCAAGAAACCCAGTAAGTTACCGGTTGTGCTGACTCGCGAAGAGGTTCGCCGGGTTCTGTTTACTCTACAGGGAAACCAGAGACTAATTGTGACCTTGCTGTATGGTTCCGGATTAAGGCTAATGGAAGCCTTGCAACTTCGCGTAAAAGATATCGATACCAACTACCAATGCCTGCATATACATGATGCAAAAGGTCGGAAAGATCGCATAGTGACATTTCCACCTTCCCTGCATCGGCCTTTTGCATCGCATCTCGAACAAGTTAAGGTGACTCATGAATCAGACCTGGCGGCGGGCTATGGTGAGGTCCATCTACCGAATGCGTTAGGTCGGAAATATCGATCTGCTGGGGTGTCATGGCCGTGGCAGTATGTTTTCCCGGCCAATCGTATTAGCCATGATCCGCGGTCTGGAAAGGAGAGGCGCCATCATGTCTATCCTTCCACGATACAGAAGGCTGTTAAACGAGCGCTATCAAAGGCGGAAGTAAAAAAGCCAGCGAGCTCACACACCTTCCGTCATTCTTTTGCGACTCACGCGCTTGAAAATGGCATTGATATTAGAACAGTTCAACAGCAGCTCGGGCATGCTTCATTAGAGACAACAGAAATTTATACTCACGTCTTGAAGCGTGGTGGGCAAGCGGTTCGTAGTCCCCTTGAAGATATTTTTCCAGGCGAACTGCCGGTGGAAAGTGAGAATCACCAGTAAAGGTGACTTTCAGATTAGGTAGTACGCTGGTCGGAAAGAATCATCTGCGCGCCTTTCTCGGCAATCATTACAGTAGGGGCATTGGTGTTTCCGGAAGTAATCTGCGGCATGATTGAGGCGTCTATAATTCTTAGACCGGCTAGGCCGTGAACTCTTAGTCTGTCGTCGACAACTGCCATTGGGTCATTGCCCATCCTACAGGTGCTCACCGGGTGAAATATTGTTGTACCTAAATCTCCTGCCGCGACTAAGAGTTCAGAATCAGTTTGGGCGGCAGGACCAGGCAGCCATTCTTCTGGTTCATAGATTGAAAGTGCAGCTGAATTCATAATTCGTCGGGTGAACTTTAATCCTTCGATGGCAACCTGCCTATCTTCATCCGTTGCCAGGTAGTTAAGTGTGATAGCCGGATAGTCCGCTGGGTCTGGGGTCTTAATGCGAACATGACCCCGGCTCGTTGGTCGAAGATTACAAACCGAAGGCGTGATTGCGTTGAATTTATGTAGAGGTTCACCGAATTTGTCGAGCGATAACGGTTGCACATGCCACTCAATGTTGGCAGTTGGCTGGTCCGGGTCGCTTTTGGCAAAAGCGCCGAGTTGGGAAGGAGGCATCGTCAGTGGGCCGGATCTGAACAACAGGTACTCAAGGCCCATCGCTGCTTTGCCGATCAGTGAGTTCACACGCTGGTTCAGAGTCACCGTGTTGCTTACCTTGTAAACGCTTCTCACCTGGAGGTGATCATGTAAGTTCTCGCCTACCCCCGGCGCATCATGGATAACATCTATATCAAGATTGCTGAGTAAGTTTCCTGGGCCGATCCCTGAAAGCTGCAGAATTTGAGGAGAAGCGATAGAACCGGCAGAAAGGATAACTTCGCGCCTTACTGTAAATGTTTCCAGATCCTTTTTGTTGATTGCTACCTTAACCCCCGTGGCTCTCTTTCCCTGCTCCGTCGATTCAACCATCAAGTTCTGCACGTGGGCGTGGGTAATCACGGTTAGATTAGGTCGTTTCATCGCCGGGCGAAGAAATGCTTTCGTGGCACTCCAGCGAACTCCACGGTCCTGATTCATATGAAAGTAGGCGTTCCCAAAATTATCGCCACGGTTAAATTCTTCTATTTTGGGAATGCCGCATTCTTCGGCGGCATCACGCCAGGCATCTAGAATTTCCCAGTTCACCCTGCGTTCCTCAACCTTCAACTCACCATCGGCACCATGAAATTCATTTGCACCATGCTGAAATTGTTCTGATTGTTTGAAGATGGGTAAAACGTCATCCCATGACCACCCCAAATTGCCGAGTTGCGCCCAGTGGTCATAATCACTTTTTTGGCCACGCATGTAGATCATGGCATTAATGGAAGAGCAGCCACCCAGGCCCTTGCCACGTGCGTAGCCGATGCTGCGCCCGTTCAGTCCAGCGCTGGGCTCGGTTTGGTAACACCAGTCAGTACGCGGGTTGCCAATGGTATAAAGGTACCCGACCGGGATATTGATCCAGAAGTAATCGTCTTTGCCCCCGGCTTCAAGCAAGAGGACCTGGTTGTCAGGGTCTGCAGATAGCCGATTCGCCAGCAGGCAACCAGCGGTACCCGCTCCGATGATAATGTAGTCGTATTCCTGCAACTAAAACCATCCAATAATCAAAACTTCAAAATGCCAGTTTTCAAGGGTAATTGAAAGTCATCCACACGATGAAGTATGGTTCAGGTATCAAACAAATTACTTAACAGGTGACCCATGGCGATCAAGGACATATTCAGCGAAGTAGGTGAGTTAAAAAGCAAAATTGAGAACTTGAGTGTAGAGGATCTTAAAAAAGAGATGGAATCCAATCCGGATCTGTTATTACTGGATATCCGCGAGATCCAGGAACATGTCGATTTAGGTACCATTCCAGGCTCCATTCACTGCTCGCGAGGCATGATGGAGTTCTGGGCAAGCCCGGCAAGCCCCTATTTCAGGGACTACTTCCAGGAAGATAGGCGAACTGTGCTGTATTGCGCCGGTGGCGGTCGAAGTGTTTTGTCCACTCTGGCGCTGATGAATATGGGCTATACCAATGTTGCACATCTTGAACCCGGGTTCACCGGCTGGAAGGAGGCAGAGGAACCCATTCAGGATACCAGCGAGACCAGCCGTTGGATGAGGCGGCCAAAAACATAACTCGGTCGCCATGGCGGGATATCGTTCTACCAAACAAACATCCGCCAGTGATATACGAATCGGCTAAAATCCGGTCCGGAATGGGTTACCCTCAGGTAGCCTGTTCTGGAGACCTTGCAAGTATCACCGGGTGTCAGCCATGCGACACACAATGAAAAGAACACAACCACATAGGTCCAATAAAGCGTTGCCTTTCGCCGGTACGGTCGTTGTTGTTGGCGCCTGAGACAGAAACACAGGGGGTTTCATAACGGTGCATTCAACAGGAAGAACTGCGAAAAGAAGATAGAAGCGATAGTGCGTAAAGCCGGATGTCGTGATACCTTTTGGTTATGAAAAAACTCTTTGTTCTACTTATCCTTGTTTTGTCTCACTCGTGCCTGGCGGATTCGCTTTACGTCAATGCCAACCTGTACACGGTCAATCCAGATCAGCCCAGGGCAGAAGCATTGTATGTCGTCGATGGCAAGGTCGCCTATGTTGGCAGCGAACAGGAAGCCAGAATTCAGGCCAGTGATGACGTTGATATTATCGATCTGCACGGTCAGACGGTCATCCCGGGTTTCATTGAAGGGCACGGTCATCTAATGAGTATCGGCTATGCCCAGCTAAATCTTGATTTAATGGATCTCGCCAACTATGAGGCACTGGTAGAGAAAGTTGCCGTCGCCGTGGACGGCGCTGAGAAGGGCGAATGGATACTCGGTCGTGGTTGGCACCAGAGTAAATGGGCACCTCAACCGGCGAGCATGGTGAAGGGGTTCCAGACTCACAAACGCTTGAGTGAAGTATCGCCTGATAACCCTGTATTCCTCGTTCATGCCAGCGGCCATGCTGGTTTTGCCAATGCTCGGGCGATGGAGATTGCGGGAATCGATAAAGATACGGAATACTCTGGTGATGGCGAGATTATCCGTGATGAAAATGGTGATGCGACGGGTGTTCTAAATGAAATTGCCCAGACACTGGTCAGAAAACATATTCCAGCGCCCACACTAGCGCAACAGGAACGTGCGCTAACACTCGCATTGCTGGAGCTGGCTGAGAATGGAATAACGAGTTTCCAGGATGCAGGAAGTTCTGGTGCAGATATCAATTTGTTCAAACAGTTCCTGAAGCAGAAGAAACTAACCAGCCGGCTGTGGGTCATGCTCGCTGGAAGGGATAACAACCAGCTACTTCAGCAATGGTATAAGAAAGGCCCGCAGATAAACCTCGGTGATGATCGCTTGACCATCAGAGCCATCAAACTGGTGGCAGATGGAGCCCTGGGCTCACGTGGTGCCTGGTTGATAGATCCGTATGAAGACCAGGCAGATACAGTGGGCTTACCTACAATGTCAGTTGAATCCATGCGGGACATTAGCCATGAAGCCTACCGCCATGGCTTTCAGATTGGCATACATGCCATTGGAGACCGGGCAAACCATGAAGTGCTCAATATTTTTGATGACCTGTTTGACGGCAAGGACAGAGGTGTTCGCTTCCGCATCGAACATGCACAACATCTTGCAGCAGCAGATATCCCACGGTTCGCGCAACTGGGGGTCATTCCGGCCATGCAGGCAATCCACATGAGTTCAGATCGACCCTGGGCAATAGACAGGTTAGGTAAGGCAAGAATAGAAGAAGGCGCATACGTCTGGCGTAAATTAATTGATAGTGGCGCGATTCTGGTGAATGGAACAGACGCACCGGTTGAACCTGTTAGCGCGATTGCTTCTTTTTATGCCTCTGTCACCCGGCAGACCTTAAAGGGTGAACCGGCAGGTGGTTTTGAACCTGATCAGAAGCTCACCCGGGAAGAGGCGCTACAGTCTTATACCCTCGCAGCAGCTTACGGTGCATTTGAAGAGGATATAAAGGGTTCTCTTGAAGTCGGTAAATGGGCGGATTTTACGGTGCTTGATCAGGACATCATGCAGGTCCCGGATAATCAGATACTAGATACCCAGGTTATGATGACAGTTGTGGGCGGGGAGGTAATTTACGAAAAAGATCCCTGAAACGGTTTTTTTGGAACTGCGCTGATGGGAATACCGATTCATGACTGCAGATTTTCATTCCTTTGGAGAATCGTCTTGATGAAAGTATCCACATGAACAGAGACTCGCTCTTTAAGAAAGGTTCAAGTTATGTCCGTTGAAGTAAATGGTATTGCTCATATTCAACTCACCGTCAGCAATCCCGAAGCTTGTCTTCCTTTCTGGGAGAATCTCTGCCATTTCCTGGAGATGAAGACCCTGATCAGGAACGACAATACCCTCTACTGCATTGGCAGTCGTACAGGGATACTGGTCAGGGGCGCGCCAGCGGAAAACCGTGATTCGGTTTTTGACCAGGACAGCTCCGGGCTTCACCATTTTTGTTTTCGGGTTCGATCGACCGAAGAGATTGACAAGATTTATCACTTTGTCACCTCTGAGCTGGATGCAAAAATAATCCACGGTCCGGAAGATGGTTCACAGTTTGCGCCGGGCTACTATTCGATTCTTTTTGAAGACCCAGACGGAATCCGTGTCGAATTCAACCACGTCCCAGGTAAAGGTCACTTCGGCCCCGAAGGACGGCTAGGAAAAAACGGTAAAGGTCCTGCGGACCTCTACAACAACAACGGTCTATCCAACTCCTGATCCCTGCCTGAATCTAAATCAGAAACCACAGAACAGGTGATTAAGTGCTAGTCTTGCCTCTCCAACCGCAGGGAACAATTCGGATGCGCACAGGTTTTTCTTTTCTATTACTGTTCACGCTGCTGACAGGCGGGTCTCTGGCATCAGCAGAAACCGAGCCGGTATCTATGGATGAATACACCACCTGCGCGGTCTATCACAGGATGATGGCAGGCTCTTTCAGGTTGAAGGGTAATCTTCAACTCATGGCGGATCTTGAATCTGAAAAGATGGATGACTTCATAAAAAAGGCGAAACTTGCAGCTGCCGTTGAATTTGGTCAAGAGACAGCAGAAGAGTATTTCCTCGAAGAATGGCGTGATGTCCTTGCTTATATGACAGACCAGATAAATCGAAACTATGAAAATGCATCGGTGCTAAAAATCCGATACAAAAAGCGTTGCGATCGGTTGAAAGATCAATAGGGACACTTGAGGGCAGCTGCGAAATTCCTCGTTGCCATCTTACGGCAAAGAAACTCAATATCTAACGAGCTAACCGAACACTTTTTCGAAGACTTCGTGATTAAAACCAACGATAATGGTTTTGCCTTTTCTTATGGTCGGTGCACGCAGATTACCGGTCGGCCCAAGCATGCAAGCGATGGCTTCGTCAGTGACATCCTTGCCACCTTTGAAGTCACTGACTTTTTTGCCTTTCAAAGCAATTAACCTAGTGACAGAACTTAACATTTCCGACGCATCCGCCGCTTGCAACTTCCTGCTGGCGGGCACAGTTTCTTTAATCTCAATATCACGGGCTTCCAAAAACTTGGATGCTTTTGTGCAAGTGGTTCATCCCTTGCGGAAGTAGTACCAGTCAACTTTAGCCATTTATGTGTCTCTGATTTTCCTGCTACAAAATTATCACGGAAGTGTACTCGACTTTAAATGTTCGTGATATATCAATTCACAGCATCACTCCCGGTTAAACACTACCTTTAATCAGCCGCTCCCCGCCACCTGGATATCCTTACCCAGGGCTCCCATCATCATTGCATCCTTGTGAAATATATCTATAGCAGCTTCTTAACCAAAAAATAAATCACGTCCTAATTACTTGATCATCAGGAATATGCTCATGCCTCCCGGCTATTAGCATTGTGGGTAACCTTGGCATAGTATGCCGTTTCGACATTTTGAAAAGAGAAGACCATGGCTGATACAGCACTTGAATTGCGCTCAGAGATAAAAAAAGAAGGTAAGTTGGAAATTTCACTGGCAGAGGTACCAATGCCGGACCCGGCGGAGGATGAAGTGCTTGTTCGCGTCGAAGCGTCGCCCATTAATCCGTCGGACCTTGGCCTGCTGTTTGGCATGGCAGATATGACAACTGCCACTGTCGCCGGGGCTGGTAATGATGCCGTGGTAACGGCTGATGTGCCTGAGAATCTAATGAAAGCACTGGGTCCGCGGCTTGATCAATCCCTTGCCGTCGGCAATGAAGGAGCCGGTGTTGTTGTCAAGGCAGGATCATCCGAAATTGCCCAGGAACTCATGGGTAAGACCGTCGCTATATTGGGTGGCGCCATGTATGCCCAGTACCGCTGTATAAAGGCTAAGCAATGCCTGTTGATGCACGATGGCGTGACACCAGCAGAAGGCGCGTCCTGTTTTGTAAACCCGCTTACTGCGTTAGGCATGGTTGAAACCATGCGTCTTGAAGGACACACGGCACTGGTACACACGGCGGCCGCATCAAACCTGGGGCAGATGCTCAACAAGATATGTATGAAGGATGAAGTAGGCCTGGTCAATATTGTTCGCAAGCAGGAGAACGTCGATCTGCTGAAAGGTATTGGCGCCAAATATGTCTGTAATTCATCTCTGGATTCCTTTATTGACGATCTTGTCGATGCGCTGGTTGAAACCGGTGCGACACTTGCATTCGATGCAACCGGTGGCGGTAAGCTGGCAGGCCAGATTCTCACTGCCATGGAGATTGCAGCTAACAAAACTGCTAAGGAATATTCCCGTTATGGTTCTACCACTCATAAACAGGTATACATCTATGGTGGTCTTGACCGTTCTCCCACCACGTTCAACAGGGCATTCGGAATGGCCTGGGGAATTGGTGGCTGGTTGTTGACTCCATTCCTTACGAAAATTGGTCCTGAGGAAACAGAGAAACTTCGCCAGCGGGTCGCTGCAGAAGTGAACACCACATTTGCCAGCAGTTACACGTCCGAAGTTTCCCTGGCGGAGGTATTGACGCTTGAAGCCATCGCGATTTATGGTAAGCAGGCAACGGGTGAGAAATATCTGATTAACCCTAACAAAGGAATGTAGCTGCGAAGCTGGTTACGCGTGGGTCCGGTAACTTAATAGCTGGCCCACGTTATATCTTATCTCAGTGATGCTTCCAGTCCTCATCAAATATCAGAACGCCACTCGATAGAAGATCATCAACAAAGCTCGTTGAACTCGAGAGCCACTCATTGAGAACTTCATGGTTATGCTCGCCCCGGTGAGCCGCTGGCCCGCGGACGCCACTGGTGGCATCAGAAAATCGATAAGGTGATTGGGTGATGGGCCGGGTTCCACCCGCTCTATCGTCGATATCGATAATCGCACCCCTGGCCCTGATGGTGACCTGGTCCTGCATTTTCGCCGGGTCCCGGATTTCACCCCAGGCAATATTCATAGTTTTCATCGCTTCTTCAAGTTTGTCCCGGGTATCGAGTGTTCTCGCAAAAGCCTTCACTGCCTCGCGCCTTACTCGTATTTTCTCGGCAAGTTCCATATCTGGAGTCGATGGATCTTTCAAGCCAAGCTTTGTGGTGAGTAGTCGAAACAGCAACCGGAAATCATTTGAAATGAGCACTGGTCCAAAAGACATTTCCCAGATCTCATTTGGCAATGGCCCGGTGTCGGCGGAATCCTCCAGGTCGTAGTGCATCTGATCGTCCGTCGCGACGGTTGCATCTAGCATTGCGATATCTATGTGTTGTCCGACACCAGTTTTATCTCGCATGATGATGGCTGACAGAATACCAACGAGTCCGTGGAGAGAAGCATTTGTATCCGCGATCGACAGCGGCAGGTCGTGAAGTTTCACTTCACTGCGCTCGGTTGTCCGGTGAATCAACCCGGCTTCGGCGTGAATAACAGGTGCATAGGTTGCGCGTCTCGACTCTGGTCCGTTATGCCCGAACCCTGTGATCGATAGCATGACCAGCCTGGGGTTCACTGCTTTAAGCGAATCGTAACCAATTCCCAGGCGGGACATCACATCAGGCCGATAGTTTTCTATAAGAATGTCTGCCTCAATCACCAACTGGTTGACCAGCTCGACGGCACCTTCAGCGCGAAGGTCGATACAGATATTTCGCTTTCCTGCATTTTGCTGATGGAAATAGCCGGGGATATTCGCGATATCCTTACCCCAGTATCGTGTTACGTCGCCTTCCGGCGGCTCTATCTTGACAACATCGGCGCCCAGGTCGCAAAGCATCCTTGCCGCAAATGGTCCGGCCAGCACGCGCGAAAAATCCAGAACTTTCAGGCCTTCCAATGGATAACTCATGTCAACTCTTCCTCTATGCCGTACAATCATCGGGTTCGATTATGCATTAACTACCGTCAATGATGCACGGTTCTGGATGTTTTACCTGCGGCCAGCAATGATTAAGGTGTATCTCAGTACCGCAATGCACAATTAATCAGACGTTTGCTGGTCTCTACCGACTTGCTGAACAGGTGAATATCAATTTGGATTTCATCATAGCGGACAACGAGTTATCTATTAGGCTTGCCTTCTTTACCAGCCTGTTTGTCATTCTTGCGATCGCCGAGACTCGCTTTCCGCGCAGGTCTCTCAAAATACCCAGACTCCAGAGATGGACGAATAATTTGGGCTTGAGCTTTCTGAACTCGGTATTGGTGAAGCTGATATTTCCCTTCGCAGGAACGGGGTTAGCAGTAATGATGGCTGAAAAGCAGCTGGGGTTACTCAACCTGTTTCAACTGCCGATGATTGCGGCAACGCTCATCTACCTGGTGGTCTTCGATCTGGCGATTTACTTTCAACATCGATTGTTTCATTTTATCGGCCCCTTATGGCGTCTTCATCGCATGCACCATACCGACCTGGACTATGACCTGACGACTGGAAACAGGTTTCATCCAATGTCGATCGTACTTTCCCTGATAATCAAATTAATCCTGGTTGTTGTCATGGGCCCACCCGTTGTCTCCGTGTTGGTTGCAGAAATACTTCTCAACCTCACCTCGATGTTCAACCACAGTAATGTGAATATTCCAGCGAGAATTGACCGAATACTGAGGTGGTTTGTTGTTACCCCTGACATGCACCGAATTCATCACTCCCAGAACTCTGTTGAGCACAATAGGAACTTTGGTTTTAATTTTCCCTGGTGGGATCGATTGTTCGGCACCTATCAGGAACAGCCTGCAATAGTGCATGAATCAATGGCGATCGGCATTGAGGGCTTTAATGAAAGCAGCTCAATCTGGTTGCATAAACTGCTTGTTCAGCCATTTACAGAACCTGATGAACAACAAGGTGAACCCTAGTGTCCCAGGGGAAAGCACTTATTGTCGGCGCTGGGATTGGCGGCCTGACCAGTTCTCTTTGTCTTGCCGGAAAAGGTTTTGATGTCCAGGTCTTTGAACAGACATCGAGCATAGAGGAGGTCGGTGCCGGACTTCAGCTAAGCTCGAATTGCAGCAGGGTATTGCACCACCTGGGTCTGGAATCTGCGATCAGGGAAAAAGCTTTCCTGCCCGAGGCCGCGGAGATTCGAGATTGGCAAACAGGCAGTCTCATATCCTCCACACCGCTGGGTGAATCAGCGATTCGAAATTATGGTTTCCCTTACTACCACATACATCGGGCCGATCTTCTTGGTGTATTGCTTGATTGTGCAAACAGCCATGAAAATATCGAGATACACACTGGCTCAAGAGTAGAGGGTATAAGTGAATCCGTGAGTGGAGTCGTCCTTGTGTGCGATGGGCAGGAATATGAGGGAGATCTGCTTCTCGGTGCAGACGGTATTCACTCTGTCACTCGAAGCTATTTATTTGGTGAAGAAAATCCAGGTTTTACCGGCAATGTAGCCTGGCGTGGAGTGGTTCGCGCAGACAAGATTTCCGCTGGGCTGATTCAACCGGTCGCCGGGTTATGGTGGGGACCCGGGAAGCACTTCGTACATTATTATGTTTCTTCCGGCGAGCTTATTAACTGTGTCTGTGTTGTCGAGAAGGCCGGATGGGAGGTTGAATCCTGGTCGGAACGTGGAGATATCGATGAACTCAAACAGGATTTTGCAGGCTGGCATGATTCGATTTGTGCGTTGATTGATGCCATGGAGCCGGATGATTGTTTTAAGTGGGCGCTACATGATCGTGATCCCATGTCATCCTGGGGCAGGGGCAGGATCACACTATTAGGAGATGCCTGCCACCCGACTTTACCATTCCTGGCCCAGGGTGCCGCCATGGCGATAGAGGATGCAGCCGTATTGGCAGCCTGCCTGGAATCGCGAGGTGAAAATGGTGTTGATGAAGGGTTGCGTAAATATGCGTCCTTGCGAATGGAAAGGACGGCGCGCATTCAGCTGGCATCAAGAAGAAACTCCAAAATTTTCCATATGCATGGAGTTAAAGCCTGGGTAAGAAACCAGACTGCAAAAAAGGCAGCAGGCAATATTCTGGACTGGGTGTATCGTTATGATGCTCTGGTCCATAGTTAGATACTGCAACAGATAGAAGCCCCAATAATTTAGGGTATAGGATCGCGTTGCTATTAATGAGCCACGGCATCAGGAATTCCCCAGACCGGCAATAGGACCATCTCCCCCGACAAAGTGGGACACCTCCACTGAACCCTCGTGTAGTGTCACCCTAAAAATAACATCATTGGCCTGGTGAAAATCCAGCGTATCCTTCTCATTGAGACCAATGAGTTGCGCAACCATGACGCGGCCAATCATACCGTGTGAAACAATCGCAATATTGTTTCCTGAATTAGATTGAATATCATCGAGAAACGGAGCGGCACGCTCAATCATATCCGGGTAATTTTCACAATTAGGGCCTCGATAGTTAAATCGGTCTGCCTGCAGTGAGTTCCATTCCTCGGCCCATTTCACTTGCACCTCAGAATACATATATCCACTCCAGTCCCCACAGTCCCACTCTATGATCCGGTCATCAAGATTCACCGGTAAATTGACATGGCGGTTAATGATGTCAGCCGTTTGCCTGGTGCGATCCAGTGGCGAAACAAAAAGTGAATCTATATTTTGAGTCGCGAGAAATCGCCCATTTACATCAGCCTGTTGCCTCCCTTTCTCACTTAGATCTGAGTTCCATTGCCCCTGCATCCTCTGAATGGCATTCCACTCGGTCTGCCCATGCCTGACAAAATACAACTGCTTCATCCACCACTCCTTATTTCGTAACCCCGCCATGAATCTATTTCACCAAATAGACAGGTCTGCACGTCTAAACCGTATAGAATAACCATTGGCAGTATCGATTTACTAATCTCTGACAATATGTTCTCCAACAAATTAATCTCCTCGCTCCGGAACAATGCAGTGATCGTGAGCCTCTGCCTCACTTTTGCAGGTTGTGCTACAAAACAACAGTCATTGACGACTGAATCCCAGAGCCGGGCTCCCATCGACTTCACCGGTTCCTGGGAGCTCGACTATGAACTCAGTGAAAATCCCAATGATAAACTGAGGTATCTGTACGAGATCACCAGAAGCCAGATCCAACAGCAACTGGCATCCAGAAGGGACCAGGCGAGAAGCGGTGTGCAGTCACCCATCATGGCCAATGCGGCTGCAATCAATGCTCTTCAGGGTGTCATCGGCCTGGGTAGACTGACCGAGAAGATCGCAAAGTCTACTGTATTGACCATTGAGCAATCACCCGTCGATATCGTTGTGCAGCGTGGAGACGACTTCGCCCTGACATGTGATTTCCTTGCAGAAGATCAAAGCCAGAGTGTCCTCGGCAAAGAATATTGTGGCTGGCAGAACAAGCAGCTCGTTTTTCAGGTCGCCCTCCCCGAAGGGCTAACGGTTACACACAGGCTTGTACTTTCAGAAAATGGTAAGCGACTGAATATTGCGACCACCTTAAGTTCCAGCGAATTAGGTCAGGCGTTCTCGCTCAACCGGGTTTATATGCCGTTTGAACCGGGTCAGGGTATGTACGATTGTGAATATACTCTGGCGAAGAAAAGGGTATGTAAACTGAGAACCATAGAAGAGCCATGAAGTTTAGATATTTTTCTGCAAACTTTTGGCTGATTCTTATCGTTTCTTGTGCTTCCACGACCCCTCCGGTTGCGCCTGAGCAACCTCGAACCGTGCCGCTTATCATCGCCGTTGCTGAGAAAGATCCTGCCCTTAACGTCAGTATTGTTGTCTTCGCCAAGGGGCAGGGTAATCCGGCTCTTCGTTCAGCAGAAGCTGATTATCTCCCCTCTGTTTTGCGGGAAACGTTGGTTGAATCAGGGCACTGGGGTGCGGTCAGGGTTGTCCCGCGAATTGACCCCACCGCCGAGGTCCTTGTCACTGCAGAGATCCGTTCCTCCAATGGCGTTGATCTGATGTTGTACGTGCGGGCCAGGGATAGCACTGGAAGAATCTGGATCGACAAAGACTATTCTGATTGGGCAACAGATCATGGTTACGACTTCAGTGAAGAGATTCTAAAAGAACCCTTTGTTGATCTCTTCAATCTTGTCGCCAACGATATGTTGAAGGTTCGGGAGACTCTTGTTGATCAGGAGTTAGCAAGAATACTAGACACTGCCATGTTGCGTTACGCGGTAGCCCTGTCACCGGAAGTCTTCAACCGATACCTTATAAAAAATGAGGATGGAACCATCGAAGTCTCAGGTTTACCGGCGAGGACAGATCCTATGTACTCCCGTGCACGGAAAATCAGGGAAAGTGAATATAAATTCATCGATATAGTCGATGAACAATACGAGAATTTTTATCTGAAGATGCGTGAGACCTACAGCTACTGGCGCCGCTATAGCTATGAGCTGACAGAGTACAACGAGAAGATTGAACAGTCAGGCGCTAAACGTAAAAGATCCCGTGAAAGTGTCTGGGTCGCCATGGAGGACGTTTACCGGACTTACAAGGAGTCCAAAATGAATGAGGATGCGCTCCGGGAACTGGCGTCTTCTTTTGATTCTGAGATCACCCCCATCGTCACCGAGCTTGAGGGAACGGTAGTCGAACTCAATGGCACCCTCGAGGCACAATACGAGGCATGGCGAACGCTGTTGCGCAAGATTTATCAAGTCGAAACGGGGATCTAATTTCCCAGGCTGTAGGGGGCTTTCAATCCTTCCTTTGCAGCAGTGAGTATCTCATTGCTCCCGTAGTCGGCATGCATTTTAATTACCTGATTGTAAGAGCGGACCGCCAGAGCGCGCTGATTTTGAAGATCACTAACCTGGGCCCGTGTTAATTCGAACCACGATCTGGCCCAGCTTGGGAAAGAGGATGATGAAGAAGACTGATCAATCATTTCAAATTCAGATACTGCCTTTTCGGCACTGCCGATGCGCAGATATGCCCTTGCGACCCAGAGTCTGGCGAGATAAACATCGACAATATCCCGGTTGTACTGATCCTTGCTTGAGATGAATTCATCGGCAGCCTGCAGCGCCTGTAAGTCGAGATCTCTTTCTAACAGCAACGAAATATGGCGAAGTGCAAATCGACGGTTTCGCGGATACGTATCAACCAGCTCTGTTAGCAGCGTCGTTGCCAACAGGCGGTCGTCATCGTCGCCGTCAATCAGCAGGTCGGCATACAGGTATTTCGCGACATCCTGGAAGTATTCACCCTTGTCGACTACTTCTTTCACATAGGGCAGGCTCTTGTCGGAATTTCCTGTGGGAATAAACCAGAAGAATCTGCTGAACGCTTTTACAAAGGGGGGTAGGTGGTCGGCGTAATAGTACGCTACACCAAGATGCATCTTCGCATCGATCAATTCCGGGTTTAGTGTCAGTGTTTTCTCGAGGTGCTCTATCGCCCGGGTACCGCTGGTGCCTGATCGATAGTAGTTACCCCGCAGCGCGTGGAGGTATGTCAAGGCAAAGTAGGCCTGGCCACAGTGATAATAACCTCGGTAGTCTTCCGGGTCTGTCTTGATCCTGGCCTGGCACAGGTCCAGGGCCCTCGACGCATCTTCCTTAAATGTTTTGTCAAAAACCGTTTCATTGGTATCCCATGAAAGGCGGGTCGTCAGCGTGTTCAGACTGACAGTGTAGCCAACTCCATCTTCAGGAAAGGAGTGTTGCAGTTCATCACTCACTCGGCTGGCCGCCAGATATTCTCCGTTCAAACGGTAACTCGTCGCCTCCTGCTTCAGGTTTTTCATGGTCCGTAGTTCTTCTGCCGTTAACCCAAAAGAGCCTGGTAACCAGGCGAAGAGCAGTAATGCCAGGGTAAATCTCAACTACTTTGCCCATCCAGCTTCGTAGTTAGCGCTCATTCCCGGCCCTTTAACACGCAGATGCCTGATCTTCCATATACCCTCAATTTTTTCATAGTCTTCATGATATCGGGCGGCTTGCCACATGGCTTGATTGTCTTTAATAAAGGTAAAGGGACCAAAGAAATACCAGACCCCATTGGCGCTTGAACCGTTAATCTCAATGATCGGGTTCATGACCATATGCTGGGAATAGCTAATGCTTTCCTTGAACCCCTGGAACAACGATTTGATTTCCTGGTGACCTTCTGCCCTGCCGATGCCACGGCCTTCCCAGATCGCATTCTCAGTAAAGATCGAAACGATGCGTTCAGGATCATGGCCTGCATCACAAATTTCACAATACCGTGCCTTGAGCTGTTTGATCGACTCAAGATCCTCGAGTCGTGTGATTCGTGCTTCAAGATCTTCTAATTTCATCTCGTGCTCCTTGTTAGGATAGTTACCATCTCAGTGTATCTCTCACCCGGCTGTTCGTCATCCTCCCAATCTGTACCATGTATAATTACGATCATCTTCAATATCAAGATGTCACAGCAATGACCGGGGAATATATCAATATGGTTAAAGTCGCATTCATCGGCCTCGGCGTGATGGGATATCCCATGGCGGGTCACCTCAGTAAAGCGGGATTTGTGGTCTCTGCTTACAACCGAACAAACCAGAAAGCGGATGCGTGGCAGTCTGAGTTCGGTGGGTCGCTTTCCAGTACACCGGGAGAGGCTGCCGCAATCGCAGATATTGTACTGATGTGTGTGGGTAATGATGATGATGTGCGATCGGTCGTCTATGGCGACACGGGAATACTCAGTGGTCTGAAAAGAGAATCAATACTCGTTGACCACACCACCGCATCGCCAGATCTGGCGAAGGAACTGGCACAGGTGATAACTGAAAAAGGCTGTGGCTTTCTTGATGCACCCGTATCCGGTGGCCAGGCCGGTGCCGAGAATGGCGCATTAACCATCATGGTGGGTGGTGAACAGGCTACCTACGACAAGGCGGAAAAGGTCATGGAAGTTTACGCCAAATCGGTCCGCCTGATGGGCCCGGCCGGTAGCGGCCAACTCACCAAAGCTGTCAACCAGATATGTATTGCTGGAATCTTGCAGGGTCTATCCGAGGGAATGC
>SMVA01025405.1_pt1 | contig 16812 bp, 12 predicted proteins | sample 2456451 | NCBI WGS metagenome assembly SMVA01 (sample SAMN11095933, study PRJNA526329) | marine sediment metagenome | biome: Marine sediment; feature: Surficial sediment; material: Deep marine sediment; isolation source: Hadal surficial sediment | place: Pacific Ocean | collected 2014-05 | depth...
CGACACCGCCCTCCGCTACCGGTCCCGAGGTGGCGCCGTCGAGCGCCGCGAACACATGCGCGGGCCGCACGTGAAAGCCATTGATGTCGTTGAGCCAGCCGTCGTAGGTCTCGGCCACCACCGGCAACGACCAGGGCTGGAAAAGAGCGCCGGTTCGTGCCTGCCACTCGATGATCGCGTCCCGCACCACGCCGACGCTGTGGGTGTTGGTGATCCCGATCGGCCCCTCCAGGAACCCCGATTCTTTCACCCAGGTGGTGCCGGTCATCTCGCCGTTGCCGTTGAGCGCAAACCAGCCGGCAAACACCGGGTCGCTGGCGTCACCGCGGGGAAAGATCACCGTGACCCCGGTTCGTATCGGGCCCTCGCCAACCACCAGATCACCATCGCCGTCGATCAAGGTCGTATGGCCTACGCGCACCCCGTCGACATCGGTGATGGCGTTGAAGGGTCCGGGCTCGCCGTCGAACCAGATTCCCAGGTCGCGGGCGCGAACCCCCTGCTGGGCCGTCGAATCGGCAACCAAAGAGAAGCAACCGAGGGTGACGACGAATAGAACGGTGACATGCCCACCAAAGGACCACTTCATTTCAGATCTCCGGCTTATTGTTGGGGATTGGTTGCTCGGCCCGAGAGCTGCGCGGCGGATCCGCGACACCGTGAACCGGGGCGCAACCAGATCAACCATGTGCCACATCCCTTCGGGTACTCTCGTGTACTGAGGACTCTCAAGGTGCGGAGTCTAGCCGACATGTCGCCGGCGTCCAGGGCCGGCCCGGTTCGTGCTACGCGTCCTGGAGATGCCACCCGCCCGGAGATAGAGTTCGGCATTGTGTGACATCGCGCTCGTGTCGCCACGATCCGTTGAGGCGTCCCACTGGATAACCGTCGCTCTCGAAGAGGTGCCCTTTGATGCGTTCGTCGAGTCTGCTTTCGAGTCTGCGTCCGTCGAGTCTGCGTTCCGTGCCGCTTCCTCGAGGACGTTCGCGCGTTCATCGAGGCGACGAGTTGAGCGTCCCGACACGCCGGGGTCGCGGAGCCCATCGACAGCACCATCGTGTGCGTCCACACGGCCGGGGGCGGGCAATGCGGGCGCCGGCGGCCAAGACTTGGCTGGTGATGGCTCTGCTGGCTTGCGTCCCTGCCCAGGCGCAACAGCCGGTGACCGGCGGGGCGGCGAGGCTGGCGGCGTGGGAGCGCCACCAGGCGATGGCCGAGAGCTCTCCGTTCAAGGGCCTCGAATGGCAGCGGTTGGGGCCGAAGTTCGTGGGCGGTCGTATCGAGTCCATCGATGCACCCCGCGGGCGTCCCGGAACCATCTACGTCGGCGTTGGCGCCGGCGGGATCTGGAAGACGACCAACGGCGGCCTGACCTTCGAGCCGATCTTCGAGAGGGAGTCGACCTTCGCCATCGGTGATCTCACCGTGGCTCCCTCAGAACCGGACACGGTGTGGGTGGGCACCGGCGAAGCACACCTTTCCGGCACTTCGTACTCGGGCACCGGGGTCTTCAAGTCCACCGACGGCGGCGCCACCTGGAAGAATATGGGCCTGCACGACAGCGCCCACATCGGCAAGGTGGTCATCGATCCGAACGACGCTGACGTCGTTTACGTGGCGGCCATGGGGCCGCGGAACACCGAGGGCGGCGAGCGCGGCATCTACAAGACCATCGACGGTGGCCGGACATTCCGCCGGGTGCTTTTTGTCGGCCCCGAGGTAGCGCTGGTCGACCTGGTTCTGGACCCCACCGATTCCACCCGGCTGCTGGCCGCCGCCTGGGACCGAAGCGGTGGTCGCGAGAGCGGTGTCTTCCGCAGCACCGACTCCGGGGAAAGCTGGGAACGGCTACACGGAGGGCTGCTCGACGCCGACGTGGGTCGCGTTGCCATCGATGCCTCGGCGTCGGAACCCGGCGTGTTCTACGCGTTGATGGTCGACCACTCGCCGGAAGGGGGAGGCCGTTCCGGCGTCGGGGGAATCCTCTATCGCTCCGACGACGGCGGCGACACCTGGAACCGAACCCACCCGGAGTATCTGCCGACCTACGTGGGTTGGGATTTCTGCGACGTGCGCGTCTCCCCCGACAATGCCAACCAGGTCTACATCGGCGGCTTTCGCCTGCTGGTGTCACAGGACGGCGGCAAGACGTTCGAGAACGGCGGCGAGACGGTCTTTCGTCTGCATCCGCACCGCGGAACCGGGATGCATCTGGACATGCACGACATCTGGATCGACCCCGAGCATCCCGAGCGCATCTTGCTCGGCAACGATGGCGGTATCTACGAGTCCTGGGACCGCGCGCAGACCTGGCTGCATCTCAACACCCTGCCCATCGCGGAGTTCTACCGGGTCTACCTCGATGACGAGGAGCCGTTTCGTATCTGGGCCGGGACGCAGGACAACGCCTCTCTGGTGGGGCCCTCGACGGCTCGCTTCGCCCCCGGGGCCCCCGACGAGTGGGAGCAGGTGTTCCTCGATCGCTGGGCCGGCGGCGATGGGTTCTCGACCTTCCCCGACCCCAACGACCCGGCGCTCATCTACTACTCGCAGCAGCAGGGCAACCTGAAGCGCGCGCGATTCGGCGAGCTCGAGGAACAGAAGCGTATCCGGCCTGTCGGGGAAGAAGGACAGGCCGAGCTGCGCTGGGCATGGGACACACCCTTCTTCGCCTCGGTACACACAGCCGACACGAGGCTGTACGCTGCCGCCCAGCGAGTCTTCGCTTCGGACGATCGCGGCGACAGCTGGGAGGCGATCAGCCCGGATCTGGGGGACGGGCCTCTGCTCGCTCTCTCCGAATCCCCGCTCGACGAAAAGCGGCTGGTCGCCGGTTTGGGGAGGGGTGAGCTTCATTTTACCGACGACGGTGGCGAGAGCTGGAGGTCGGCAGGCAATGGGTTGCCTGAAAAAACCATCCGCGATGTCGTGACGTCGGTTCACCACGCGGATCGCGTCTACGTGACGCTATCGGGTGTGCGCGACGACGACTATGCATCCTACGTGTATGTCACGCATGACTTCGGTCGAACCTGGGAAGCCATCGGCGGCAACCTGCCCGACGAGCCCGTCAACGCCATCGCCGAGGATCCGCGCGCCGACGGTGTGCTCTTCGTGGGCACCGATCTGGGTGTCTTCGCCTCCGTCGATGCGGGCGCCCACTGGGCTTCCCTGGGCCGCAACCTGCCCACCGCTCCGGTCGTCGACCTCGCCGTACAGGAACGCGACGATGTGCTGGTTGCCGTAACGCACGGACTCAGCGCCTTCCTTCTGGACATCGGCTCGGTACGTGACGCGGTGGCGCCCGAGTCTCGCCCCAACATCTTGATCCTCATGGCCGACGACTGGAACTGGCCCCAGTCTGAGGGCGTGTCCGACCCCAACCTCCAGACGCCAACCTTCGACCGCATCGCCGCCGAGGGGGTCCGTTTCAGCAACGCCTTCGTCGACTCTCCGTCCTGCACGCCGTCGCGCGCCGCGCTGCTCACCGGCATGCACCCGTGGATGCTCGAAACCGGCGTGCATCTGTGGGGCGCCCTGCCGGCGGCGTTCGACACCTATACAGATATCCTCGAAGAGGCGGGCTACCTGGTGGGCTACTCCGGCAAGGGATGGGGGCCCGGCTACTTGGAGGAAGCCCGCCGCGAGGACAACCCGGCGGGCCGCATCGTCGTCGGCGACCCGCCGGGGCGCGCCTGGGACTCACGCGACCGCGTCGCGACATTCGAGGACTTCCTGGCGCGGCGCGAGGAAGGCCAGCCGTTTCATTTCTGGTTCAACACCTCCGAGCCGCACCGGCCCTATGAATGGCAATCCGGTCTGCGCCGGGGCATGAGCCTGGCCGACATCGTGGTGCCGCCCACCCTTCCCGACACCGAAGAGACGCGCACCGACCTGGCCGACTACTACTACGAGGTCGAGATGTTCGATACGGCGGCGGCCGAGCTCATCGCCCACCTCGAAGAACTCGGCGAGCTCGACAACACCATCGTTGTCATGACCGGCGACAACGGCATGCCGTTTCCGCGCGCCAAGATGACGCTCTACGATCTCGGCACCCGGGTTCCCCTCGCGGTGCGTTGGCCGAATCGTGTTGGCAGCGGCAGGGTAGTGGAGGACTTCGTTACCTTCTCCGACATGGCGCCCACGTTTCTCGAGGCCGCCGGTATTAGCCCTCCGGCGGCGATGAGCGGGCGCAGCTTTCTCGCCGCGCTGGAATCCCCGAGCTCTGGATTGCTCGACGCCGATCGCACGCGCGCCTTTTCCTCCATCGAGCTGCACTGCGGCCGCTATCCGATGCGCGCCATCCGCACTCCGGAGTACCTCTACGTGCGCAATTACGAGCCCGAGCGGCCGGTCAATTTATGCGCCAGCTACTGGGAATCGGAGGCGGGCTACTCGCCGACGTGGATCTCGGTGCTGGCGCTCGATCCGGCGTCGGCCATGTACCAGCGGATCGTCGGCGCCCGACCCTCGGAGGAGCTGTACGATCTCGCTGCAGACCCCTACCAGCTCGACAACGTCGCCGCAGCGAGCGCCTACGAGGCCATCCGCGACCTTCTCGCCACCGAGCTCGACACCGAATTGCGCCGCACCGGCGACCCGCGGGTCGATGGCCGCCACGAGGAGGTCTTCTACATCCCGCATCAGGAGAACGCGCGCTTGCGGAACCGTTAGCGCACCGTAGCCTCGGGCTCGGCCGCGGGCTGCTAGGGTTGCGGCGCTGGCGTTTGCGACACGATCCTCTTTCCCGACAAGGTCGATTGGAGCAAAGAATGACCAACGTAACGAAGGGCATTCCTTGGCCCGAGAAAACGCGTGAGCTTCATAACCATCACTTCGACTCCACCATCTGGAACGATCTGGAGTTTCGCGACGACGACATCGTTATTTCGACCTACGCCAAGGCGGGCACCACCTGGATGCAGCAGATCATCGCGCAGCTGCTGTTCGAGGGCGAAGAAGGTCTGCCGGTGGCGGAGATGTCACCGTGGATGGACCTGCGGGTGCCGCCCAAGGAGGTGAAGCTGCCGCTCGTCGAGGCGCAGGAGCATCGCCGTTTCCTCAAGACGCATCTTCCGGTGGACGCGCTGGTGTTTTCACCCGGCGCCAAATACCTCTACATCGGTCGCGACGGCCGTGACGTGGTGTGGAGCTTGTACAACCATCACTCCAATGCCAACGCGCTCTGGTACGAGGTGCTCAACGAGACTCCGGGTCGGGTGGGGCCGCCGATCGAACCTCCACCGGAAGACGTGGTGCAGTATTTTTGCGATTGGCTCGATGGCGACGGGTATCCGTTCTGGCCCTTCTGGGAGAACGTCCGCTCCTGGTGGCAGATTCGTGACCTGCCCAACGTGCACCTGGTGCACTTCGCCAACCTCAAGGCCGACATGGGCGCCGAGATTCGCAAGATCGCCGCTTTCTTGGAGATTCCCATCGACGAGGATGTGTGGCCGCAGATCCTGGAGCACTGCAGCTTCGACTACATGAAGGCCAACGCAACGCAGAGCGTGCCGCTGGGTGGCGCGTTCTGGGACGGCGGCGCCCAGGTCTTCATCCACAAGGGCGTCAACGGCCGCTGGACGGAGCGGCTTCCGGAGGCGGATCGATGTCGCTACGAGGAGCGCGCCCGGGCGGAACTGGGGCCGGAATGCGCCCGGTGGATGGAGAGCGGCGAGATCTCCTGAGGGGCAGGGGCTTGGCCTCGAAGAGGGCGAACGTTGCTGAAGCGTTCGGCTCATGGCCGTCTCCCTCCTTATAGAAGTCGGACGACTTTGCGTCTTAGCGGTCGGACGACTTTGCGGCCGACCGATCTTTCCTTTACTCTTGAAGTAAAGAGTAAAGGAGGGAATGGGCGATGCTGATGAGCAAGCTCTCGAGCAAAGGACAGGTAACGATTCCGAAGAAGGTCCGTGACGCCCTGGGCCTTGCCGCCGGCGATCGTGTCGGCTATGAGATCGATGACGCGGGAGTGCGCCTGGTGCGCATCGAGCCCTTCGACGCCGCCTTTCACGCCGCTGTCTCCGAGACCCTCGAAGAATGGGCGAGTCCCGAGGATGAAGAGGCCTTCCGTGACCTGTGAGACCGGCGATGTCGTCGTCGTCCCCTTTCCTTTCGTCGAACGCGCCGGGGTGCGCCGCCGGCCGGCGCTGGTGCTGAGCACTCGAAGCTTCAACGACGCGGGACACGCGGTGTTGGCGATGATCACCACGAGCTCTCACGCGCCCTGGCCCGGAGACCTCATGATCACGGATCTACACGCCGCCGGCCTGCGGGTCGAATGCCGCGTGCGACTGAAGCTGTTTACACTCGACAACCGGCTGATCGTTCGACGGATCGGCCGCCTCGCAGGTGCCGACCTCGGGGCGGTCTCGGCAAGCCTGGCCCGACATCTGATGCTGACTTGAGCGCGCTGCTGCCGAGCGCACGGATGGCCTCGAAACGGACGCCGGCAGTTCCGGCGTCGACGTTGGGGCGACCGATCTGTGGCTGGCTCATTCGGAAAGTCTTGTACTCTTGGGCACCGAACTTCCCACCGAAGGACGTGCCGCCGATGCCGAGCAGGGTGCCGAAGACTGCTAGAAAGCTTTCCTTCTCGTCGCTGATCGTCTCTCTCGCCTGCACCGTGAGCTTGAGCGCGGCCGCGTGCGGAGGTTCCTCTGACCAGGCCCCTGCTGTCGCCGACGATTCGGCAAGCGAGGAGGCAAACGTGGTCCAGGAGGAGTTCGGCGTGCTGCCGGATGGGCAGCAGGTGAGCGTGTTCACGCTGACCAACGCCAACGGCATCGTGATCAGGGCGATCGATTACGGCGGCATCATCGTGTCGATCATGGCGCCCGACCGCGAAGGGGAGTTTGCCGACATCGTGCTCGGTTACGATGACCTGGGTGGATACCTCGACGTCTCACCATATTTCGGCGCGGTGATCGGCCGCTACGGCAACCGCATCGCGGGCGGCAGGTTCACGCTTGACGGCACCGACTACGAGCTCGCCACCAACGACAACACCAATCACCTGCACGGCGGTAACGTCGGCTACGACAAGGTGCTGTGGTCCGGCACGATCTTCGAGCGCGCCGACGGCGTCGGCGTGACGTTTGCCTACGAGAGCGCCGCCGGAGAAGAGGGTTACCCGGGGGCGCTGAGCGCCGAGTTCGACTACTTTCTCAGCAACGACGACGAGCTGGTGATCGACTACCGTGCGACCACCGATGCGCCGACTCCGGTGAACCTGACTCACCATACGTACTTCAATCTGGCCGGTTCCGGCGATGTCCTCGGCCACGAGTTGATGATCAACGCCGATCGTTACACGCCGGTGGACGCGACCCTCATTCCAACCGGCGAATGGGCGCCGGTCGCCGGGACGCCCTTCGATTTCACTGTCCCGACGGCGATCGGCGCGCGCATCGGTGACGACGACGAGCAGCTCGTCCGCGGCCTGGGCTACGACCACAACTTCGTGCTCGTGCGCGACGACGACGGGACCTCGGTGAGCGCCGGCGGTGACTTGTCGGCGATGGTGTCGGCGGCCCGCGTCGTCGACCCCGTCAGCGGCCGTGTTCTCGAGGTGGAGACCACCGAACCCGGCCTGCAGTTCTACTCGGGCAACTTCCTGGACGGCACCATTACCGGGAAGCGTGGGCAAACGTACGAGCACCGCTCGGGGTTCTGCTTGGAAAGCCAACATTTTCCCGACTCGCCCAATCAGCCGGGTTTCCCTTCGACCACCCTGCGGCCGGGCGAGCAGTACCGCTCGCGTACGATCTACCGGTTCGGTGCAGACCGTTAGCATGCGGGAGGCCTGATCGTGGCGCTCTATCTCGGGCTCGACTCCAGCACGCAGAGCTTGACGGCACTGCTCATCGAGGTCGATGTCGTCGAGCGCGGTAGCTCCCAATCCTCGCCCCCGCCGGCCGTCGTCTTCGAGCACTCGATCTCGTTCGATACCGACCTTCCCCACTACGGCACGCGAAACGGCACGCTGCCGAGCGAAGATCCATCGGTGGCGGTGTCGCCGCCCCTGATGTGGGCCGAGGCGCTCGACCGCATGTTCGCGGTCATGGTGTCGAGCGGGCTGAACGTTGCCGAACTTGCGGCGATCTCGGGATCCGCCCAGCAGCACGGCAGCGTGTACTTGAGCGCGTCTGCTGCCGGAGTTCTGGCGGGGCTCGCACCGTCGGAGCCGCTGGTCACGCAGTTGCGTGCCGTGCCGATGGGCGACGATGACATGCCGGGCGTCGATGACATGCCGGGCGACGACGTCACGCCGGGCGGCGACGACCCGCCGGGCGACGAGGACAGGCCGGCCGATGAGGCCAGGCCGGCCGAGAGCCTCTTGTCTCGGGCTGTGTCGCCGATCTGGATGGATTCGAGCACCTCCGAGGAGTGCCGGGAGATCACCGCCGCCTTGGGCGGTGCCGACCGGCTGGCGCAGCTCACCGGGTCGCGTGCATTCGAACGCTTCACCGGGCCGCAGATTCGTAAGTTCTACAAACAGGATCCCCGCGGCTGGGCGGCCACCCACCGCGTGCACATGGTGAGCTCGTTCATGGCCTCGCTGCTCGCCGGAGCGCATGCTCCGCTCGACCCCGGCGACGCTTCGGGCATGAACCTCATGGATCTGCGGTCCCGCGACTGGTCTCCCGAGGCGCTCGATGCCACCGCTCCCGACCTCGCCGCGAAGCTGCCGGCGATCGTGCCGTCGTCGAGCATCGTCGGCGAGCTTGCACCCTACTGGCAGCAGCGCTTCGGGTTGCCCGCCGCCAGGGTCGTCGCATGGTCCGGCGACAACCCCTGCAGCCTGGTCGGCACCGGCTTGATTCGCGAGGGCCAGATCGCGGTGTCGCTGGGCACCAGCGACACGCTGTTCGGGTTGATGCGCGAGCCGCGCGTCGATCGCACCGGAACCGGCCACGTCTTCGGGGCTCCGACCGGCGATTACATGGGGCTGACCTGCTTTCTGAACGGGGGGCTGGCGCGCCAGCGCATCCGCGACGAGCACGGCCTCGATTGGGACGGTTTCTCCGAGGCCCTGCGGGCCACGCCAACCGGCAACGACGGCGGCTTGATGTTCCCCTGGTTCGAGCCCGAGATCACCCCCGATGTCCGCACCCCCGGGGTCCGTCGCGTCGATCTCGACGCCGGCGACGCCACCCGCAATGTCCGCGCCGTGGTCGAGGCGCAGATGATGGCGCTCGCCAATCACTCGCGCTGGATGGGTGTCGACATCGATGTGATCCACGCCACCGGCGGTGCCGCCGTCAATACCGACATTCTGCAGGTCATGGCGGACGTCTTCGACGCCGAGGTCCGACGCTTCGAGGTGAGCAACTCGGCGTGCCTGGGAGCCGCGCTGCGCGCCTATCACGCCGACGCCACAGCGGATGGCCGGGAGCTGCCGTGGGAGGAGGTGGTCGGCGGGATCGCCGAACCGGTCCCCGGCTCCGCTATTGTGCCGCGCCGTGCGAACGTCGAGATCTACGGCCGCCTCCGGCGCCGCTACGCCAAGCTCGAACACCTGGCGATCGACAAACGAACTTAGCGGCGTTGCCGCCCGCCGTGCGCCGCCTCGGCGCACGACCAACTCGTCCTGGCCCGGCCCTGCAGCTCGAGGCCGCAGGCGTCGTCGGGTTCTGGCGAATGCGCAGCCTAAGTCAACAAAACACATCCTAAGCTTGCTTGACGCTATGGAAGTTTAATAAGCATAAGTATCGCTACAAAAACACACGAAGCTCCGGTTTGAAGACGATTTAGCGATTGTTCCGGGAGCCCGAATCTACTACAAACTTCTTAGACAAGAGTTCCGATTAGACACGGGTTGCGACTAAGCGGTGCGGAGAGGCCTACCCATGACGACAGAGCGGAGTGATTCCGGTGGGGTCCCCGAGTCAACAACGTTGCGCGTGGCTGCATTCACTCGGCAGGGGCTTTGGCCGGCGGCCATAGCCTTTGTTGCGGCTTGGCACCGGCGCGTGATCGCCGTCCCCGAGGCCTGGAGGCGCAACGTCTCGCGCACCTCTCGACCCCACCCCCCGCCCGGCTCGCTGGCCCGCGATCCCTATGTGCGCCTGGCCCTCGGGTTGCTCGCCCTGGCCTCCGTGCCCTACCTGTTCCCTTTGCTGAGCACCGAGACGATGGTCCACTACAGCGCCACGTACGTGGACCTTCCCTTCTTGGCGCTGGTGATTGCCGCAACCGTGCGGTGCTTCCGGGTCAGTGTCGACAAGGGCGAGCGGCGCTTCTGGGCCCTGTTGAGCGTCGCTTTCTTGTGCTCGATCGCGCTCGAGTTTCTCAATCTAGCCTTTACCGATTGGAGCTCCTGGGGGGTTGCCACCGACTTGGTCAACAGTCTTCCGTACCTGGCCGCATATGCGGCGATCGCCATCGCGCTGGAGAATTGTCCGCACGTGCGGCCCGCTCGCTTGAGCCGGCGCCTGCGCGCCTTCGATCGGGTTGGCGCCTTCGTGTTCCTGTTCTTCTTGCTGCTCTATTTCACCATCCTTCCCACAATTCTCGACTCGAACACCTATTGGACCTCGTCCCTGGTGCTCTTCGTGGTGCTCGATGCCTACATCGCCACGCGTTTGGCAACCCTTTATCGCAAGGCGATGGACCCGGCCTGGCGCTCTGTCTACTCGTGGTTGCTGTTTGCTTCACTGCTGTGGGTTGCCGTCGACACGGTTTACCTGCTTGCCTGGATGGAAATCATCCCCGACTTCGAGTCGACGCTCATCTTGGATGGTGCCTGGATGCTGTCCCTCACCGCGACCATCGTTGCGGCCCGGACGGGTGACTACAAGCCGCACGAGAACGCCAATCAACTGGCGCTGCCGGGGAAGCCACTGGGCACGGGAGCGCTGGTTGTATACGCGGTGGCGGCCCCTGTCCTGCACCTCGTGCTGTATCGATTCGGGTGGACGGATCCGGTGTTACGGCCGGCTCGCGAGTTGCTGGTCGTAGTGTTCTCGTTGGCTCTTGCGGCGTTGGCGATTGCCTATCAGCAACTGCTGCGGAGAGAGCATCAGCGACTCGCCTTGGAAGAGTCGCGTGTCCAGGAGGAACTCGAGCAACACGCCTACCACGACCGTCTCACCGGCCTGCCCAACCGCATTCGGTTCAGCGAGCATCTTCGCCGGGCCTTGGGCCACGGAAGGCGGACCCAGGGCAAGTTTGCGGTGCTCTACTGCGACTTGGATCGGTTCAAGGCGATCAACGATTCCCTCGGCCACGAAGCAGGGGATCAGGTGCTCGTGGCGGTCGTAGCGCGGCTGCGTAACGCCGTGCGGGGGTTTGACGTGTTGGCGCGCTCGCGAGACGACGAATTCACCGTGCTTGTTCAAGGTGTTTTCAGCGCGGCCGACGCTGCCAGGTCGGCCGCCAGGCTGCTCGCCTCCCTGAGCGCTCCGCTGGAGGTGGCGGGACGGACCCATGTGGTGACGACGAGCATCGGGATCGCCCTATATCCGCAGGACGGCGAGGACGAGATCACCCTGCTCCGGCACGCCGACACCGCCATGTACCAGGCCAAGCTCGAGGGCCGCAACGCCTACAAGATCTTCACGCCGACCATGAATGAGCGCTTGGGGATCTAGCAGGGCCATAGCTCGAGAGGCAAGCGGCGGCCGGCACGGCGTTGACTCCCGTCGGCGCCTCCTGAAACCATAGGCGCTGCGAGCCGCGACTTGTCCTCGGAGAAAAAGCAATGAAGCTACGCCGCACCGGCCTTCGAGCCAGCTGGGACGCGCACTGGGACCTGGTCGGCAACCACGGCCTGCACTGCGCCGAGACCGACAAGCCTCTCGCCGGCCTCATCAAGGACCTCAAGAGTCACGGCCTCTGGGACGACACGCTGATCGTCTGGCACGGCGAGTTCGGGCGCTTGCCGATCTCCGAGCGTATGGACGGCCGCGACCACAACAACAAGGGTTTCTCCGTGTGGCTCGCCGGCGGCGCCATCAAGGGCGGCACCGTGGTCGGGGCCACGGACCAGTATGGTTACCAGGCGGTGGAGAACCCCAAGTCGATCTACGAGCTCCACGCCACCATCCTGCACATCCTCGGTCTCGACTTCGAGAACCTGACCTACCGGTTCAACGGCCGCGACATGCGGCTGACCGACGTGCATGGCAAGGTCATCGACGAGATCCTCGCCTAGAGCCGCTACCTCTCGCACCGGGATGATGATGCCCGTCGGCGCGAGGTGTGGATGCGGAGCGTGGCCGCCTACCCGACGATTCGACGAACCCGCTGCCGCTCGGCCGGTCCGAGCCGTGCCTCGGCTCGGCGTAACTTGAGCCCCGCGTTGAATGCTGCGAGAAACTGGCAATCCGCAGCATCAGCCTCGACAGCCTCGTCACCGAGGACCTCGGCGAACCAGGCGGCGACTTCCTGCCATCCCCACATCGCGTTGCGGCTCTTGAAGTGCGTTGCGGGGGCAGGAAACTGTCCCGGGCCCCGCTCGCCTTTGATCAACAAGCGAACGCTCTCGCGCGTTCTTCCGGTGCGTTGGGCGATCTCCGACATCGTCACCAGGTCATCGGGTTCGACGTGCACGACCCGAGCCCCCGGGACGGCTGTCTCGACGGCTTCGGTAGCCTCGGAAACAGCAACCGAGAGTGTCTCCGCTCTTCGGTCGAAGTCCAAGTACTGCGTGGTCCCGATCCTCCCGACCGTCGCATCGTCACATCCCGCCGCGAACAGAGCGTCGACGTGTGCCGCGTCTTGGAGGTCGGGCCCCTCTACGATGAGCGTGAATTGGTGAACGGTCATGAGTTCTTCTTCTGGCTGTGACGACACCGTTGCAAGGTTCTTCTCAGCTGCTTGGCGTGGTTCCCGGGGCTTCGCGGCGTCGACCAGATTGACACCCGACAGCCTTCCCGGGAACTCTCAGGACATCGCATCACACCCCAGCGATGACCGGACGCCGTCGCTTCCACGTGCCAGCCGGCTTTTTCCGCATCGACGAGCGCCCCTTCAATTTCCTTCTTCGGATGGCGCCGCCTTGGCATGTTGACAACCTACAACAGCATGTTGGTCATTGTCAACAGGCCCCGACACTACAACGTGGGTGACGCTCATGCCGGCAACGGCCTGCCCTTCGGCCGCTCTCGAGTAAGGTCGGCAGTTTTGAAAGGCTAGAATGCCCGACGTGGACAAGGTGAGATGGGGCGTGATCGGCGTGGCGAGGATCGCCACCGAGAAGGTGATCCCGGCGATGCAGGGGGGCGAGGCGACCGAGGTCACCGCCATCGCCTCGCGTGATGCGGCGAAAGCCGATGCCGCCGCGGCAAGGCTCGGCATCCCCAAGGCGTACGGCTCCTACGAGGAGCTGCTCGCCGATCCCGACATCGACGCCGTCTACAACCCGCTGCCCAACCACCTGCATCACGAGTGGTCGATCGCCGCCGCCGAGCGCGGCAAGCACGTGCTGTGCGAGAAGCCCATCGCCATGTCGGCCGCCGAGACCGAGGAGCTCATCGCGGTGCGCGATCGCACCGGCGTCAAGATGCAGGAAGCGTTCATGGTGTGGACCCACCCGCAGTGGCTGAAGGCGGTCGAGATCTGCCGCTCCGGGCGTCTCGGCAGGGTGGGTTCGTACGCCGGCTATTTCAGCTACTTCAACGACGACCCGGCCAGCATTCGCAACATCGCCGCGATGGGTGGCGGCGCGCTGATGGACATCGGCTGCTACCTGCTGACCACCTCGAGGATGATTTTCGGCGAGGAGCCGCGCCGCGTGCTGGGGCTCGTGCAGCAGGACCCTCGCTTTTCGGTCGACGTGCTCACCTCGATGGTCCTGGACTTTCCCTCCGGCCAGGCAGTTGGTACTTGCAGCACGCAGATGATCTATTACCAGCGCGTCCAGGTCTTCGGAACCGAGGGCCGCCTGGAGATCGAGATCCCCTTCAACGCGCCCCATGATCGGCCCTGCCGGCTATGGGTCGATAACGACGGTGATCTGTCGGGTGGCGGCATCGAGACCATCGAGATCGACACCTGCAACCAATACCGCATCCAGGGCGACGAGTTCTCACGCGCCGTGCTCGAGGACACCGAGGTTCCTTACCCCCTCGAGATGTCGCTACAGAACATGAGACTGATCGAAGCGCTGTTCCGGTCGGCCGAGACCGGCCGCTGGGAAACCGCTGGTTGACGATCAGCGGATATAGCGGTTGATGATGCTCTCGAAGAGCTCCTGCTTGCCGCTCCGCTGATCCGGTTCGCCGAGCTCGTCGGCGAGTGCTGCCAGCTCGCCGAGCCCCAGCTCGCCCCGCTCGAACTGAGCTCCGTGGCCATCGTCATAGCTGGCGTAGCGTTCCGAAAGGCGCGCCTCCAGGTCGGAATCTTCGAGGATCTCGTGGGCGATGATCAGCCCACGCGCCAGTGTATCCATCGAACTGATGTGGCCGATGAAGAGGTCCTCGGGGTCGGTCGAGCTGCGGCGTAGCTTGGCGTCGAAGTTCAGCCCGCCGCCGCCGATCCCGTCGCCGCGCAAGAGCACCAGCAGGATCTCGACCGCGTCGTAGAGGTTGTGGAGGAACTCGTCGGTGTCCCAGCCGCTGTGCGGGTCGCCCTGGTTGACGTCAAGGCTGCCGAAGAGCCCGGCGTCGACCGCGGTCTGGATCTCGTGCGCGAAGGTGTGTCGCGCCAGCGTCGCGTGGTTGTTCTCGATGTTGATTTTGAAGTCGTCGACGAGGTCGTGCTGCCCCATGAAGGCGATTACCGCCGCGACGTCGAAGTCGTACTGGTGCTTGGTGGGCTCCATGGGCTTGGGTTCGATCAGGAACGTGCCCTCGAAGCCCTTGGCGCGGCCGTAGTCGCGCGCCTTCTTCAGGAAGGTGGCGAGATGATTGAGCTCGCGCTTCATGTCGGTGTTCAGCAACGAGAAGTAACCCTCGCGGCCGCCCCAGAAGACGTAGTTTTCACCCGACAGGGCGATGGTGGTGTCGATGGCGGCTTTGACCTGCGCGGCGGCGTGCGGCACGACGCCGAAGTCGGGGTTGGTGGCGGCGCCGTTCATGTAGCGCGGGTGCGAGAACAGGTTGGCGGTGCCCCAGAGCAGCTTGACGCCCGATGCTGCCTGCTTCGCTGCCGCGGTCTCCGTGAGCTGCGCCAGGTTCGCCTCCGATGCCGCGACGGTGTTCCCCTCCGGCGCCAAATCTCGGTCGTGGAAGCAGTAGTACGGCACACCCAGCTTGGTGATGAACTCGAAAGCGGCGTCGAGCCTATCGACCGCCGTTTGCATGGGGTCGTCGGACACCCAGGGAAGATGGCGCGGTCCGACGCCAAACGGATCGGCGCCGGTGCCGCAGAACGAGTGCCAGTAGGCCACCGAAAAGCGCAGGTGGTCGCGCAGCGTCTTGCCGGCGATCTTCTTGTCGGCGTCGTAGTACTTGAACGCCAGCGGGTTGTCGGAGTCGGGGCCTTCGTAGGCGATCACACCGATCCCCGGAAAGTACTCACGGGACCCGATCAGTGGTTCTCTCGTCATGCGTTGTTCTTCGTCCTGTGGCGGCGCCATCTTGCCATGGCGCGGCGCCGACTAAAAGTCTTCCAATACCGCCATCAGCTCATGCAGCGTGGGGATGCAGGCGTCTGCCAGCGCCAGCACCTCGGACCCCGGGTTGGTGTGCTGGTTGGGGACGGCCACGACATGGGTCCCGGCGGCCTTGCCCGATTGGATGCCGGCACCGGAGTCTTCCACCACGGCGGTGGTTCCACGGTCGAGCTGCATGCGGCGCATGATCTCGAAGTAGATGTCAGGCGCCGGTTTGCCGTGCTCCAGCTCGTCGCCGGAGATCCAGCACTCGAAATATCCGCTCCACCCCGCCCCCTGCAAACAGGCTTCGATGAGCCGCTGTGGTGAGCCGGAGGCCAGCCCGACTCGGTAGCGTTCGGCGCACGCCGCGATCGCCTCGGTGGCGCCGGGAAGAATCGGTACCTCTCCCGCCTCGTAGTAGCCGACCATGCGGGTAACGTTGTCCCCGAGGACCTCTTCCTTCGACAGGGCGCCGCCAAGCCTGCCGTGTACCGCCTGCACCCAGACATCGGTGTGCACGCCGGCCATGGAGAGCTGGTCTGCTTCGTTCCAGGTGGCGCCGTGCTGCTGCAACAGGTCAACGCGGGCGCGAAACCACGCCGGCTCGCTGTCGACCAGCAGACCGTCCATATCGAAGATAACCGCCTCGATCATTCGATGTCCTCGTTTGACTTCGCCGACACCGACACTATCCTTCTCGGCGATCGGGGAGTTCTTCAGCACCTGCTGGGAGACTATCGTGACGGCCGCTTCGGCTCGACGCTATGCCATCGGAGTTGACTACGGTACTAACAGCGTCCGCGCCCTCGTCGTCGACATCGACAGCGGCGCCGAGGTCGGCACCCATGTATACGACTACCCGAGCGGTGACGCCGGCATCCTGCTGGATGCCAAGGACCCCCACCTGGCGCGCCAGAACCCGGCCGATTACATCGAGGGTTTTTTTGTCTCGGTGCGCGAGGCGATTGCGGCGGCCGCGGCGGCTGTAGAGACCCCGGGTTTCGCGCCAGAGCAGGTCGTCGGCATCGGTGTGGATACCACCGGCTCGACCCCCATTCCGGTCGACGCCCAGGGAATCCCGCTGGCGCTGCACGATGAGTTCGCCGCCGACCTGGCGGCGCACGCCTGGCTGTGGAAGGACCACACCTCCTGGGCCGAGGCAGCGGAGATCACCGACGCCGCGAAGCAGCACCCGGATCGGTACCTGAGCAAGTGCGGCGGTACCTACTCGAGCGAGTGGTACTGGGCCAAGATCCTGCACTGCAAGC
>SMVA01024223.1_pt1 | contig 16806 bp, 9 predicted proteins | sample 2456451 | NCBI WGS metagenome assembly SMVA01 (sample SAMN11095933, study PRJNA526329) | marine sediment metagenome | biome: Marine sediment; feature: Surficial sediment; material: Deep marine sediment; isolation source: Hadal surficial sediment | place: Pacific Ocean | collected 2014-05 | depth 0-1...
AAATTATGACAGTTATGTCTTTATCTAAAATAATTCAAAAAGGTGCCTTTGTAGTTAAGAGAGAAGGTTCTACTGCTAAAATTATTCAATTTCAATTTAATCCAGAAAAAATCGAAAGAACATTGCAATTGCTTGGTGTTGAACAAGAAGACACAACAAAAAGATTACAAGTATTTACACAAGATCTCAGAACTAACAAATATCTAGGCGAATCTATTTCAATTGAACTAAAGTTAGATGGTACACATAAAGAAAAAACAGGAGAAACAGAATCTAAAGGAATTCTTCCCATTTTGTCTGCCTTGGAAGAATTAATGGATCCAGATACACCACCGTATGCAAAAACTTCAAAAGGACACTTAAGTCCACCAAGATCGTTACCACAAGTCACTTTTTGTTGGGGCGAAACCAAATTACTTCCAGTCAAAATTACAAGCTTGAAAATTAATGAAACAGAATATTATCCAAACTTAATACCATATAGAGCAATAGTTAGCATTACCATGGAGATTGTAATTCCATATCTCATAGATGATCCTGCTGATAGTATTATCTCAGCTTACAATACAATGAGAGCAAATACAAAGAAAAGAGCAAAAATGTACTATAGTGAAACAAAAATACTCAATTCAGCGACATCTATACTTGCCTCCTTTAAGTAAACATGACAAACTGATGGTAATAAGAAATGTTTTCTGAAAATAGTAGATACAAAGACGTGAAGAATTATTTCCCTGTTGATAGTAGAGGAAATAAAAACAAAGTAAAGAGAATTCGCTTTATTCCTGAGACAGAATCTGTTACTCCATACGTTGCAAAAGAAAACGAACGGATGGATATAGTAGCAAAGTCAATGTATGATGACTCTACAAAGTTTTGGTTAATCTGTGATGCGAACGATGAAATGTTTCCATATGATTTGATGAAATTAGGAAAGACAATAACAATTCCACAGGAAATAGAATAATCTTTGAAACCTCATGCACTTTACCTAACTATAGGGAGTAAAGATGCTGACAATGATTTTTATGATACATTTTCTATTTTAGAAATAGAAGATAATTCAAACTCTGCTTGTACATTTAAAATAAAACTTCCATACAACAGAAACAAAAAAGGTGACTGGGTTTTTAATTCTGAGAAAGATTTCAAACTTTTTGCAAAGATAAATGTCTCTATAAAATTTTCAACAGATAAAAAAGAGGTTCTCATAGAAGGTTACATTACAAACATTAATGCACACCTAGCTGATAATGAAACTGATTCATATATAGAAATTATTGGAATGGATAGCACAATACTGTTAGATCTGGAAGAAAAAGAAGTAACTTGGATTGACAAATCTGATAGTGATATTGCAAATGAAATTTTCAAACAAAATAATTTTTCTTCTAAAGTGGATAATACAATTAATCCACCTAAAGAAGATGGAAATACAGTTATTCAACGTGGAACAGACATTGATTTTCTAAAGATGCTGGCACGAAGAAATGGGTTTGAGTGTTATGTTGAAAAAGCACCAACATCATCCCCTATGGGATACTTTAGAAAACCAGATGTTGATTATAAAAACAAAAATAAACTTTACATATTATCTGAACAAAAATCCAATTTATCCCATTTGGATATATTTGTAGATGGTTTACGACCAATGTCAGCTGAAATAAAACAAAAAAATGCACTAACAACAAAAGTAGTAAAAAGTAATAAAAAATCAAGTGACATTTCAAAGTTGGGAAAATCAGATCTATCAAAACTTTACAAATCAACTATGAGCGGTAAACCTCTAACCAAAGTACTACTTTCTAGATACGGCACTGATGATGCTCAAGAGATGGAAGAATTGGTCCAATCTATAGTCAATGAAGGTTCATGGTTTGTAGTTGCAAAAGGAACTGTCAATTCAGTCAAATTTGAGCATGTCTTGGATGCCAAAAAAATTGTAACAATTTATGGTGCTGGAGATACATTTAGTGGAGACTATTATCTAACCAAGGTAACACACAAGTTTACTCCAGGATCCTATATACAAGAATTTGAGGCAAAACGAAACTCACTTGGTTTCTCTGGTGGTTTGTGATTATTTTGTACTCAATTTCATTAAATTCCACACAAAATTTTTTATCTCTCATAACTAAACAAAACTACAGGAATTATGTCTGATATACTAAATAGATTAATTGAAAAAGTTGAAAATAGATACTATGGTAAATATCGTGCTACTGTAACAGATAATCTTGATCCAAAGAATCTGGGTCGAATTAAACTGAAAGTTCCTGAATTACTTGGTGATGACAACGAAACTGGATGGGCACTTCCATGTCTACCATATGGAGGATTTAATGAATCAGGATTTTTTTTCATTCCGGAAATTAATTCTAATGTATGGGTCGAATTTGAAGGTGGAAATCTCTCATATCCTATTTGGACAGGAACATGGTGGGGTGAATCATCAAACAAAAATATTTCTGAAGCAAAAGTTGATCCAGACAACAATGTCAAAGTTCTAAAGACAAGATCTGGTCATAAAATTGAGTTCAGTGATAAAGATCACAAAGAAAAAATTTCAATTAAATCTAGTGGAAAACATGAATTTCTATTAAATGATGCCGATGGCGACCAAAAAATCCAACTAAAATCAACAAAAGGTCATTCAATTTTAATTGATGATGCAAATGAAAAAATTGAAATCACATCAGTTGGTGGCCATTCAATTTTAATTGATGATAAAGGAAAAAAAATTGAAATTAAAACAAGTAATGGAAGTAAAATATCAATGGATGATAGTTTTCTTGTTCTTGGAAAAATAACAATAAAAGATCCTGCAGGTAGCTCTATAGAATTGAATGGAGAAGACGGCTCAATTTCAATAGAAAGTAATACGTCATTATCAATAAAGGGAGTTGATGTCACAATAGAAGCAAGTGGTATGATGACTGTAAAAGCTGGAGGAATCCTTACTCTTCAGGGTTCACTAATCAAGCTCAATTAGGTGAAAATATGGGTCAACCTGCTGCAACTTTGGGCTCAAATACTGCACATGGTACACCACTTGCACCAGGACCTGGAAGCATAAATGTTCTGATATCTAGCAAACCAGCTTGGAGAGTTGGTTCTGATTTTCATGCATGTCCACTTTTCACTGGACCTGTTCCTCATGTTGGTGGAACAGTAGCAATGGGAAGTATGACAGTTCTAATTAATAATATGCCAGCTGCAAGAATGGGAGATCAGATAGTAGAAACTGGTCCTCCAAATGCAATTGTACAAGGTGAACCAACTGTTCTAATTGCATAATCAACTTTCAACAAACAATCTTTTTCAAAGTTTTATCTATGATATACCACAATCTTTATAGATTCTCATACGATCTGATCGATCTGCATGTCAACAAATCAAGAAAATCAATTTTCGTCTTCTACATTTTATATTGGTGCAAATGGAGGGATAGGAATTCCAGATAACAGTAATGAAAACATAAGAAACATGATCGTTTCAATTTTAATGACATCTCCTGGTGAACGAATAAACATGCCAGATTTTGGATGTGGATTAAAAGAAATGGTTTTTTCTGCAAATGGTCCAATCCAACAATCGCTAGTTGATTTTATTGTAGTTAGTGCCCTAGAAAAATGGATTGGAGATTTAATTGATGTAAATAATGTTGATGTTACAACTATAGATGAAAAAATAATTATTCATATTGAATATAAAATAAAAAAGAATTTACAACAAGAACGTCTATCAATAAAACTATGATTATAGGATTTTGTTGAACCTGAATAATAATATGTCTAACAAAAATAATTCAGATATTAAAATTAATCAATCAGAAAACAATGTTAAAGTTTTACTTGAATCAGACCCATTAGAAAAATCATTTCACACATCCAACTTTGTAGAAGAAAACAATTCTATTGATTATATGGCAAAAGATTATGAAAGTTTTAAAACTCTACTCTTACAGTTAGCCTCAAAAAAATTTCCTGATTGGCATGAAAAAACTGAAGCTGATATACGCATGGTTCTCATAGATTTGTTCTCATATGTTGCTGATGAATTAAGTTATTATCAAGATAGGATTGCAAACGAAGCATTTCTGAGGACTGCAAGAAAAAGAGATTCAGTTTCTTCCTTATTGAGTCTAATAGATTATCGTTTACATAATGGATGCTCTGCACAAACATTTTTGAATATTACAGTTAATGAAATTAGTTTTCTTCCAAAAGGATTTCAAGTATCAAACAAAACATTATCAGGCCATCAAAAAATAGTTTTTGAAACTGATAGAGATTATAGTTTGTATCCATCACAGAATAAAATTAAATTATTTTTTGATGTTAAAAAAAATAAATTAGAAAAAGGTTCTACATCAGCATTATTGTTGAATCATTTCTCTGGATTAAAGAAAGATGATTACATCATGTTCCAAAATTCTGAAAACTGTGAAGTCATTTGTCTTGATGATGAACCAGAATTGATCGAGTTATCACTTTCTAAAAATGAATTTGATCGATCAGACTTGGATAGTACTTTAAGCCAAAATGAAATCCCAAAATCTATCAAACAACCAGTTACTAAAATTTCTTGGTCAAGAAATGACTATCTACGAAATAATTATGACGTAAATTCCACGATTTACGCTAATATTCTAAAGATTACACAGGGTCAAACCAATGAAAAATCAGAGATTTTAAAATCTGGAAGTAATCCTTCTCAGAAACATTACAAATTAAAACAAAACTCGATTGCTTTTGTTTCTGATTCTTTAACACCATATTTAGCAAAAAGTACTGTTCAAGTCTGGGTTGATGGAAAACCTTGGAAAGAAGTTTATAGACTTCGTGAAATGAATTCATTTGATGAATGTTATAGAATCTCAATTGATGATGAAGATTCTTGTCTAATCACTTTTGGAGATGGAAAACAACCATTTCCATGGAGTACAATTACAGCACGTTATAAAATTGGAATGGGTAGAAAAGGTAATGTAGGCTCCAAAATCTTAACTGAATTTGATTCAAAAAAATTTCCATTCATAAAAAATGTAACTAATTTGCTTCCTGCTAAGGGTGGAGTTGATAAACAATCACTTGAAGATGCCAAGATAAGGGGTCCTAAGACTTTAAAAATTCAAGAACGTGCAGTTACTCCAGAAGATTATTCCAAACTAATCAAAAAACAATTTCCTATAATATCACAAATTCAAACAAGATTCTCTCATAATGGAGGATGGAACACCTTAGAAATATTATTAGACATGAAAAATAATATTGAACCAGATAAAAGAATTCTAAAGGAATTAAAAATATTCATAGATAAAATTAGGATGATCGGATATGATGCAAAAATATCTTTAACAGAATATATTTCTCCTGAAATTGAAATATCTATATTCCTTGAGAAAAATTTCATAAAAACAGAAGTTGAATCAAAATTAAATTTTCTACTAGGAGATAAAGAAGATGAAACCGGAAATAGAGGATTCTTTCATCCAGAAAACTTTTCTTTTGGTGATTCAATTTATATCAGCAAACTCTATGATGTCATTGAGAATATTCATGGTGTTGATTATGCCATTATAAACAAATTCAAAATTTCTACTTCACCATACATTCCTACAGAAGATGGAAAAGATGAAGCAACAATAAGAAATCTAAAACGAGGATTTATTCCAGTCAATGAAAGAAATGTTCTAAGATTAGATAATAATCCTCTTTATCCTGAACATGGCTCACTTGTGTTAAATTTTGTAGAATCAAGGAGCTAATTTAATGTCTAACTATTCATCACTTTACAAAAAAATTCACAACGAACCATATTTGCCTGTAATTAATTATAGAATTGGAACTTACTCTAGTTTCTTAGAAAGTATGTACAAATCAATTCCTACAAAACCTGCTCTTGATAGATGGACAAACAGAGAATCAAATGATTGGGGTGTGTCTCTAATGGAAATGTGGGCACATTTAGTAGATATTTTGTCATATTATCAAGAGCGTATAGCAAATGAGACGTTTTTTAATACTTCTGTACTAGATGAATCTGTAATAGAATTACTTTATCTAATTGATTATAAACCAATCCCAGGTTTGTCTGCTTCTTCTTTTGTACAGTTTGAGGCTAACGAAAATATGAATGCAACAATACCTAAAAAATTTAAGGTGCAAGGAAATGATAAAGAGGGGCAAATAGTATTTGAAACAAGTGCCCCTGTAGAAATTTCAGATGATACTAATTTAATGCATTTAGATGGATCTAAAGTTCTATCAAATTTAGAAAAAGGGATTAACTTATTAATTCTTGATAAAGAATATAATAATTTACATGAAAATGATTTTGTTCTAATTACAGATGGCGAACATGAGCAAATAATAAAAATTTCTGAAATTAAAAACGAGAAAGGTCATACTGAAATTATTTGGGATAGCCTAAATTCACTAGAAAGAGATTATGATATTAGAGCCACAAAGATCTATAAATTCACAAAAACTGTCAGACCTTTTGGTTACGATGCACATCCTCAATCAAAAGGAATTATTAAAGCAAAACTCTATGCTAACATTAAATCACTTACAGGTGATGTAAAAGAAGAAATTCCAATACCACACCTAAAAATCGAACTACTTGATGGTACTAATAAAAATATTATTGCAACAACAATTTCAGATCAATATGGTAATTTCAACTTTAGAGAAGTTTTTCCTGGAACTTACAAACTAAGAATAAAACGAACAGATGATTTTTGGCTACCTGGAAGATGGAAAACAAGAACTACATCACTGTTTCAAATATTTCCTTCACATGTATTAAAATTAAATGCAATAATTAATTCATTAGAATTTTTAACAAATTCAGGAATTGAATATAGAAAATCATTTCAATTTGTAGTTCAATCAAATGATCCTTTTGATGTTGTATACCAAGATCTTATTTCATCAGATATTTTTCTTAACGATGAATACTATGATTTAAAATCTAATTCCTTAGCAATTTTTATAAAAGATTCGATGGAACCATTTGACAAAAATTCCCAAATTTATAGAATAAAAAATATAAAAACTTTTGAACATTCAGAGTATGGAGTTAACCAAAAAGTAAGTAGATTAAATTTATTAGACTTGAATGATGACCCAACTCTAGATTTTGCATTTATCTGGAGTGATATATCAGAATCTATTCCTAAACCAAAATCTCGTTTACGTAGTAAAATTGCAAAATTCCTTAAAGAAAAATCAACTGCATCAGCTAAGGGATTACAAAAAGAAATTAGCAAGACAGTAGATACAGAAATAAAATCTACAGTAGGTGATATTCAAAGTGATCTTGGCGATCAAGTTAAAGATGCTGGAGGTGAAGGACTAGCTGACATCTCTGGTAAAACAAAGTCGGTAACAAAGCCTTTTGGAAAAGGACTAAAAGTTAAACCACCTACAAAAATTATTCCAAAAGATCCAAAGTATTTCGCAAAATATCTATCAAAAGAAGAATCTAAAAAAGCATTAAACAATCTCTTCCAATTTTTGAATGAAAAAATTGGACTTGAATGGGTTGCTAAACTTGAGGCTGATAATGTTCTAAAAATAAACAAAGAAAACATAATCTTGGTTTTTGATGCAACTCATTTTGTATTAATTGAACTAAATGATGATCAAACATCAGGCAGATTACATGTAGATGATACCTACACATTTGATCTTGTTGGAATGCTAAAAGACGATGAAAAAGTTTATCTTTATTGGGATACTGTTCAAAGAAATAGATTTAGAAAAAGAGATACTACAATATTACTAAATCCTACTTTTGAGCTAAAAATTGATCCTCGTGCACCATCATTTGAAAAAACATTAAAAGAAAACAAATTGATCCTTGAGGGACACAAATCACTCAAAGTCGGTTCCTTTTTGTCAATCACAGATAATGTTAGTGAAATAAAGGGACAACTCTTTGATAACGAATTTCATCCTTTGTCTGCATATAAAATAAAAATTTACCAAATTCTTCATAAATATGATAAAATACTCTACAAATCATTACCAACTAATAAGCCTCAAATCACTGATAAAACTGGATATTTCGAATTTAATGATATTATTTCAGATGAATATGTTCTATTTGTTTTTCTTTCTACCTCAGCATATTGGGAAAGATACCTGAATACAATACCAGAGCTTAACCCAATAATTCTTAAAAAAATTATGAAAGTTGTACTTGCTGAATCTAATAACAAAGTAGATAGATCAATTAAAACTTCATCAAAAATAATCACATCTTTAATCTATTATGTTGGTGATGTAGTTGAAAACCAAACAAAAAAGATCAAGTTTCTTGGAACTACTCTTGACTTGTCAATAAAGTCATTATTGTTTTCTGCTATACGATTAGTTTCTCCTTTATCCAGTTTGAATAATTACATTAATTCTTTGGATACAGCACAAAGAGAAGAAGATTTAGAAACTCAACAAAAATTCTCTGAAATTATATCTACAAGAGTAATCCCAAAAATTGTTGAAGATACAAATGATCTTATTAACAAAACCAAAAATCTTGAAAACTTAATTTCTACTATGAAAGCAAGTGATGTTCCATTAACTTTAACAAAAATAGTTCAAAATATCCTTACATCATCTACTATTATCAACGAAGCATGTGGTCTAATTAGAAAAACTCTTGACAAATCAGTTTCTAATGATGATAGAAACGATTGCCTTGTGGGTCACACTCATAAAATGTTGATTGAACCAAATCAACTTGTCAAGTTGTCCATGTCTACAGATTTTTCAGGAGAAATAAGTTACACTCCTAGTTTACTAAAACAAAAACGACTTGAAACTGCTTTAGTAGTAAGTGTGGGATTTAGATCTGGCAAATCTTTTGTTGTTGTAGAACCATCTTTTCAAAATTCATATGTTAAAGGTTTTACTGAAATTCGTTCTAATATAACACAAGTAACTCACGGTGAAACTGTTTCTAATGAAATTCTTGGTAGTGGTAATGCACTAATTCCATTTCAAAAATTTTATCTTAAACAAAGTCCACTTACCTATACATCATCACATCAAAACCCTATTGAAATTGAAAGCTCACTTGAAGTTTATGTTGATGGTATTTTATGGAATGAAGAAAGAGATTTCTATGATAGTGGTCCATCTGATAGGTGCTATATCACTTCAGTTACTGAGGATAGTCAAACAATAATAATCTTTGGAGATGGCATTCATGGTTCTCGTTTACCTGTAGGAACTAACAACATTGTTGCAACTTATAGAATAGGTGTGGGACCATCTGGAAATATTACTGCTAGAAAAATTGATACTCCATTAGACAACAATCAAGCATTAAAGTCAGTAACAAATCCACTTTCTGCTACTGGGGGGTATGAACAAAGACCAACACTACAAAAAAAATTGGCAATAGCCTGGATCAAAACTCTAGGTAGAGCAGTAACATTAGAAGATTACAAGAATCTTGCTTTAACTACTACGTATATTGCAAAAGCAAAAACTAGACACATAATTGAAGAAGGAACAGAAATAATCAAGCTGACTGTAGCCCCAATAGGAAAAACATCTCTAAATAATTTTCAAAAATTAAAATTAAGAAATTTCTTAGACAAAAGAAGAGACAAAAACATTCCTCTTAAAATAGAATCTTTTAAACCTGTACCTGTAGATCTTGTTGTAGAAATTCAAATAAATGAAAATTTTGTTCGCTCCCAAGTTGTAAATTCATTAAGAGACATTTTGAAACCAGGAAAAACATTGGATGGAAATTATACACTTTTTTCATTTGAAAAGTTAGATTTTGGTGAAAGTATATCATTAAGTGATGTTTATGAAATTATTGAAAATATAGTTGGAATAAAATTTGTTGTTATCAAAAAGTTTGCAAAAAGAGATTCAAATCATGAACTACAAGATGTAATTAAAATTAAAGATGATGAAATTATACAATGCGAAGATGATCTAAATGATCCAACAAAAGGTACAATTGAAATTATTTCATTAGGAGGACTTCTTACATGAGCCAAAATTTTAATGATACATATTTTGTTAATAATGAATATGTAGAATTTTATAGAAAGTATCTCTATGATCTCTTACCTGAAACCTATAAGAAACGAGATATTGATGATACGCTAAAAGAATTTCTTGAAATTATTGGTGAACAAGCTGCAGTTATTAGACAAAATATCGATGATCTTTGGAGAGATTTTTACATTGATTCTTCAGAATCGTGGGCTATTCCATATATTGCTGAATTATTAGGCACAAAAATTATCTCAAATCCCTCTGCTGATAATAGAACAGATATTAAAAAAACTATTCAGTGGAGAAAACTCAAAGGCACTCTTTCTGGAATAGAAAGTTTAGCAAAGAATTATGCAGGTGTAGGAATAGGTTTAAAAGAATTTTTTGAAGTCTGTGCAAGATTTACTCATTTAAATTATCTAGACACAAATTCGTTAAAATCAAATTTTGTAAATATTAAGGATCAGGTGTCTTTACTTGAACTTGGAACCATCCATGATAATATTCCTCACACAATAGATATTCGTAATCCAACAAACTCACATGGTTGGTATCATCCTAAAAACATTGGAATATTTTTATCATTATTGAATGTTTATAATATTAAAAATATTGAATCGATAAAAGATTCAGATTTTAGATATTATTTTGGTCCAGTTCATCATAATATTAAATCACAACATCAATTGTTTAGTAGTATATCAAGATTAAAAATAAACTCACAAAAATTTGAGTTAAATCCATTATATTATTTTGGAAAAAATGATTATTTTTCAATAAAAATCAACAACATTTTAGCTGCTGTTTCTGAATTACAACCTACAAAACCTGTTGAATCACAAAATAATCCAGAAAATAATCTTGTCATTATATCAGATAATCTAGAAACACTCTCTACTACAGATTTTGTTGGATTAGATCCAAAAAATGGAATAAGATTACTTGAAGCTAGAAAATTTAGTAATCCTGAAAGACACTTTATAATTACAGCATTATCACAATCAGATGAGGGCGATATTCATGAAATTGCTCGTTTGGATACTTCTTCTCTTCCTGACAATCGATTTGACTTACTCTCAAACTCTAATTATTCTGGCAAACTTCTCTTGAAAATAGAATTAAAACCAGAAAATCTACCAGGAGAATTCCCAGAAACGATTATTTCTATTCGTGATTCTAGATTTCCATTTGTAGATACTAAAAATTCTCAAAAAAATAGTGTTGAGAGTAAATATCAGAATGCTCTTCATGTTTATCTGCCTAAACTTGCATTACCTACAATTTCAGGTGAAAATCACATGTATCTGTTTGTAGATAATGATGGTACAACGTATTTTGCAAAACAACTAGATAACAAATTTGTTATAGATGATAGTATTCAACCTCAAAAATCATTTGGACAAATATATCCTCCCAGAAAATTAACATATTCATTAGATCCTCAAGATAGCTTTGGAGAAATTAATCGATGGACTGGTATACAAGTTGTTGATCCAATTAAATTTATAGATGAATTTATTATTGAAGCATTTACAGAAAATCTTTCAGAAAATGTAACATGGAAATTAGGTCAATTGCATGTTACAGCTAATTCAACAACTTACCAAAATGCTAATGAAGTATGGATTCGTTGGAATATACCAAATACCTCATTTGAAAATAAGAATTCATCAATGCCCTCTCTTGAATGGGCATCTCATTTTAAATCTATTAGATATGATGGAATAATTGATTCACATCAAAGTTATTTCAATTTTGAAGATCTCTTAAATGGATCAGATGAAGATAAGAAAGAAAAAATTCTAGAGATTGCTAAAAAAGCTTTAGGATATTTCATTGAAGATATAAATTCCCTTGAATGTACAATTAATGAAAGATTCAATGAACCCAGAAATTGTATTGAATTTAATGTTAACATAGAGTTTAAACAATTACCACTTAAAGAATTTTCAGAAAAATCTGACATTATAAAAAATGCAATAAATGAAAATTCATTATTTATTAATAGTGGAAATCTTGTACTAAAAATTAAATCTCCAACAAAAGAAAACTTTTTCCCATTAAGCCTTCTTCAATTTAATAATCAAAATAATTCTAGTGTTCTTGTTTATCTTCCACAATTTCAAATATCTCCGAATTCACCAAAATATTTCAGAATTGGAAAAGATGGTTCTACATTTTACAATCAAATTCATCCAACAAATTTAGCCAGAAAATCCGCTGGTCAAGTAGTTCCTATACCTAATAGATTCCCTCTTCAGCATCGTGTACCTAGATTCATGGATTTGTCTGATTGGAATTCATGTACTCCTAGGTCAATTGTACGTGGAGAACTTGCAATTGATCCTAAAAATGGCCGATTTGCCTTTGCAGAGGCAGATCGTAATGTTGGTACAGTTACTACTAGTTTTAACTATGGTTTTCCTCATGCACTAGGTTCTACAACTCTAGATAGATTTGCTTCTCTGTCGGAATGGGAAAATAAAGTAGGAGTTTCTTTTTCTAAAAAAATAACAACAACATTTCCTGAAAATTATAAATGGATTACAAAAGTTGGACATGATGGGGGACCTAATTTACTTCCATCATCTACTTTTATGACTTTAGAAGAAGCATTTTACAAAATTGATGATAATGATGTATTAGAGATTGTAGATAACAACATTTACGATCTCCCATCCAAATTAGTAATACCACCAAATGTCAATGATTTAACGATTCAAGGATTAACACAAAAAATTCCAAGAATTAGATTTGATAAAAATGAAACAGAGGAACTTGTAATTGAAGGTGATATGGATACATTAAAAATTTATGGAATTAATTTTATTGGAAAAAAATTAAAAATTAAAGGAAATATAAAAAATTTAATTTTAGCATATTGTACATTTAATCACCATTCAAAGTCAGATGGTATGAGTATAGAGTTTGACTCAAATGATCTAAATAATAGAAATATCTTCATATTTAAAACAATTATGCAAGGAATATTACTTGATGAGACTCCAACAAAAATTACTTTACATGATTCAATCATTGAAAATTTCTCAGGCTCAGCAATTCAAATAAAATCAAATCCTAATAATTCTAATGTTATAACATTAGAAGCAGAACGTGCAGATATACTAAGTCATAAAGAAAATAATATTTCTTTTAAGGAACTGCGTATCTCTGATGTTATCCTAACTGGTAAAGTTTCAGTTACAAATGGAGAAAATAGCTGGTTACGATTTAGTAGATATGAAATAGGCTCGGAATTTCCAAAAATTACTGTAGGTGATAAACTAAAACAGATTACGTACAAATGCACTACTGATACGCCAATTTTTGCATCAAAAAAATTTGGTAATTCTAATTATCTTTATCTGTACAGATTATGTTCTAATAATATCATCAAAGGGGGAGAAGACACTATGTCTATGGGTGTATACAATAAAGCATATAGATTTAAACTAATTGAAAATCTTAACACACGACTTGACGAATATCTTCCATTTGGAACAAAAAGGTCTTTAATTTATACGTCTTAGATATTTTAAAATAAATGATATAAAATGAAAGGAGATTTTTCACGAATTTCACATGACCACACCAAGCATTATTCTGGTGTTTTTTCTCAACAAGGTAGAGTACAATTAGATTCAGATTGGAATGAACAAACATTAATTATTCATGAACTGTTGAAAAATAATTTTTCAGATATAGCTGGTGACTTTTTTTGTGTAGGAGATTCATTTAAAATTTGTAAAAAAATTCCAATTGATCATATGTTAGATTCAGAGCTATGGTCTAGCAAAAAACAATCTGAAGATTCTTCATCAATATCGTTTACTACAGATCATAAACCTATGGTTGATGACTATCCATATGAGGATGGTTCACTTTTAATCTCTAATTCTAATATGATTGAAAGAAAGTTTGATTCTTTGGATCTTTCAAGATCACAATCACTATCAATTAAAGTAAAACCAATTGAGAATAGTTCTAGTCTTGAAAAAAATCAAACTTATGACATAACTTTAACATTATTTAAGCAAACAGAAAATTCTACTACTAGATTTGTATTTACCCAACAATGTCAGGGAACAAAAGATTCTGATGGATTCTTTACAGTTACTATACCATTAAATGACAAATTTGGAATTGTTGTTTCAGAATCTTCAGAAAATAATAATTTTGAATTATCTAATATATCCAAAATATCAATTGAGTGGACTATGAAAACACCTGTATGTATTGGAACTATTGAGACTGAACCATTGATTCCTATCGTAACAGCTGATCTTGAGTTGAAAAATTATCCTTGGATTAATGTCAATGATGAAATTTATTTTACTGAAATTGACATAGAAAAAATTTACAATGGAAAACCCACAATTATAAAACCAAATGATCTGTCTGAGATTTTCTGGCAATTCCAATTTCCAAAAAATTTTGAATCATTAGAAACAATTCAATTTTCTTCTGATGCATTTTTCAAACCTAATCTTTTTGTAATAACTGATTCAAATGAAGAAATTGATCTTCCTATTTTAGAACTTAATCAACCAAAAAATTCTGAATCAGGATGGAATGAATATAAATTCGATGTAAAAGGAACTCGAGATAATGCAATTAACAAAGACAAAGATTTTAGTAAAATCAAATCAATAGGAATACGAAATTTACCATTAACTGAATTACGATTATCAGAATTTTTAGGCTTGATTAACTTTGAAAATAACTTTGTTATTATTGGAAAAGGACTAGAATCTTTTAGTAATTCCAGAATATATGTTTCAGGTATTCAAGTTCAGAAGGAATTTGATGAAACTTTTCTAACTCAACAAGATTATCCAGTAATGCACAACCTACTGGTTGAACCAGAAGGAGTAGGATCAACTGAAAAAATCAAAAAAACTCATTATTTGGTTTATATTGATGTTTGGGAACGAGGTATTTCATACATTGAAGATCCTAAACTTCGTGAAATTGCTTTGTCTGGACCTGATACTACTACACGAATCAAAACAATAGGTCAGATAAAATTACGAGAAATTCCGATAGTTGATAATTTTAAAGAAAAAATGAAAATAATAGATGATGAAATTAAAAAATTAAAAAATATAAACTCTGGTCGGCTTAGTACAATAGTTTCATCATATAACTCAAATCAATCTACTGATTTTTCGGGAGTAGATAATAGATTATATAAAATTCAGATTCATGATAGTGGTTCTAAAATAGACAATGTAGCAACTTTCAAATGGTCACTAGATAATGGTTCAACCGCATATTCACTAAGTAGTTTTGATGCTTTCAGTGTATCTTTGGCACACTCTGTAAATAATCTTGAAAGCGATTTTAAAATTGGTGATTTGATAGAAGTCATTGATGACTTTGATGATCTTTCTGAACTGCCAAAAGGAAATCTACGAAGAATTACTTCAATTGATGTAGATAGTAGAACATTAAGCTGGGCATCTTCAAATCAAAATGATGTTTCAGGAATAAATTATCTTCATGATGAAGTAACAAAAACTTTTGTGTCATTATCACATCCTAAAATAATAAAATGGGATGGAATTAAAAAAATAAACTCTGAATCTCAATATGGTATACTTTTGGCAGATGATACTCCAAACAAAATGGTTTCAGATGATGAGGGAGTTCGAATAAAATTTACTGATGGCAATTATTGGTGTGGAGACTATTGGAATTTTTTCACAAGAACTCTGACTAACTCTGTACAAAAATTAAGTTATGATCTACCTCATGGAACAAAACATTTTTACGCTCCATTAGCTCTGATTGAAAAAAATGATAAACACTTAGAAGTAGTTTTAGATTTAAGAAAATCTATTCAAAATACCAAATCTGAGGATGATTCTACACTTATTCCGCCCCTAGAAGAGATTATACATACAGAAGTTGTACATGAGAAAAAAACAGAGGAGATTGATTATGATAAACTTACAAAAATGGTTTTAGGAAAGATTGTAGGAGAAGAAAATGCTCGTTTATTAATGAACGAGGATGAAAATATACGAAACCATTGGCTATCAAAAATTAGGAAACTTTTTAAAAATTAGATTAGTTTTTCAGAAAATTTAGTACATGAAACAATATTAATCAAATCTAACACAAGAAAACTGAATTATGTGGTGGATTGGATTAGTAATTGCATTAATTTTTGGATTTATTTTAGGCGTTATGGTCTGGGAAGGATATCATTCAGAACCCTTTCAATCTCTTTTAAATCAACTTTTACGTCCAGAACTAAAAGGGGTAACTGTACAAATTAACTCAACTTTACCCTCTTTTCAAATAGAAAAAGCTAGAGTTGATAGTCTTGTAACAGTAATACCTGATGGAACAACTTTCACCCCAACCCCTGACACAGCACGTGAAAACGCAATTTTTCTTATAATTACACTCAATATTACAAATATTGATAATCATCCAATTTCAATTCCTAATAATACCAGTTGGAGATTATACGGTATAGACAATTATTATGAATTAGGTACTACAGATATTCCAACTAAAAATGGTACACTTCAACTAAATATTCCATCAAAAATATCAGTATTTCACAAGGTTGGATTTGAGGTTCCAATAAGTGAATCAATGGAATACATACTAGAAATTACTGAAAAAGTAGACTCACCACTAGACTCACCACTAGACTCACCACTAGACTCACCACTAGACTCACCACTAGACTCACCACTAGACTCACCACTAGACTCACCACTAGACTCACCACTAGACTCACCACTAGACTCACCACTAG
>SMVA01208805.1_pt1 | contig 16805 bp, 13 predicted proteins | sample 2456451 | NCBI WGS metagenome assembly SMVA01 (sample SAMN11095933, study PRJNA526329) | marine sediment metagenome | biome: Marine sediment; feature: Surficial sediment; material: Deep marine sediment; isolation source: Hadal surficial sediment | place: Pacific Ocean | collected 2014-05 | depth...
ACCTCCACTCCACTCGGCTCGGCTCGTTTCGCAGAACAAAGCCGGCCTTGGGGTGAGACCCTTTGCGAGAGTTGGGTGCTTGGGTGGGGTGATGGGGGGCCATCGGGCTCGAACCCCATTTCGCCCGATAGCCCCCCATCACCCCACCCAAGCAACGCTTCTAGTAAATGAGGACTCTTCAAGAGTTGATTTTCCTGATCGCGCGGGCAAGGCGTTGGTGTCTAATTCGAAATGAGATAGGAAACCGGGGTTGCTCGGCGTGCGGGAAGGGGGGGGTTAGCGGACGGCGCGGGCGGCGAGTAGGCCCGATTCGAGGGAGTCGGAGACGCTGATTCCGCCGAGGTAGCTGCCTGCGAGTGCGAGGTTCGGGTGCTCGGCGAGGTGTTTGCGGATTCGCGCGATGCGGGCGACGTGGTCTCGCTTGGGTTGGGGGATGGCCTGGCGCCAGCGCGTTACTGCGAGTACGCGGGGTTCCTCGCGAAGTCCGAGAATCTGGTCGAGGTCCGCGCATACCTGCGCGGTGATCTCTTCGTCCGAAAGATCGACCGCTTCGGGCCAGCGCATGCCGCCCGCTATGCACTGCAGCAGCTCACGGCCAGCCGGCGCCCGCGACGGAAAGAGTTGGCTCATGTAGAGGCAGCCGAGCAGCTTGATGTCGGCGCGGCGCGGCACGAGGAAACCGAACCCTTCGATCTTCTCGCGCACCGCACTCGGGTCGACGCCGAGGGGAACACCGACGATCGACGCGTACTCGATCGCGGCGAGTTCGTCGGCCAGCCTCGTGTTCACGCCGCGGAGAATTTCGGCAGCCTGGTCGGCGGGTACGGCGAGCACAACCCGCTTCGCGCGCACGCGGCTCTCACCGGCCGGCCCCGAGGTCCGCACCAGCCAGCGGTCCCCGTCGCGCCGAACCGCGGTCACCCGATTGTCGAGCGCGACGGGTTCGACCAAACGCTCGGCGAGAGAGCGCGCAAACGGCCCCAACCCCTCAGCCGCCGAGTAGCTGCCCCGCAACCCGCGCCGGCGACCCCCGCGAAAGATTCCCGCGATCGATCCGAAAACGATCGATCCAAACCTCCGCTCCATTTCAACGAGCGAAGGGAATACCGACTCCGCACCGAGCTCGCGCTCGTCACCCGCGTACACGCCGGTGAGAAAAGGCCCAACGAGGCTCTCCACGACCTGCTTGCCGAGCCGGCGACCGATGAACTCGGCGACGGATTCGTCGCCTGCTCTTGCCCGGCGGATGAACGGTTCGGCGAGTAGTCGCAGCTTGCCACCCGCGCTGAGCAGCGGGGTTCGCAACAACCCAAACGGTGACATCGGAGCGGGCACCAGCCGACCCGCGTCGTAAATCAATCGCAGCCGACTCGCGGGCCGCGCTGCGAGCAGCGACTGATCGGCTCCGAGTCTGCGAACGAAATCCAGCATCGGCGCCTTGACGTGGGTCGTATTCGGCCCGCGCTCGATCACGTAGCCCGAAACGTGATCGGTCCGCATCACGCCGCCGGGCCGGTCCGACGCATCGATCACGAGCACTTCGTCACCCGCCAACTGCAACTCGAGCGCAGCCGCGAGACCCGCGATCCCCGCTCCTGCAACCACCACTCCGACTTCGGGTTCGCTCATCAGACCGTCTTGCTGAACATGGGCTGTTCGCCCTTCCTCTGATCGGCGAGGTAGGCGTCGAAGATCATCGCGATGTTGCGAACAAGCAGCCGGCCGAGCGGCGTCACGGCGAGACTGCCATCGGTTGCCTGCTCGATCAGGGCATCGGCCACGAACGGCTCGACGTGTTGGAGTTCTCGCGCGAAGCGACTCGCAAAGGGCTGGTCAAAAACGGCCTCGAACTCCTCGGCTCGAAGCTCTCCGTGGCACATCAATCTTCCGATCACCCAGCGCCGCTCGATGTCGTCGCGCGTCAGATGATGGCCACGCATGGTCGCGAGCCCGTGTTCGTGAACCGCGTCCTGCCAGTCTTCGAGTTTTCGGTGAGATTGCGCGTAGCACGCGCGCAACTCGCTGATCGCGCTCGGCCCGAACCCGATCAGATCCACTCCCGCCTGGGTGGTGTGCCCCATAAAGTTCCTTCGCAGGGTTCGGTCTGTAAGTGATACGGAAAGCTCGTCTTCCGGCTTGGCGAAGTGATCCAGCCCGATGAATCGATAGCCCGCATCGAGGAAGTGCTGGATCGCCTCGAGCATGATCCGAAGCTTCGTCGAAGGCCCCGGCAGGTCCTTGCGCTCGAAGCCGCGCTGCTGCTTGGCGAGCCAGGTCACGTGCGCGTAGGAGTAGAGCGCGATGCGATCGGGCGCGAGTTCGAGCACCTGTTCGAGGGTTCGCGCGAAGCTCTCCTCGGTCTGATAGGGCAGACCGTAGATCAGATCGAAGTTCACCCCGGTAAAGCCCGCCGCGCGCGAAACTTCGACGAGGTGCCTCGTCTGCTCGATGGGTTGGATCCGATGAATGGCCTGCTGGACCTTTGGATCGAGGTCCTGCACACCCATCGAGATGCGATTGAAACCGCACTCGCGCAGCGCCGCCACGTGCTCGTCGGTCGTGACACGCGGATCGACTTCGATCGAAATCTCGGCTCCTGCGCGCATCGGGAACGCATCCGTCACGATCCCGAACAGGCGGGTCAGCTGGTCGGGCGTGAGGTGTGTGGGCGTACCTCCGCCCCAGTGCTGCTGGGAGGCGGTACGCGGGCCGGCGGCCTCACGCACCGCGGCTACCTCTCGCTCGATGGTATCGAGGAAGCGCTGCGGGAGTTCGGCTTTGCGCGTAATGATCTTGTTGCACGCGCAGAAGTGGCAGAGGCTGCGGCAAAAGGGAACGTGTACGTAGAGTGAAAGCCCGTCGTCCTCGGTTGCGAGCGAAGCCGCCTCCGCGGTGCCCCCCGCGAGTTCGGCCTTGAAATGTTCGACGCCGAAACTCTCCTTCCAGACGGGCGCGGTCGGGTAGCTCGTATAGCGGGGGCCGTCGCTCGTGTAGCGGGGCAGGATCTCTTCGATCCGATCGAGGTCGAGGCTGAAGGCCTCACGCGCCATGAGATCTCTCTTCGCCAAGTGCTCGAGCGGCGTCGGTGAACGCGCGCACGCCTTCCACCGGCGTGTCGGGCAAACAGCCGTGGCCGAGATTCAGGATGTGACCGCGCGCGGGTCGCGCGGCCGCGGCGATGCCTCGAACGCGCGCGATGATCTCCTCGCGGCTCTGGTGGAGCGCACAGGGGTCGAGGTTGCCCTGCAGACTCGCGCGATCGCCCACGCGGCGCGCAGCATCGGCAATCTCGACCCGCCAATCCAGCGAGAGCACATCCGCACCGGATTCGATCATCTCGTCGAGCACATGCACGCCATTATTCACGTAGAGGATGAGAGGCGCGCGATCGCGATCGAGCCTTGCTGCGATCTCGGTGTGAACCGGCAGCACCCACTCCCGGTATTCGGCGGGCCCGAGCAGCCCCGCCCAGGTGTCGAAGAGTTGGACAACCTGGGCGCCGGCCTCGATCTGTGCGTTCAGGTATCCGACAACCATCTCGGTCAGTCGGGACTGCAACGCGCGCAGCACCTCGGGCGCGGCGTACATCATGCGCCTCACTGCGCCGAAGTCCTTGGAGCCCTTCCCTTCTACGAGGTAAGCGGCGAGTGTGAACGGAGCGCCCGCGAAGCCAAGCACGGGTATGCGCGAAGTCTCGAGCTCGGCGCGCAGCGTGCGGATGATTTCGAATACGAACGGCGTCGATTCCCGGGGATCCGGAACGCGAAGCTTTTCGACTTGGCCGAGCGAGCGAATTGGCTGATCGATGATGGGCCCGGGCCGAAAATCGACCGCCACGCCCATTGGGGGGACCGGTGTGAAGATGTCAGAAAAGAGGATCACCGCTTCGCTGCCGACCAACTGAACCGGCTGCAGGGACACCTCGACCGCGCGCTCGACATCCCGACACATATCGAGAAAGGTCACACCCTCGCGCACCTTGCGGTACTCGGGCAGGTAGCGGCCGGCCTGCCGCATCAGCCAGACCGGAGGGCGATCGACGGGCTCTCCGCGGCAGCTCCGCAGCAGTCGCTCGGTCGGATCGAGCTTGTCGACGGCGGGCCGAAGGGTTGCTGCCGCGCCAGTCATCGGCCGAATCCGCTCATCACGTCCTCTCTCTCCGGGTTCGCGTGGGTGATCTGCGCGGCTCGGGGCACGGGCCGGACGGACGAACGATTGTAGCCGTGCGCTGGGTGCGGCGCATGAAAGTGCGGCAGGACTGCCAGCGCCGCAAAACACTCACGGGCATCCGAACGGGCCGTCTTCTCAGCCCGAGAGATGCTGCTAATCTGGTCTGATGCGTATCCTCATGGCCAGTCCCCGCGGATTCTGCGCGGGTGTCGACCGCGCAATCGAAATTGTCGAGATCGCGCTCGAGCGCTTCGGCAAGCCCGTCTACGTGCGCCACGAAATCGTCCACAACCGCCACGTGGTCGAAGACCTGCGCGCCAAGGGCGCAATTTTCGTCGACGATCTCGCGGACGTTCCGGCCGGCTCGCGATTGATCTACAGCGCCCACGGCGTCTCTCCTGCGGTTCGCGCCGAGGCCGAGAAGCGCGACCTCGAAGTGATCGACGCCACCTGCCCACTCGTCACCAAGGTTCACGTCGAAACCAGCCGCATGCTCAAGCACGACCTCGAAATCGTGCTGGTCGGTCACGCAGGCCACGTCGAAGTCGAGGGAACTCTCGGGCACGGAGGCGACAACATGCAGTTGGTCCAAAGCGTGGAAGATGTGCAGAACCTGGAAGTGCACGACCCCACTCGGCTCGGTTGCGTCACCCAGACCACGCTTTCGGTCGACGACACTCGGGAGATCATGGACGCCTTGAAGGAGCGCTTCCCGCAGATCACGCTGCCTCGCAAAGACGACATCTGCTACGCGACCCAAAATCGCCAGGACGCCGTCAAGAAGCTCACCGAAGCGGCCGGCGTGGTCATCGTGATCGGTGCGCCGGCGTCGTCGAACAGCAACCGCCTGGTCGAACTTGCCGAGAAACTCGGTGCACGCTCCTATCTCGTAGAGACCGCGGACCAACTCGATCCGGCCTGGGTCGAAGGAGTGTCGTGTGTCGGTGTTACCGCAGGCGCATCCGCACCGGAAATCCTGGTCGCCCAGGTGGTCGACCGCCTCGAGGAATTCTCCAACGGCGATTTTTCAGTCGATTCACTACCGCTCGTAGACGAGGGCGTCGTCTTCCAATTGCCCGCGGCGCTGCGCTAGCGCGCCTCAGCTTCGCGGCTGGATTTCGAAGGTCAGCCCCGCGTCATCCCGATCGACCCGCACGCGCCCACCAGCGGTGAGGTCGCCGAACAACACGTCATCGACGAGGCGATCCTTGAGTTCGACTTGGATGACCCGGCTGAGCGGGCGCGCACCGAAGTCGGGGTCGTAGCCCTTTTCCGCCAACCAGCTGCGAGCGGCCTCGGTCAATTCGATCTCGACCTTTCGTTCAGCGAGCTGCTCGGCAACTTCCTTCACGAATTTGTCGACGACTCTTCCCATGACTTCGGGCGCAAGCGATTCGAAGTGCACGGTCTCGTCGAGCCGATTTCGAAACTCGGGGCTGAAGAGTCGCTCGATCTCCTTGGCGCCATCGCCCGCGCGCCCGGCCCCGAACCCGATGCCCTGGGCGTTCATCTCTCGGGCGCCCGCGTTCGAGGTCATGATCAGCGTCACGTGGCGGAAATCAGCCTCGCGGCCCTGGTTGTCGGTCAGCGTGGCGCGATCCATCACCTGCAGCAGGATGTCGAACAGATCCTGGTGGGCCTTTTCGATCTCGTCGAGCAACAACACCGTGTACGGATTCTTGCGAATGCGCTCGACGAGCAGCCCACCCTGGTCGTACCCCACGTAACCGGGCGGAGCTCCGATCAGACGAGACACCGCGTGCTTCTCCATGTACTCGCTCATGTCGAAACGCAGGAACGGAACGCCGAGCACCCGGGCCAACTGCTTCGAGAGTTCAGTCTTGCCAACACCCGTCGGACCCGTGAACAGGAAGCTACCAATGGGGCGTTCGACGCCCGACAATCCCGCGCGCCCGCGCTTGACGGCGCGTACGACCGTCTCGATCGCAGCGTCCTGACCGAAGACGACGCCCTTGAGTTCTGCCTCGAGATTCGCGAGTCGATCCCGGTCGGAGCCGCTCGCGCGAAGAGTCGGGATATTGGCCATCCGCGAGATCACGAGCTCGATGTCGCGCACACCAACCGTCTTGCGCTTCTTGCCCACAGGGCGCAGTCGCACGGCTGCGCCGGTCTCGTCCATGACGTCGATCGCCTTGTCGGGCAGGAAGTTCTCCGTCAGGTGCCGATTCGAAAGTTCGACGGCGCTCTTCAGAGACGGCCCCGTGTAGCGAACGCCGTGGTGCTTCTCGTACCGCGGCGCAAGCCCTTGGAGAATTCGAACCGCTTCATCCACGCTGGGCTCTCGAATGTCCACCTTCTGAAAGCGCCTCGCGAGCGCGCGATCGCGTTCGAAGTGCCGAAACTCCTGGTAGGTGGTTGCGCCGATACAGCGAAGTTCTCCCTGCGCGAGCAACGGCTTGAGCAGACTCGATGCATCGACCGTCGCACCCTGTGCGGAACCCGCGCCAAGGATCATGTGAATCTCGTCGATGAAGAGAATTGGGCACTCGCGCTCAGCCATCGCGGCCGTGAAAGCCTTGAAGCGGGCTTCGAAATCCCCCCGGTAGCGGGTGCCGGCGAGCAGCGAACCGAGATCCAGCGCGAAAATCTCGGCGTGCTGCAGGTCTTCGGGCACGCGGCCCTCGTGGATTCGCAGCGCCAATCCCTCGGCGAGCGCGGTTTTCCCGACACCGCTCTCGCCGACGAAGATCGGGTTGTTCTTGCGCCGCCGCGCGAGGATCTGGATGGTTCGATCGAGCTCGGCCCCACGGCCGATCAGGGGATCGAGTTCGTTGGCGGCCGCGCGTTCGGAAAGATTCGTCGAAAACGCGGCGATCGGATCTGCGGGCAGCTCTGCGGCATCGCCGATGCCAGACTCAATGCCCGCGGGCGTCGATTCTCCCTCGATCCCGGAGTCGGAAAGCTTCGATACCCCATGAGAGATGTACTGAAGCATGTCCAGGCGCGAAACGTCCTGGGATCGCAGCAGATTGATCGCGAAAGAGTCGGGCTCCTGGAAGAGCGCGGCAAGCAGATCGCCCGCGTCGACTTCTTCCTTCTCCGCACTCTCACAATGAGAGACGGCGTGTTGAAGAACCCGGTGAAAGGCGAGCGTTTGCTGCGCGTCGTAGGGTTCGTCGCCGGGAACCGTCTCGAGATCCTCGGCAAAGAAACGGTCGAGCGCAGCCTTGAGGGCGGGCAGCTGAGCTCCCGAATGGCGGAGAATCTCCGCGCCGCGCACATCGTGAAGCAGCGCGTAGAGCAGATGCTCGACGGTCAGGTACGCGTGCCGCCGTGTCGAAGACTCGCGATAGGCGGCCTGGAGCATCAACTGGAGTTCTCTGCCGATCTCACTCATTCGCCGTCGATCATTCCTTTTCAATTCCGGCACGCAGGGGATATCCCTGGCGCTCGGCCATGCGATGTACCGCGGCGAGCTTGGTCTCCGCGACCTCGAGCACGTAGACGCCAGCCACTCCCAATCCGGCGTTGTGGACCTGGAGCATGATCTGGGTGGCCGCGGAAGGCCCCTTCCCGAAGATGCTCTCGAGGATTTTTACCACGAATTCCATAGGTGTGTAATCGTCGTTGTAGAGCAGCACCTTGAACCGCTTGGGTCGTGCGACCTTGCGGCGCGTCTGGGTGGCAACGCCACCTTCGTGTTGCGGATTCCCGGATTCCGGCGAGCCCTCCCCGCCCCCGGGCCGAACCGGCTCCTTCGGCATGGTGAGAAGATAGCGCCGGATCACGAGGCCCGTCATCGCCGGCTCACTCGAAAGCGACCAGACGATCTAGACTGGGGGCATGCTGAAGGTCGAATGCACGCAGGGCATCAACAGCGTTCCGCGGGACGAGTGGAACAGCCTCGTGGGCGGCGAGTCGCCATTTCTCGAATGGGATTGGCTCGCCTCACTCGAAGACTCGGGCGCCGTCGGCCCCGAGAGCGGCTGGCTGCCAAGGCCGCTGCTCGCCAGGGACGGGGGGCGTCTGGTCGGCGCCTGCCCGGTCTACCTCAAGCTTCACAGTGAAGGCGAATTCGTCTTCGATTACGCCTGGGCGGATGCCGCCGAGCGCGCGGGCATCCGCTACTACCCGAAACTTCTCGTCGGCGTTCCCTTCACCCCCGTAACCGGAGCGCGCTTGCTGACCGCGCCCGACGTCGACCGTGGCGAAACGATTCGAAAGCTCGGCTCGGCACTGCAAGAAATATGTCTGAGAGAGCAGATGTCGGGCGTCCACATCAACTTCTGCCGGGAAAGCGAAGCCGCGGCGCTCATCGAACAATCTGGCGACACTGGCGTCACCAACCCCTACATGCTCCGCGTCGGCATTCAATATCACTGGAAGAACGCCAACTACCGAACGTTCGACGACTACCTCGACCAGTTTCGCAGCAAGCGACGCAACCAGATCAAACGCGAACGACGCGAAATGACCCAGGAGGGGATCTCGATCGAAACGCTGACCGGCGATGCGATCACCGATGATCTCTTCGAGCCGATGTTCGCGTGCTACCTCGCCACGATCGAGAGCCACCACTGGGGGCGTCAGTATCTCAACTCCCGATTCTTCGAGCTGCTCCGAGATCGATTCAAGCATCGACTCTGCGTCGTCGTCGCGCGAAGAGGAAACGAGATCATCGCAAGCACCACGAATGTCCTGAAGGGCGACACCCTCTACGGGCGCTACTGGGGAGCACTGCAAGACGCGCGATTTCTTCACTTCAATGTCTGTTACTACGCGGCCATCGAGTATTGTATTGCGGCGGGGATCGAGCGGTTCGAGCCCGGCGCGGGCGGTGATTACAAATTTCTGCGCGGCTTCGACCCACAACCCACCTACAGCCTTCACTTCCTCGCGGAACCGCGCCTCGCACAGGCCGTCGCGGCCTTTCTCGAACGCGAACGCAACCAGGCGAACGAAATGATCGATCACCTTCGCAAGAACAGCGCGCTCAAACCCACCCGCGACTCCAAAGATCGCACGCGCGAATTCCCAACCCGCGGATGATGCGCGAATCGAGCGAGAGAAACCCTGCGGATAGCAGCCCGCGGCCCGACTAGGCGGGATCGCGCATCGTGACGAACTCTTCAGCGGAAGTCGGATGGATCCCAATGGTGGCGTCGAATTGCGCCTTGGTGGCTCCGCACTTCAAGGCGACCGCGAACCCCTGAATGACTTCGCCGGCGTCCGCACCCACCATGTGGAGCGCGACGACCCGATCCGAGGCGCGATCGACAATGAGCTTCATCATCGTCTGCTCGCCGCGGCCCGTCAACGTGTGCTTGAGCGCGCGGAACGTAGACCGGTAGACGTCGATCTCCCCATGGATTTCGCGCGCAGCCGCCTCGCCGGGGCCAATCATTCCGATTGAGGGCTGGCTGAAAACCGCGGAAGCGACGCCCGTGTGATCGGGTTTCATCTCGACGCCTCCGAAGAGCGTATTCGCGATGCATACGCCCTCGTGGATCGCCACCGGCGTGAGGTTGATACGATTGGTCACATCGCCGATTGCCCAGATGCTCGGAACCGAGGAACGCGAAATTGCGTCGATGGACACGGCGCCCTTGTCGTCGAGCGCAACGCCAGCGGCCTCGAGCCCAAGATCTCCCGTTCTCGGGATGCGCCCCGTGGCGTACAAGATGGCATCGGTTTCCAGAACCGAACCATCCTCGAGCAAAGCGCGTAGCCCCCCGGAGCCCTTTTCGATCGACGCAACATTGGCCTCGAAGCGCAGATCGAGATCCCGGCCCCGCATTTCTGAAGCGAGAAAATTTCGCACGTCGTCATCGAAGCCGCGCAGGAAAAGTGGGCCGCGATAGAGCTGGGTCGTCTCCACTCCGAGGGAGTGGAAGATTCCCGCGAACTCGACCGCGATGTACCCCCCGCCTATGACGATTGCGCGACGGGGTAGTTCCGGGAGATGAAAGGCTTGATCAGACGTCATCGCGAATTCGACACCAGGAACGCTGGGTACGGAAGGTTCGCTTCCCGTCGCAATCAAGATATTCGCCGTCGTGATCGTCCTCCCGTCAATCTCGACGGTGTGGGCGTCGCACACGCGCGCTCGCCCTTCGATCAAGTCGACACCGGCATCGGAGAGCAGCTTCCGGTAGACCTCGTTGAGTCGCGCGATTTCGCGATTCTTGTTGGCAACCAGTGTCGACCAGTCGAAGCTGCGATCTCCTACAGACCAACCGAAACCGGCTGCGTCTTCGAAGTCGTCGCGGAAATGGCTCGCGTAGACAAAGAGCTTCTTCGGAATGCAGCCCAGATTGACGCAGGTTCCTCCGAGATCGCTTGCCTCAGCGACGCCAACCCGAGCGCCGAGTGACGCGGAAACACGGCCGGCTCGAACTCCACCCGAGCCCGCACCAATTACAAAGAGGTCGTAGTCGAACTCAGCCATGGTCATCCCCTTCTGGGCGCAAGCGATCGAAGTTTCCCTTGCTGGGCGTAAGCTATCGAAGCTTTTGAGCGTCGAAGATCAAAGCGACCCCGATAACCAGCAGAATCGCATTCGGCGCCCAGATTGCCAGGTAGGGCGCGAGCGCGCCTTCGCGGGCAACCTCCTGTGCGTAGGCGAAGAGTCCGTAGTACCCGACGAACAACCCCAGCGCCATGAGCGTTCCGCGGGAGCGGCTTCGAACCACACCCCGCAGGCCCAGCGAGCCCCCGACAAGGGCGAAGAGCAGCGGGGAAAATGGGATCGCAACCATCCGTTGAATCTGGGTCGAATAGATCAGCGGATTGCGATAGGGGAGATCTTCTCCGCGATCGCCTGCCTCAATTCTTCGGATCGCGTCCCGCAACTCGCCCAACGCAAGTTCATCGATTCGGTATTGCAGCGATGCGGCGCCAAACTGCCGCGCTGGAAAATCGTAGTCGAACCGCGAGAACGAAATACGGTAATCCTCAAACGCGGCGATCGGAGCAGGCTCGATCCTCAGATCTCCGTTCTCCAGCGACAAGCGCAGCATTCCGGACTCGGGATCGAACGAAAACGCTCCCGTCTCGGCAAAGACGCGGAAGCTGCGCTCCGGGCTCGATGAATCCGAGATCATCACGCCCTCGAGTCGTCGATCGGCACCTCGTTTCTGGACGAAGATCATGCGATCCCCGAACTCGTGGAAGCGCCCTTCCTCAATCAGACTTCCCGTCGAAGCCAGCCGCAGACTCAGCGCCACCAATTCGCGTTTGCAGCGGGGTTCCAGATCGATGATGAAGTAAGCCGTCACCGCAGAAATGATCGCACCGAGCAGGCCAATCGGTACGATCAGCGCCGCAGAACCCAGTCCGCTCGCGCGCATCGCCGTGACCTCTCGATCCCCGTCCAGGCGGCCGATCGCGATCATCAAACCGAAAAGAAACGCGATCGGCAGCGCGTAGCCGATCACCAAGGGAACGATGCAACGCGCGAATTCGAACTGGTCGGCCAGCGTGATACCCGCACCGAGGAACTCCTCCGCTCGGTCGAAGACGCTGGGAATCAGAACCACCGGCGCAGCAATCACGAGCCCAAGCGCGGTGTACTGCGCGACTTCCGTAACGAGGTAGCGGGCGATCGTCGGGGACACGGCCACGGAGCAGATCCTAGTCGGATCGCCGAGCCCGGGCGAGGTGGTAGAATCGCGCGCCGCGACCCGGAGTGATTTGATGAGAGAAATCGCCAGTTCGCTGTCAACCCGGCCAAGCGAACCCATCCGTGAGGTGAGCCGCCTCCGAGCGGCGTTCAGAATCCCCCCGCCCGAAGAACAGGTGCGTGTGTGGCACGTATGCCCCGCGATCGACATGGCCGCCTACCACTTCAGCTGGCTGTGGGTCCTGCTTCCGCTGCTCATCGCGGGCCCGAAGTTCCCCGGTGACTATCTCCCCATTTTCGTCATCGTTCTCACCATCGGCTTCGTCCACCGCCACTACACGCTGGGCTACGTGTACCTCGATGGCGAAATTTTTGCGCGCCACCGCAGGCGATTCATCTGCACACCCCTGATCCTCGGGGCAGCCCTTCTCGCGACACCGGTTCTTGTGAAAGCCGTTCTTCCCGCCGACACACTCTCGATCGGGAGCTTGCGGTGGCCCGAGGTGGACCTCCGGCTCAAGGTGTTGATCACAGCGGTGGTTTTCGGCGCCGGGATCTGGAACATCTGGCACACCCTCGCGCAGAAATACGGAATCCTGCGGATCTACAACGCGAAAGCCCTGAGCGAGAACGAGGCAAGCGTACCCGGATGGGTCGACCGACTCTTCGTTCTGGGTTGGCTACCGCTGATCGTCACGTACGTCGTTCCTCCGTTCGCGGAGTCGATCCTCGCTGAATTTCGGATCGCGCGCCTCTTCGTGGAACCGGTCGTTCGTTGGCTCGTCGTCGCAGCACCGATCGCCGCACCGATTTCGGCCGCATTCGCGGTCGCGAGTTCGGCAATTTTCATGGGCTTCGAATGGCGAAGGCGCCGTTTCGGCAACCGCCCCAGGCTTTCGATGGCAATCGGACTCGGCAGCCTCTGGGCCTGCTTTCTGCTCGTCGACCCGATCAAGGTCTACCTCGCGTTCGCGTTCAGTCACGGCCTGGAGTACATGGTGTTCGTCTGGGCCTATCAGCGACGCCGATATTCCCAACCGCGCTCTCCCCAACCCAGGATGGCCCGGCTGCTCGAACATCCGGCGCTCGCGTATTCGGCCTACACGTTGGCGCTGGCTGCGATCTACGTCCTGTTCCGAGACTGGCAGGACTTCAGCCTCTGGACGGTGCCGAGCATTCGGATCGGCAAGATGGAGCTCGGGGTGTGGGTCTTCTATTGGGGCGTCTTCCAATCGTTGCTGCACTTCTACTTCGACGGGTTCCTCTGGAAAACGCGCGAACCCGAAATGCGAAAATCCCTCTAACCTACGAAGGAGTCGCGGTGGGATTGAGCACGAGGTCGGGGTGTTTCTCCTGGAGACGCTCGAAGTACCACGGACTCTTCGCGAGTATGACCGCGTGGCCATCGCGGTCCTCGAGCAGCATGGTGTCCGAGAAGCGAAAGATACTCGTGTCCGTATCGGGGCCGAGCCAACGCGCCATCTGATATGGCAGCGGCGTCAGCTTGAGCGCAACCTTGTACTCCGTCGCCATTCGGTGCTGTAGAACGTCGAATTGCAGTGGGCCAATCGCGCCGAGTATCGGCACCGCCGTACCCGCGCCGGGTTCGGTAAACAGCTGAACGGCGCCCTCCTGCGCGAGTTGATCGAGGCCCTTGCTCAAGCTCTTGCGATTGAGCACCTCGGCAACCTCGACGCGCACAAAGTGCTCCGGTGAAAAACTCGGAATCGCCTCGAATTCGAATGATCCCCCGGCAGTGAGCGTATCGCCGATCCGATAGATCCCCGGATCGAACAACCCGACGACGTCCCCGGGATAGGCAATATCCATACTCTCTCGACTGCGCGCTTGAACGAGCGACGACTTCGACAATCGAACCTTCTTGCCCGTTCGCACGTGAGTTGCGCTGCCTTCCTTGTCGAAGCGGCCCGAACACACGCGCAGGAATGCAACGCGATCGCGGTGGTCGGGATCCATGTTCGCCTGGATCTTGAACACGAAACCCGAGAAGCCTGAATCGGTCGGCTCGATTGGCCCCTGGCTGGAAGCGCGCGCGCCCGGGCACGGAGCAATTTCGAGAAAGCGCTCCAGAAATGGCAGAACGCCGAAATTCGTGAGCGCACTCCCAAAGAAGACTGGCGTCTGCGCGCCCGCGCGAACGCGAGCCGGGTCGAACGACTCGCCTGCGCCATCGAGCAACTCGAGGGAGTCGCGCACTTCAGACGCTGCGCTGCCCATCGCTTCGCGCACTGCGGGGTCGTCGATCGATCCCGCGATTTCCGTCTGGTCGACCATCGCGGTGCCGTGCTTGCCGCCAGAAAAAAGCAGGAGCTTTTGCGCGTTGCGATCGTACACGCCGCGAAACTCGCTTCCCGCTCCGACCGGCCAATCGAGCGGAACCGCGTCGATTTCGAGTACTTCCTCGATTTCGGCCAAGAGTTCGAGTGGATCCCGTCCGAGTCGATCCATCTTGTTGATGAAGGTGAAGATCGGGATTCCGCTGATCCTGCACACCTCGAACAGCTTACGGGTCTGCACCTCGACGCCCTTGCCGGCGTCGATCAACATGACCGCGCTGTCGGCAGCGATCAGTGTTCGATAGGTGTCCTCGCTGAAGTCCTTGTGGCCGGGCGTGTCGAGGATGTTCACCCGATAACCCTCGTGCTCGAAGTACATCACAGAACTGCTAACGGAGATCCCGCGCTGTTTCTCGAGTTCGAGCCAGTCACTGGTCGCGTAGCGCGAGGCCTTCTGGGCCCGAACCGCGCCCGCCTCGCGCAGCGCCCCCCCATAGAGCAACAGCTTCTCGGTGAGGGTCGTCTTTCCTGCGTCCGGATGGGAGATGATCGCGAAGCTGCGGCGCCGCTTGACCTCGCGTTCAAGTTCCTGCTGGGGAGCGTCCATGTCGATTCCTGCGACCCCCTGGTTGGTAGCCGGTTGCCTGGTTGACCTAGCCGGCTACCTGGTTGACGTAGCCCGCTGCCTGGCTGACGTAGCCGGCTGCCAGGCTGCCATAATCGATGGCTGATCGGCGCGACCGGCGAACCTCGGAGCTAGTTTACGAGCTGGATCCCGAGCAGGAACTTGCCACGCCAATCCGGGGGGCGCGAAGGGTGTAACCCACGGCGGGCTCGAATGCTCGTCACACCAGACCCGGAATAAGCGCGGGGCGCCCGGTCGGCCCGGACGCCCCGCGAAAGCTCATCATCCGATCGAAGCTTCAGTCCTCTGTCGCCCAAAAACCCTTCGACTTGATCGTGCCGCTGATTACGTTGCCGTCCAACAGCTTGAGGGTTTGCACCCGCTCTCCGAGGGTGCCCTCGGCCTCGGCGGTGTCCAAACAATCAAACGCCGCCTGTAGTTGTTTTTCGGTGATTCCTTGGGGTTCGGGCTTCACCGGAGGGGTATCACATTTCTTGATCAGGCAACTGGCTTCGATCTGCTCGTTGCGGTTGTTCGATTTGCCCCTCAGCCACACTTTGTCACAGAGGAGATTGTAAACTCTGCCCTCGTTTCGGCCGTCCAATGTATTCACCGTCCATAGGATTTCGGCGTTGTTGTTCGGCCTCTTCTGATCCACCACACCGCTGCTCAGGTTGACCTTGTCGGGGTGGTTGGATCGGCACTCGAACCGGAAATCGTTATCAACGGTTAAATCGGGTTTGAGGGTCAGGCATTCGAAGGCAACCCAGATGCCATAGGTGTCGCCGCTGGCGTCCACTCCCCCTTCCGAACCATCGTAGTTCGGTGATAGCGGTTCTATTGTATGGTCCGAATCCAGAATGTCGGCTGCGGCGCCCACCACTCCCGTGGTCAGGATCGGAACCGTCGTCGCCAGCAGTGCTAGCGAGACATTCCAGAACAGCTTGGAAAAACGCATCGGATTCACCCTCTCATTGTAGAGCTGACTGGCTGTCGAAACCGACCTGAGCACAACCTCTCGAGAGAGCCGCTCATTCCGCAGCGCGGAGATCCTACCACGCAGGAATTGGGAAAAACAGACCCCATGGTTCGCCCCACTCCGTTCGCAACCATGCTGATCAACGGTGCAAGGCGAATTGTGAGCTGCCCACCGGAACGTAAGAACCGAACGCGAACGCGCTGGTGACGGATGACGGAACCACATACAGGCGAATGAAAATTCACGGATACAAATCCGCTGCATTCACCGAGAGCAGCACCTGGAACAGCGTGGGTGGAAGCGGCGTGTTGCCGGGAACCAATGCGGAACTCTTGCCCGACGCGCTCACTGCAGACTACGAGATCGGTTTGCACGAAGTCGAAGTCACGACCAGTGTCGAAGCCTGGGCGGCCACTCCTGGCTCCAACTACGGCTGGGGGATTTTGCCGATCGGAAGCGACGGCGTCCAAATTGCTTCATTCGAAGACGGCAACGGCCCCGTACTCGTGCTCGGCGAGCAAGAAGGGTACGTCGACGCAGGCGCCACAGGAACCGTATGGAGCTACTACGATGCCATCACGGCCGGAGACACCGACTACCCGATCGATGGAATGTCGCGCGTCTGGAGCGACCCCGATTTCGACGATTCGGGCTGGGCGACCGGCACGGGTCAGTTCGGCTATGGCGACGGCGATGAAACCACCACCGTGGTTGCGAGCCAAATCACCTACCTGTTTCGCACGAGCTTCTCGGCCGGAGATACGCCGAGCGAGCTGATCCTCGATCTCCTGCGTGACGATTCTGCGGTCGTTTACCTGAACGGTGTGGAAGCCATCCGGGACAACCTGCCCGCAGGCGCCATCGACGCTTCGACACCCTCTTCCAGCACGGGCATCGAGAATCACTCGAGCACCTTCTATTTCGATACCGCGGAATTCCTGCCCAACCAGGACAACACCCTGGCGGTCGAAATCCACAACGCGTCGAGTTCGAGTCCGACATCAGCTTTGACCTGTCGCTGCGGGGCGTGGTTTACATTCCCGAGCCGACCGCTGTACTCCAGCTCATCTTCGGAACGACCTTGCTCGCACTGATCCGATCCCGAAAAACGGCTTGAACCGAGATCGAGTCGACTACTGCGTGATCGGCATA
>SMVA01200440.1_pt1 | contig 16798 bp, 8 predicted proteins | sample 2456451 | NCBI WGS metagenome assembly SMVA01 (sample SAMN11095933, study PRJNA526329) | marine sediment metagenome | biome: Marine sediment; feature: Surficial sediment; material: Deep marine sediment; isolation source: Hadal surficial sediment | place: Pacific Ocean | collected 2014-05 | depth 0-1...
GTGGGAGCAGCGGTCGGACTCGCCGTGGGAGCCGTGGTCGGGCTCGCTGTGGGAGCCGTGGTTGGGCTCGCTGTGGGAGCCGCGGTCGGGCTCGCTGTGGGCGCCGTGGTCGGGCTCGCTGTGGGCTCGGTGGTCGGACTCGCCGTGGGCTCCGTGGTCGGGCTCGCTGTGGGCTCCGTAGTCGGGCTCGCCGTGGGCTCGGTGGTCGGAGAAGCGGTGGGCGAAGGCGTGGGTCCCGCTAATACAGGTGTTGTCGTGACCAGTGTGAGGCTCAGGGCCAGGAAAATTACTCCCGATATTTTTGAGCGCAGCATTTTCTCTCTCCAATTGTCAATTCGCCCACGCGTGGCAGGTGATTACGGAACTATTTAAAAGGGTCGACCGGAAGACTCCACACAGCATACCCCGAGGACCGTCGGAACGTGAAGCCCAAAATTTCAAATTCCAGAAATTTCTTCACCGAAAAACATGGCTTTCGGTGTCTTCTTGCCGGTTTCTAGATTTCCATCTGAGCAGTTCGAGATGTGCAAAACATCTGGTTATTGGCTGTTCTCATATGAGAACTTGGAATTTCTGCCAACCGATTACAGTCGGCATCCTCGAGCCGAACTCTCTTCGGTTACCGAGCACGCAGGCTGGAGAGCCGCGAGGCTTCATTGATTCTGGAGGCTCTCGATGCCGTGCTTCGGCGGGCTGTGCGCGTGGGCTGCCAAGAGATTGATGGGCCGATGGCCCGTTCCACGCGCAAACAGTCATTCCGACGCGATCGCGGTGGCAGTGATACAGTCTGCGCCGACCCCGTCAGCGCCATTCCTCCAGAATCGGCCGCTGGCAGCTCGAGCGCCCTGCGGCAAATTGGATCGCTCGAGGGGCGATAGGAGTCGACTCCCATCATCTATGGGGCCCTTAGTTGCATCCTCTCAGGTGGTGCTCGATTGATCTTCAGGCAGCTCATGCGCTCGTTGGGCGCACTGCCTGACATGGTACGAGATGGCGAAATACAACATCGGCATCGATACGGGCGGGACCTATACCGACGCGGTCATCGTCGATATGCGCGACCGCAAGGTCATTGCTTCTGCCAAAGCGCTCACGACGCGTGGTGATCTCTCGATTGGCGTAACCGAAGCACTCGACCAAATTCTCAGTCAGGTGGGGGCTGACTTCGATCGAAACGAGATATCGCTCGTTTCGCTCTCCACAACACTGGCCACCAACGCTCTGGTTGAGGGGCGCGGGTCTTCGATCGCGATATTTCTCATTGGCTTCAAGGATGCAATGCTGGATCGCACCGGAATTCCGCATGCGATCCCGAGCGCCCGGATCATTCGCGTGGCAGGCGGCCACACCCACGATGGCGAGGAACGCGAACCGCTCGACGAAGCGGGAATCCGACTCGCGCTGGAATCGAACAGCGGCGCAGCCGATGCCTTCGCGGTTGCGGGCCATTTTGCGGTTCGCAATCCAGAGCACGAAAGACGCGCCAAGCAGCTGATCCGCGAAATCACCGGCTGTCCGGTGACTGCTTCTTGTGATCTATCCGACGATCTCGATGGCCCGCGCCGAGCTCTTACCGCTGCGCTGAACGCTCGGATCGTTTCGCTGATCGTGGCACTGGTTTCAGCCGTTCGACTTTCGCTGGAGCGGAAGGGAATCTCGGCATCTCTGATGATCGTGAAGGGAGATGGTTCGATCGCGACTGCTGAGGCGGTAACCGAACGGCCGATCGAGACGATCCTTTCGGGCCCTGCCGCGAGCGTGATTGGAGCGAGGTTTCTTTCGGGACTGTCGGATTTCATTATTTCGGATATCGGTGGCACCACGACCGACGTTGCGATTGTAAAGAATGGATGGCCCAGCCTCTGCGAGAAGGGTTCCGTCGTTGGTGGCTATCGAACGCTTGTTCAGGCCATCGATATGCAAACCATTGGCCTTGGCGGAGACAGCGAAGTCGAGATCGATTTCGAAGGCCAGATCGTTCTCAAGCCCAATCGGGTGGTTCCCATTTCGTTAATGGTTGCGCGCTGGCCGGCGATGCTCGAGGCGCTGAAGGCGAGCCTGAGTGCAGGCGTGGGAATGCGGCGAGCCAGCCGGTATTTGGTTCGGCCGGAGGGCTCCGATCAGGGGTCGCTGGCCCGCGACCTATCCGCGTCCGATCTCGCGCTCTTGCAGAGCGTCGGGAAGGAACCCAGGCCGTATTCTGATCTAGTGTTTCGCGTCTCAGACAAGGTGGGAATTGAGCGGCTCGTGGACCGGGGCCTGGTCCAGATCGTGGGGTTCACGCCGAGCGATGCTGCGCACGTGCTCGGACTTCAATCCCAATGGTCGCGGGATGCCGCCGTCGTCGCGTGCATGCTCATCGGTCGGTCGAGCGACTTGATTTCCTACAACGAAAAGCAGGCGGAAGAAGAGTGCCGTGATTTCGCGCAGTCGGTTTTCGATGCGGTCGTTGCGAAGAGTGCACACCTGATGCTCGAGTGCCTGTGCGATCGGCATCTCGATGCTTCTGCGCCGCTGGTCACTGCGGTTACGACCGGCAACAATCGCGTTGGTGACCTCGGCATCACCCTGAAGTCGGAGATCCCATTGGTTGCGGTCGGCGCGCCAGCTTCGGTTTTCTATGTCGAAGTGGGGAGGCGTCTTGGTGGGAAGGCCGTGATTCCCGAGAACAGTGCGGTGGCCAACGCGATTGGTGCAGCGATCGGCATGGTAAAGGCGCGCGCTGTCGTCGAGATCACCAAGCGAGAAGACGGCGCATTCATTGTCCACCATGCGGGCGTTCCTGTTGTAACCAACTCGCCTCAGGAAGCCCTGGCCGAAGCGCGGGCGATTGCCGAAGCGGAAGCCCACCAGCATTCGGTGGCAATGGGAGGCCGAGATATTCAGGTGGATTTCCAGGTTCAACGGATTCTTTTGCCTGGTCGCGATGGCGATGACGCCCTCATCGCCGCCACGGTCGTCGCTGAATGCACGAGCGCACCGAATCTCGATTTGCCTTGAATCGCGGCAGGTCATTCCCGCGCGGGATGTAGTGCACATCGATTTTTCGGGCTCGTCTAGGCCGGTGCACCACGCCGCTCGCCCCTGCGCAAAAACCCTTCAGCAGTGTGCAACTACGCTTCGCATCGGAGGCCAGCCGCATCGCGTTCGCGCCTGATCTCAATTGGCGGGCCTGTCCGGTCGATGGAGTCTGACGTAGAGATATCGCCCCCGTCGGTGGAACGAGTCATTCTGGAGCCTCCATGCCCGAAAAGAAACTGTCTGTACTGCTTGTCGATGACAGCCGCACGGTCATCACTCAGATCGAAAAAGTTGTCACGGCAACTGAGGTGGCAGAAGTCGTTGGCACCGCCAGCAACGGCTCTGAAGCCATTCAAAAGGCGAGCGAACTGAAGCCGGACCTCGTCATCATGGACATCGTCATGCCGGATGTCGATGGGCTGGGCGCTCTGCGAATGCTTCAGGCGAAGCAGCCCGAAATTCGAGTTGTCATGCTCTCTTCGGTAGGTGGCATGGCGTCCAAGGCGGAAGAGGCATTCCGGCTGGGTGCCATCCAGGTATTGGGCAAACCAGTGGATGACGAAATCCTCGGCGCATTGCTGACCCAAGAATACGAACGCTTGGCGTCACAGTCTGGAAGCTGAATGGGCGTCAAATTTTTCGGACAATATCTAATCGAGAAAGGCGTGATCGACTCGGACCAGATCCGAGATGCGCTGACGCTGATGGACGAAGAGAACAGGAGTCTGGGCTTACTCGCGGAGGCTGGTGGAATCCTCACTGCGGAGGAGACCGCGAAGGTGAACGCTCAGCAGCGACACTGCGATATGCCGTTTGGCGAACTGGCTGTCGAAATGGGCTTGCTGAGTGAAGAGCAGGTCGATTATCTGGTCGGCTTTCAGGAGCAAACCCGATTGAGAGTCGGCCAGGCATTGGTGCGGCTGGGTTTCGTGCCGAATGAGCGATTGCTCAAGCTACTCGTCGAATTTGAAAACGAGCAGGCGCTGTTTAGAATTGGAAGCGTTGATCTCCCTGAAGAGCTCCAGGGAAATTTGTTGGCAGCGACGGTGATGGATTTGTTTCCGAAACTGTTGGTTCGGGTTGCGCGAATCGGTGTTCGAATCGGAAGCGAGCAGGCGCTGGCTGACGCCCCGGATTATCCCGTGCGAATTGCGATCTCCGTAACGGGTGACGCTGGGCTCTTGATCTGCCTGCTTGGTGACGAAGAGTTTTCGCTGCATCTCGCCGGCGCCACTTCGGGGTTGGATGAGGCTCGGCTCGAAGCGACCCGTCAAAACCCCGATCTCCTCGCCGATGGAGTTGGGGAGTTTCTCAATGTGCTCGCGGGAAACGCGATGGGGATCTTGGAGCGAAAACAGATCATCACCGAACTCGAACCGCCCCACAGCAATCCACAACTCGATTCAGGGCATCTCTTCGAACTCGCCGTCAGCGTCGGCAATGCGGCGCTCTTCCTCAAGGCCCTCTAGATTGCAGATCGCTTCGATCAAGCACGGAATCGGGCTGTTGTCCGGCTGAAAAATATTCCGACCCGCTGCGCGAATGCGGCGTGAGTCGCGGAATGTGATTCAGCGGACCCTGTCACCCCACATCGCGCAAGGTGGCGGGCTTGGCTAAATCGTCAGCACCACCTCTTTTCCGAGACCGATGAGACCGCCTACGAGGCGAGCAGTGAGCGGCCCGAGTAGCCGGTCTCGTTGATTCCTGTGACTCGCGAGCAGTGGCGCGAACTCGTGGTGGAACGCGCTAGCAGCCGGTCATTGGTCCGAGCTTCGCCCGCGCGGTTCTGCCTGCATGCGAATGATCCTTACCCCGGCGCCCAAGACGCTCTGGCGGAAGGGCTGGGGGCTGATTTGGAGCAGGTTCGGGTAATCGCGAAGCAGGCGCTCGGCGATGATCCCATTCACGTTGAGTGGATTCAGGTAGATGAGAAAGATTGCGTTGTCGGGCCCCAGAGTTTCATTGCAGATCTGGACGAGATTTTCTGCGTCTTCGTACAACTGCCCGGGGTCTTTCATCAACTCCTTGTAGTTGAGATAGCCGGGGTGGTCTTCAACTGATTTGGGAAACGACAAAACGGTGGCGGGGATCTCCCAGCGATCGAGATAATAAGCAGTTTCCGCCCAGGTGAGGCCCGTGGTGATGACGATGTCACCCGGATTGAGGTTGGATTGAAGTTCCCACAGATAAGTCCTGGAATCGTTCTTCGTTGGATAGTCGTGGTAGACCTGGAGGATCGTGAGCGAACCGATCATCCCGACGAGCAAGACGGCTCCTTCCAGAAATCGGCGTTTGAAGCCTTCGATTCCCAGCGCCAGAAGCAGCACGAACAAGGGAAGGTAAGCCTGATCGGTGCGGCCTGGGATGTGAACAGGATGGTAGAGGATCGAATAGCCCAGGCTCAAAATGAGAGCGGCGAACATCGTGACTGCGATGAAGCGGGTAACGGTCGAATGGCGCCCGCGATATAGACCCAGGCACATCAACAACAGCGCGCCAATTCGCAGAAACGGGGCTGTTGAGAGCGGGCTCTGGATCGCCAGATAGGGGGGAAAGTCTCCGAGCGCAAAGGTGCCAATCGTGGTCATGAAGTGACCCACGATGCTCTTCGCCTCCCAGTAATCGAGAAACCACGCCAGCACTTCGCTTTGCTCGTGGATCTGTTCGAGGGCGATCCACAGCCACGGCAGGTAACACAGGGCCGCGACGGATTGTGTGGCGATCCAACGCAGCAGCTGTTTTCGATCCTCACAGAGCGACAGGAGCGCCACATTGATACCGATCACGAACCACACGGCGATGTTGTGGGTCAAGAGCATCAATAGGCTGAATACCGCGGCGAGAATCAAGGCCAATTGGGATTTGCGCGTCAGGTATTCCAGGCTGGAAAAGACGAGCGCGATTCCTAGCAGCGTCAGCAGCGAATACATTCTCGCTTCCTGCGCGTAGTAGATGTGCATGGGGGTGAAAGCCATGATCAGCGTCACGACCGATGCGATTCGCAGCGAGAAGTAGCGAAATGACAGCATTCCCATCAGCGCGATGCCGCCAACGGAGAAAACAATCGAGAGGGATCTCACTGCCGCCTCGCCAGACCCGAACAGCCGGACCCAAGGCGCCAGAAAGACGTAGTAGAGTGGCGGCGTGGCATCGCCGCCCAGCCTTTCGAGCATTTCCATGAAGGGGAGGCGCGCTGCGAGAACGCTGTAGGCCTCGTCCAGCCAGAGCCCCTTCGAAGAGAGCTCTGGGGTGCGGAGCGCGATGGCGATGACACCCACGCCAAGAAAGAACACGTAGGTCCACAACGTGTTTCGCTCTTGAGGCGTGGATTCAGAATCGGTCGTGGGCATCATCACTTCCGCCGGAGGCGGGAGCAGGATACACGATCGACCTCGTAGCGGTTGGCCTGACTCCGGCCGCTGGCCATGGTTCTCGGGGCTCGATGTGGATTGCGACTAGCGAAAAACCACCGAAAGTGGCCAGCAGGGGAGTGGATTGCGCCGACTCGAGTCAACCTTGGGTGTTTCGGCGCAAACCCTTATGGAGAGATATCCGGTAACGCAATGTGCTGCGCGCAACATTGAGCTTGCGAGCCAGCTTGGAGATATTTCCGCCTACTGCCGCGAGTTCTGCCTCCAGGAATCGCTTTTCCTCTGCGTTGCCCGTGTGGAGGAGTATTCGGGCGCCAGCGTTGATGGGAGTCGGATCGCGTGCCGGATTTACGATCAGGTGCGTTGGCAATGATGTACCCAATAAACCTGCGTGGTGTTGAACGAGGAACCGTTCGAGGACATTCATGAGTTCGCGGATGTTTCCCGGCCAATCGTGGTGGGCCAACTCGCTCAGAAACGCCTCGCTGATCGCTGGCGAAGCCACTTTGAGTCGGGCGGCGAGTTTCTGGATCAGGAAAGGAACCAGGCGCGGAAGATCTTCTCGTCGATCTCGAAGAGGCGGCATTTCGATTCGGATCACATTCAAACGAAAGAAAAGATCTCGGCGAAAACGCCCAGTTCTTACCTCCGATTCCAGATCGCTGTTCGTCGCTGCGACAATGCGAGCCGACATCACGAGAGAGCGATTCCCGCCAACTCGTTCGTACACTTGATCCTGAAGGACTCGAAGCAGTTTCGCCTGCAACCCGATACTCAATTCGCCGATTTCATCCAAGAAGAGCGTCCCGCCTGCCGCGGCCTCGAATCGCCCGACTCGTGAGGCGACTGCGCCCGTGAAGGCACCGCGCTCGTGTCCGAAAAGTTCGCTCTCGATCAGCGAGCCTACGAGCCCCGAGCAGTCCGAGTGAACGTATGCGCGACGATTTCGTGGGGAAAGATCGTGAAGCAAGCGAGCAGCGAGGCCCTTCCCAGTGCCGGTTTCTCCTGTGATGAGGACGGTCGAGTTGAGCGCCGCCACCGCCTCGAGTTCTCGGCGAACACGCCGGATGGCGGAGCTATCGCCGATCAGTCGTTGCCCAGAAAGCTCGGGAGGCGATCGCCTGGCACGAGCAGCCGCCCGAGCCAGCACTTCTTCGGCTGCCGCAGGAATTCGGATCACATCACGAACCCCGGCCTCCATGACCTGTGCTGCCTCCGAAATGCTGATCTTAGGTGTGAGAATCACCAAGGGGGCCGATTGGGCTTGGCTGACGAGATCGCACACGCGGCCGACGATGTCTTCCCCATCAAAAGATTGGTAGACGCAGAGCACCGTTTCCCGCGAACACTCCGCGACGGTTCGCCGATCACAAGCGACGAGTTCTACTCCCTGTTCGTTGGCCCAATTCGAGAATACGTCGCGATAGTGCTGGCTGACATCGATCAACAAGAGGCGGTGGGGCGTCTTCATTTTTATACATTCTCGAGGCCAATCACGGATATAAACCGCGCAAAGCCATTCAGAGTTCAGCGTTTCAACAGATTGGGCAGGTAGCCCATGTAGAGCTCGAGCTCTGAATTGATATCAGCAACGACCGTGCCAAAGAGTTCATCGCAGCCCATGGTCAATTGAAATGGACCATGGTTTCTACACGCATATGACAAGAGACCAGATCTCGTTGGCTAGCGAGGCTTTGCGCCCACTCTTGCACACGAGAAATGGCGATTAATTTGCCAAGGTGATTGTTTGGGAGGACGTGTTTTGTTGCGCTGCATTAGGCGATGTCATTAGCGACAACGCAAGCGACAATCCTTGTCGCTATGTCGTCAAAATCGCCAGTGGTAGCTCGCCGACAACAATGAATTGCGCTTGATGGGCCACCCGCTCTTTGGATGGTTATTGAGGTGATGCCAGCACGAAAGGAAGCTGGCTAAAAATCCTTGACGAAATCTGCGATCTGGACCTTCAACCGAGCCATTCCGAGCAAGTCTGCGGTCTGCTGTGCTTCGGCAACCAACTCGCGAGTTCGCTCCTTACGCGCGGGATTCCGCTGCCCGGAAAGCATCCGCGCGAAGTCAAACTGGGAATGCGCGACCCAGGGCGTCGCACCAGTCTTCTGATTCTGCGTAATCGCAAGCTCAAAATGCTCCTCCGCATCCTCAAAGCGCCCCATCAATCCCGCCAAATTACCAAGCTCCCGAGCGCGAGACCCGAATGACATCACCCCGTACCCAACGATCGTATGATGCATCTTTCCCGGGAGGAATAAGTCATATAGCTCCTCGGCTCTCTTTGAATCGCCAATATTGCAGCAGGTGCCTGTCAGCATTTGAATGGCGGTCGCCCAAGTTTCGTCAAGGGGAATACTGTCAAAGCCGAGTTCAGCAAAAGAGTCAAAAATTCGAGCACCCTCGAGCTCGTTATTCTCACTGTAAAAGAAAGAAGCGACGCATTTCCAAGCAGCAATCAAGGGATGCTTTGCGATGAATTCATCAAGAAGGGGGGAGGCCGCCGAAAGATTGTCTCCCTCCCAGAGGCGTAGGAGTAAATGTGCCCCAAAGCTTTGGGGAGCGTTCTGATCGTGTACTCGATCTCCGATTTCGAGGAAGCATTGAGCGAGCGATGCGTTATCCGAAAAGCGTCCTTCCATCAGCGCTCGCATCGCAGCAAATAAACTCACATACCATTTCGCGTGAGGAAGTTGAAGTGATTCAGCGAGTTTTGTATAAGCGAGAATTTCTCGATCAGTCGCTGAAATGTCACCGCATTCTAGTTGCGCCGTGATGTTTAATATCCGATACATCAGCGCTATTTCGGCGTCGCCAGAGATGCGCGCAAGTTCGCCTAGTTCGAATATGAGCTGACGCCTCTCATCGAATCGATCGGGTCCCCAAAGTGCTCCGTGTCGCGCGCGGAGCGCGTACGCTTTGGTTACGGGATTTTGGGTATCGCTAGCGAGAGTGACAGCGGCTGCGCTCAACTCATAACAGCTTTCCGTCGTGTTAGACCAGACAGCGGCCATGGCAAGGCGGGCTGTCAATTGCACGAGCAAATCACTGTGCGTTTTGGGAAGTATGGACCGAGCCTCGTTCAAAAGTGACTCTAGTTCCGGATCATATGAACCGACCTCGATCGTAAAAAAACCGGGGGCTAGGCCAAGCGCTGCACGAGCGAGAAGCTCTGGTGCATCGATTTGTCGAGCAATATTTGCTGCGTGAAGCAGGTCGTGCCTGGCGGCTTCACGTTCACCGATGCGCATTTCAGCTGCTCCAAGTTGAATGAGCAGTTCGCAACGTTTTCGAGGGTCGGCGATCTCCTGGAGATCCATTAGCCGCAGAGCACTCTGGAAATGCTCAGGGGCGTTCTCGTGTGCAAGCCGAAATGCCGCCTGCTCGCCTGCCGCAATGCAATACGCGATAGCCTTTCCTGCATCGCCCACGTCTGCGCTCTCCCGAAAATGGTACGCAAGTTCGGCGATACACGCTTCTAGATCGGATTCGTGCAGAGTTTCGAGTATTTCGCCGATCTGTTTGTGTAGTCGGCTACGAACGGGCATAGGAATCTGGTCGTAGGTGACGTCGCGCAACAGCGCGTGGGAAAATCGATAGGTGCCCGGAGGGTGATCGGTGTTCTCGATTAAGCGGCCCAAAATTGCGGGCTCTAGGCGCTCGAGAGTTTCTGGGAAAGGAATATTGAGTCCGCGCGCGAGGATTTCGGCCGAAAAATTACGGCCGAGCACGGCAGCGATGGTTAAAGCTTCTTGCGTCTTGATTGGCAAACCCACGAGCTGCGAGGCGATTGCATCTTTGATGCCGAAGGGCAGTGAAAATCGCCAATGATCGGCGGATTTGTTGGTCGATTTTACAGGATCGACTTCGATTAGATGGATGAGTTGGGTTAGAAAAAATGGATTTCCGGCACTTTGTTCGTAGAGTGCTGAAACCAATTCGGCATTCTCTGGTTGACCGACGAGTTCACCAACGGCACTTTGTGAAATACCGTTAAGTTGAATGGAGCGGGCCGTCTCAGCACGAGCGACTCTTTTTAGGCACTGCTCTCGTACGGTATCGCCGATAATATCGAGAACCCGGTACGCGCCGAGAATCAGAATGGGTGATCTACGGAGGTCACGTACTAGGAATTCCAGAAGAATAAGTGAAGACGTATCGGCACGGTGTAGATCGTCAATCATCAACACGAGGGGCTTTTGTTTCGCCGAGGCCTGCAAGAATCTCGTAACGGCATCGAGAAGTCGAAAACGAGCTTGCTCAGCTTCAACGTCGAGTAGCGGGGTGATTGACGGGAAGATGGTGCTGATTTCCGGGAGCATCTGGGAGATTACCGCTGCGTGGGGCTCCAAGCTGCTTAGCGTTTCACGACACCCAGATTCAATGTGGGTTCGCAGAATCTGGATCCATGGCCAGAATGCCGGGGCTCCTTCCTCCTCGCGGCATCGGCCAACTAGAACGGTGGCGCCGTGATCTATCGCTACGTGGTGAAATTCTTCGATCAGTCGCGTTTTGCCCATCCCTGCTTCGCCAAGCAACAAAAACGTCCGAGGGTCGCCGCTTAATGCTTGCGAAAGTCCCGTGGTAAGAGACGCCATTTCGGATTCGCGACCGACGAATGTCTTCGCCTTCGAAGTCGCAGCGGATTGTTGATCTGAGTCGATCTGGTTACCCGCACCTACAACTGCGCTCGCGATGAATCGATAGCCTCGCCCTCTGATGGTTTGAATATACCTGGGACTATTGGGGTCGTCAGAGAGTGCTCGGCGAAGGGCCGTCACGCAAGTGGGAATGGACGAATCGCTAACGACTTCAGCCTGCCAAACTTCACGGATCAGCTCTGCTTTCGAAATTGTCCGTCGTGTATGGCTGATGAGATAAAGAAGTAGGTCGAACGGTTTGGGGCCTATCGCTATAGGCTCTCCTCCGCGAGAAAGGCGGTAGAGATCTGCATCGAGCTCGAAGTCATCAAATCTGTAGAGCGGCATTGCAGCGTCTCCAGAATCCTACGGGAGGATTCTAGTGTAGGCCCGCGAAAGTTTCTCTAGGGAAGACTATGCCGCGATTACTAAGTTTTCACAGACTTGGCGGAATACGGCATCCCGCACGAGGCCTTCTAGCCTGTGTGGGATCGACGTATCCAGCAGGTGTCGCAGTTATGGCCTAACTGCCTTGAAAGTCTCTTAGCCGTAATCCACTTTCTTTCATTCGGCGCTGAACGGTCCGCACGCTCACGTCGAGTTCATGTGCGACGGCCACTAGGCGGCCTTTGTTACGCCTTAGAGCACCAACCAAACCGCCGGTGGTTGTGGTTTGACTTCGCCCGGTTAACCCCCCTCGCTCGCGCGACTGCGAGTCGTCTTCGAGGTGTTCGATCACTCCCCCACCCGACATTACCAGTGAGCGGTGCAGGACATTTTTTAGCTCTCGAACATTACCTGGCCAGGGTGCATTTAAGAGCTCGATCATGGCGGACTCGGTTACTCGAACCCTCGATCTCGCGGGCAGTAGGTCCGCCAAGATTACTCCGACGATCTGTGGGATATCGCCTCGGTGGTTTCGTAAGGGCGGAGCGAATATATGGAGTACATTGATTCTGTAATACAGGTCGGCCCTGAACGTTCCCTGCTGCACTGATGTTTCTAGGTCGCGATTAGTCGCTGCGATGATTCGAACGTCTGCGTGTTCCTCTCGGCTGGCGCCTATGGGGCGGTACGTTCCTGATTCCAGGGCCCGAAGCAGTTTCGATTGAACTTCCGGCGCGAGTTCGCCGAACTCATCCAGAAACAACGAACCACCATTGGCTCTTGAAAACAGTCCGCTGCGACGTTGAACTGCTCCCGTATACGCCCCCCTAGTACTTCCGAATAGCTCGCTTTCAGCCAAAGGGCCTGGAAGTGCCGCGCAATTTACAGTGACAAATTGAGCTCTGCGTCGAGGGCTCAGGTCGTGGAGAAGTCTTGCGATTAATTCCTTACCGGTACCGGTCTCTCCTGTAACCAAGACAGTTGCCTCCGTTCTCGCATATCGCGTGATTCGCGCACGGAGTTCCATCATTGTTCTGCTTTCACCGACGATTCGATTAATTGGGGTCGCCATTCGGGAATTGCAGGCAGACTCGAAATACCAATCGCGAAGTGGCATCTCGTGAGTTATTGGTTTGAGCGGCTCCACACGGGGTGAGCGGGTGTTTTTTACTGCTTCTCCTTGACTGTTTCGAACAGATGCCACGTGATCGTCCAAAATTCGTCTCCCGTGCCAGTTCAGATGTGAGCGTAAGTCAGTATCTGTGGGCAACACCAACGATCCTACTCTGAAGGGCGGTTTTGAACCGTCAAGCTTCTATCAAAAAACCATCAACAAACTCGCCATACTTGCTGAGGTCGCGATGTCTCCACGCCCTAGGTCGGCTGGTGTTCCGGGAGCACCGGCGTCTGATTTGGGTGATGGGCCTGGATCGTGCTTATTCGAGCTCAGGCGACCTCACGTGAGCGCCTCGCCCCGAATATATTGGCTTGCAACTAGAGTCATAACATGTTGAAATATAACGGATCGGAGGCCTGCCAAGAGTTGCCGTAGATCAGCAAACTAGAGGCTGCGAACCGCCGCTGGATTCGCCCCTCGTTGTTTATCGCTACTTGGCTAGCGAAATATATGAGTGAGGCGGGATCGGGAGGTTGCTGATGGCGAGCCGCCAGGGCGCAAAATGGATTGCAAGCAGGCTTACCTGTTTACTCAGATCGAGGAAGCCTCAACGGGCCTTCGCCAGCGTTCAATCGCGGGTTTGGCGGCGAATCTCGCTGGCTGCTTGAGCCAATACGCCCAAATCAATGCGAGTTTCACCGTAGCCTTACCTGGCAGATTGAGCTGGATCTGTGTGGGTCAACTTGCGGCAGAATTCCGGGTTCGGAGCGAAGGAAGACGTCACTGTTTCGAGCGTACTTAATACAGCCTGGGTGGCCAATGGCGGAGAAGCGTACTTCGAGTCAGAAGAAGTGGGTGAACATTATGGCGGTTCATGCGGTGCGTTGCCCCCTAAAGCCTGGGGGATTGGAGGGCATGTGACTGTTGTTAGCTCGATCTCTGAGTCGAGCTTTCGCCAGCTTCATCCGAATACAATCGAGGATGAAGCTGAGATCCGGACTCTCCTTCGGCGAGCCTGGGCGACGAAAACTGTACTGCGTCGGTCTACTAATCGTAGGATTGAGGCTGAAGAAGGGATCATCTCAAGTGTTACACCAGACTCAATTTGGCTCACGGCGCGAAACTTTGAGTTCCGAAACGAAGTCGACGTTTTTTTAAATCTCGTCCTCGATGGTAGACCGTATTTTTTTTCGACTCGATTACTCGACTCTACCCGTAGAGGCTCTCTTCAGCTTCAGATTCCTAGGACGGTCTATTTCGCCGAGCGTCGGGATAGAGTGCGTATAGCCTCCGCGCAACCAGAACGGACTGTCGCGATCGATACCGAATATGGCAAGCATGTCATTGGCAAGATAGAGGATCAGTCTGCAGATGGTCTCGGCGTGATCGTACCAGCCGGATCGATTTCCAAAAGCGATTCGTATCGTAGCATTCAGATGCTTAGCGAAGCAGATCCGCAGATTCGGCGTTACGCGAAGGTGGCGAATTGGGGCCACGAGTCAGCAAATGGGTGGCAAAGAATTGGGCTTTCCGTGACTTCTGGTGTTCCTGGACAGCCGGTAGTCATGGAGAGATCGGATTCTCTAAAAGGAGTAGATGGGGCGGGTTTAATTCGTCGCAGTCTCAGAATTGTTCAAGCGGAAATCAAAGATGCAGCACAGCGACTTTCCGATCGCGTATTGCACGTTGATCGACCTCTTCCGAAGATCGAGGTCGTTGAGTTCAAGAACTACCTTGGCGAGCGTATCCGCGCGATCGTCGATTCTTACGGCGAGACTCGTGGTGCCCCCGCGGTTGTCATACCCCCAGCGTGGGGGAAAACCAAAGAGACGTTGCTGCCTCTCGCGGCGACAATCGTCTCGACCTTTCGCGAAGTGGGCGAACCGGTGGTGGTATTACGTTTCGATGGGATTCGGAAAAGAGGAGAATCTCACCTCGACCCTGAGTGCCTGGAGCCTGGTGCTGAGAACACGCGATTCACATTTTCGCAAGGCGTAGAAGACATTCACTCCGCTCTCGGTTTCCTCGAATCCGCACCACAGTTCAAACCCTCAAGGTCGATATTGGTGAGCTTCAGCGGAGCTTCAATTGATAGTCGCCGAGCCGTTGCGACGGACCGATCGGGACGTCTTTGTGCTTGGATCAGTGTTGTTGGCGCCGGGGATCTCCAGTCGATGATGCGCATAATTTCTGGCGGTGTGGATTATTTAGGCGGTGTCTCACGAGGTATTCGATTTGGCTTTCAGGACATCCTCGGTCTTCTCGTGGACGTCGATACGTCCTGCCGTGATGCGCTGGATCATCGTATGGCATTTTTAGAAGACTCACGTTGCGACTTCAGCTCGATCTCTGTGCCGGTCACCTGGATTCACGGTCGCTACGACGCCTGGATGGACGCCAGCCGTGCGCGCCATGTGTTGTCGTTCGGCAACCAGGGAAATCGGAGATTCATCGAAATTCCGACAGGCCACCAGCTTAGATCCAGCTCCGAGGCGATGTCAGCATTTGGCCTCGTAGCACAGGAGGCTGGTCGCTTTCTTCTCGGGAGACTCATTGAACCAACACCACCCAGTTTATTCGAATTGAAAGCAAGGCTTCGGGCAGAGCGAAATCGGCTCCCAAGGAGGACTGTGGAGGTTCGCGAGTTCTGGGAGAGGTATCTACTTGGTGGGAATAGCCACATCGGTATGGAACTCCTCACCTCAACCTTCCATTACCGGAATTTCATGCGGATAATAGTTGAGGAACTTCAGCTGCAGCCGGGAGCCCGCGTTCTGGATCTTGGTGCTGGCACCGGCACCCTTGCGCAAACGCTGATTCGCGAGCAGAGCGTAGACGCACTGAAGTTAGAAGTACTTCAGGTTGACTACGTACGGCGCGCTCTACAACGCGCCAGAAAGCATTGCACGAGCGGGAGCCGTAGCCACTTCTCAAGAACGATAGAACTTGTTGGTGACCTCGAAATGGGCGGAAAGGCGGCGTATTTACCGTTGGCTGACCGGAGTGTTGATCGCATCGCTGCAACGCTTCTCTTGAATTACTTGAGGAACCCAGATCGACTGCTTAGTGAGGCGCGCCGTGTCTTGCGGCCTGGAGGCCGTATGGTGATAACGACGCTACGGCCAGACGCCGATATTTCTCGGATATGTGTGGATGGGGCCGCCGAGTTGCGCCAGGGTTTAGCGCAACACGAGTTCGGCGAGGCCGGTGTCCGTCATTTGGACGAATCGATTCGCAACGTTATCAGTGACGCTGCTCGAATTCTTGATTTTGAAGAAATTGGATTGTTTCGCTTTTGGGACAAGACGGAGCTTTTGAAATTGATTCGGGTGAACGGTTTTCAGATCCTCTCTGTGAGGTCGATATTCGGTAGCCCACCTCAGGCGGTTAGCATAACGGCCATACCTTTCTAACCCACTTCAATCGACGCATTTATTGCGCAGTCTCTGTCAAGGGAGGTTTTCAACGCGCTGCGTCGTTCGGTTTACCGCCCTTGTGGACTGCCGGGAACGTAGTTCGCGCGGGTGGGTGCAAAGTACCCTTTGGAGGCGACCGGTTAATTGGGGTCTCGGATCGGATTGGATGTTCTTTTCTGTTCGATTAGCGGCAAATTGCGCTGCAATAATCCCGGGTTGGCTAAAGTTCTGCGCTTTTTAGCCGATCTTCTTTCGCTGTGGGTTACTACGCAGCAGAAGATCGTGAGCATTATCGGTCTTATCGACGAATGACCGAGGCTGAGCAAGTCGGGCCTGCTCTCCGAAGCGGGATCCTTATCTTCGTCTTATTGCAAACCCTTGTATTCATACCTGCTGATTGGTTGATATTCCCTGACAGGTTTCAATTTTTTTTCTCAGCAAGAATGATCCTCAACGTCATTCTCGGCGCAATCTATTTCGCGACAGCTAACAGATTTCCAATCGCGTCATCTGTAGCGGTCGGAACGGTTGGCGCCGGCCTCTTTATCATGATGGTCTACCAGACTGGTGGAACAGATAGCGGTTATTATGCAGGCCTCATTTTGTTGACCATCGGCCTAGGCGTCTTGGTTCCTCTTACGGGAAAGCAGGCATTTGGTATCGGCCTAATTGCGTTTTCACTCTATGCGCTACTGCCAGTCTATGGCAAGGATCAAACTAATTGGCCGGCCCTATTCCAGCATTTGTTTTTTCTCGGTGCTGCATGTGTTGAAGCAGGCTGGTTGGCAGCATATATGGACCGTATGCGCTTCCGGGACTTTGTGCAAAAGCGGGAAC
>SMVA01169214.1_pt1 | contig 16796 bp, 10 predicted proteins | sample 2456451 | NCBI WGS metagenome assembly SMVA01 (sample SAMN11095933, study PRJNA526329) | marine sediment metagenome | biome: Marine sediment; feature: Surficial sediment; material: Deep marine sediment; isolation source: Hadal surficial sediment | place: Pacific Ocean | collected 2014-05 | depth...
AAGAGCGCAGACGAATTTCAAAAGACCTTCATGACGGATTAGGGCAACGCCTTTTGCTCATAAAGAACAACGTGGTTAAAACTAAAGATGAAGACACAAAAAAGCTAGTCGAAACGGCTATAGATGAAGTACGAGCCATCTCCCGAAACTTACATCCGTTTCAATTACAAGAATTGGGGATCACCAAAGCTATCGAATACACCGTGAATCAAATCGACGAAAACACCTCTCTTTTCATATCTTCTGAAATCGATAATATCGATAACATTTTCAGTAAAAAACAAGAGGTAAATCTCTTTCGAATTGTACAGGAGACCCTAAGCAACATTATAAAACATGCCGATGCCGAAGCAGGAAAAGTAGTCGTAAAACGCTACCCACATCTGGTGAGTATAAGCATACGGGATAATGGTGTTGGGTTTGATTTTTCAGAAAAATATCAAAATGTGAAATCGCTAGGTTTGAAAACACTTTTTGAACGCACCAAGTTATTGAACGGCCAAATGAAAGTTCAATCCAAAAAAAATAATGGCACGTTAATTGAATTTCACTTTCCGACAGCATGAAAAGTAAGTCCATTATCATAGCAGATGACCATCCACTTTTATTAAAAGGCCTGAGTGACTTTTTAATTGAAAAAGGCTACAACTTTATAGGGCGGGCTGAAAACGGTCGGGAAGCCTTCAATCTTATCAACAGACTTAAACCGGACATAGCCATATTGGACATTCAAATGCCTTATATGTCCGGTTTAGAAATTGCAAAAAAGTGCGACAGTAATAATATAAAAACTAAAATCGTACTCATTACATTTCATAAAGAGAAAGAACTCTATGAACAGGCAAAGGATCTGAACATCTTCGGGTACATATTGAAAGAATTTGCCCTTGAGGAAATTGAAAACTGTATTCAAACCGTCTCTAAAGGGGAGCCCTATTTCAGTCCGAAGATCAAAGAACTATTGGCAAAAAATACGGTCGATGACGATGTACTATCCTTGTTGACGCCATCCGAAAAAAAGATCTTAAAGCTTATTGCAAAGGACAAGACAAACAAAGAGATCGCTTCCCTTTTATTTATCTCTTACCGAACCGTCGAAAAACACCGAAGTAATATCATTACAAAGCTAAAATTAGAACAAAAGACCAATAGTCTCCTTATTTGGGCAAAAGATCGTCAAGACCAACTTCTCTAAAAAGATCTACAAAATTTACGTGTAAATACGTATTTATTTATCCGCTTTTAATGGTCATATTTACATTGTGAAACAAGAACAATTACTACACGAATTTAATTCCAAAAAAGAGGGCGCGAATAAACGTACTTATTATTTTTTGGTATTCTTTATCGTGAGTGTTGTATTACTCAACCTGGTGAATTATTTTGTATCATATTCGTAAGTTAATTTTTTAGAATAACTAGCTAAGTTAAATTGAAAAACCCGACAATAATGTCGGGTTTTTATTATGGTATAAATAAGCCCACTTTAAAGCTCCAAAGCCTTCTTAATATCATTATCCATCAACAATTCAATAGGATTTTCCAACGCCTCTTTTACCGCCACCAAGAAGCCGACAGATTCACGACCATCGATAATTCGGTGATCATAACTCAGTGCGACAAACATAATAGGTGCGATTACGATCTCACCCTCTTTTACAACAGGTCGTTCAACAATGTTATGCATTCCCAGGATACCGGATTGCGGCGGATTGATAATAGGTGTGGATAACATACTTCCAAAGACCCCACCGTTGGAAATCGTAAATGTCCCTCCGGTCATTTCATCTACCGTAATCTGCCCATCCCGAGCACGAATTGCCAATCGTTTTACTTCAGTCTCTACTTCTTTAAAGCTTAAATTTTCAGCATTGCGGATCACGGGTACCATCAATCCTTTAGGTCCGGAAACAGCGATCGAAATATCTTTAAAATCGTGTTTGATCTGGAAATCTCCATCGATCATTGAGTTTACATCGGGATACAGATCCAGTGCACGAACAACTGCCAAAGTAAAAAAGGACATGAACCCCAAACCAACACCGTGTTTTGTTTTGAAGGTTTCTTTGTAATCCTTTCTCAAAGCAAATATGGGTCCCATATCTACTTCGTTAAAGGTAGTCAACATAGCTGTTTCATTCTTAACCGTAACCAGTCGTTCTGCTACTTTACGTCGAAGCATCGATAGTTTTTTACGATCAGATCCGCGTGATCCGTCTCCCAGACCTCCCATGGATGGTGTTGCGTTTTGGGCATCACTCTTGGTAATACGTCCTTCGCGACCTGTTCCCGTAAGTTCTTTAGAATCCATCCCCTTTTCGTCCAAAATCTTCTTCGCGGCAGGTGAAGGAGTTCCTCTAGCATAGGAAATTTTTGTGGGTGCTTCTTCTTTAACAACTATAGGTTCTTCCTTTTTATCAGGTGTTGCAGGTGAAGCAGCATCTTCCGGTTTAACAGCCGAGGTATCGATCAAGCAAACTACGTCACCTACGGCAACAGTGTCACCTTCTTCAACTTTGAGGGTAATAATTCCGCTCGCCTCGGCCGGTAATTCCAGCGTGGCTTTGTCACTATCTACCTCAGCAATGGCTTGATCCTTTTCAACATAGTCGCCGTCTTCAACCAGCCACTGTGCTATTTCTACTTCGGTAATGGATTCTCCGGGTGAGGGAACTTTCATTTCTAACATTGTTACTTTTTTTCCTGGTTAGGACTTATTTTAAAGAGTTTCAAAAACCTTGTCAATTACTATTTTATGTCGTGCTTTGGAGCGGGCGCTACTTCCTGCTGCGGGTGAACTGTGTACCCTTTGAGATGCTAATTGTAAATTAACCTGGTTAAAGTTCATCAACATATAACCCCAAGCCCCCATATTTTTTGGTTCCTCCTGTGCCCACATATATTCTGTTACATCAGGATATTTTTGGATTATTTTCTCTAATTGCTCTTGCGGAAGAGGGAACAATTGCTCGATACGCACCAAAGCAATATCATCACGGCCATTTTCTTCACGTCGCTCCAGAAGGTCGTAATAAAACTTCCCAGTGCAAAAGACCAGGGAAGTCACTTTACTTTTGTCCTTCAATACATCGTCAATTACTTCCTGGAAGCTTCCATTTGCCAATTCCTCCTTAGTGGAAACCACTTTGGAATGGCGCAACAGACTCTTCGGTGTAAAAACAACTAGCGGTTTTCTAAAATTCCACTTCATTTGTCTTCGCAACAAGTGGAAAAAGTTGGCAGGAGTTGTCACATTGGCCATGATCATATTGTCTCTGGAACATAACTGTAAATAACGTTCCATACGAGCACTGGAGTGTTCAGATCCTTGCCCTTCATAACCATGTGGTAGCAGCATGACCAGGCCGCTTTGAGTTTTCCACTTCGATTCGGCTGCAGAGATGTATTGATCGATCATGATTTGTGCTCCATTGGAAAAATCACCGAATTGAGCTTCCCAAATGGTCAGGGTTTCAGGTGCGGCCATAGAATAACCATAATCAAACCCTACCACTCCATACTCTGAAAGCAGTGAATTGTAGATATCCATTTTACCGGTTAATCCCAAAGTATTGTGCAAATTTATTTCTTCGTCATTTTCAGTCTTAATAATAGCATGTCGGTGTGAAAAGGTTCCTCGTTCCACGTCCTGTCCTGATATACGGACATTAAATCCTTCTTCCATCAAAGTTGCATAGGCCAACAATTCACCCATCGCCCAATCCAGTTGGTTGGTTTCGGTATAGCGCTTTTTGCGATCTGCAATGATTCTTTGTATTTTCCTGATGAACTTTTTATCTTTGGGTAGATGTGCGATTCCTTCCGCGATCTTGTTTAACTTCTTCAGATCGAATGTGGTATCGACAGGCCTCAAAATATCCTCAACAGTACCCAATTCATAGTCTATCCAATCGTCTGCTAAAATTTCAGTAACAACTGTTTTAGCCTTTTTTCGAGAGGCTTCGAGGTCTTCTTCCAACTCTTTGTTGTACTCCAACTCCAGTTGTTCGACATAGATGTCATCGATAACGCCTTCAGACTTTAATTGCCCGGCATAATTATCGCGTGCATTTTTTTGTTTCGAAATTGCCTCGTACAATTTAGGTTGGGTAAAACGTGGTTCGTCACCTTCACTGTGACCATATTTTCTATATCCAAGCACATCGACAAATACGTCCCGACCGAACTGCATTCTATAATCCAGCGCGAAATTAAATGCATGACAAACGGCTTCCACGTCGTCCGCATTTACATGTAACACCGGTGAAAGGGTTACTTTGCCCACATCCGTACAGTAGGTAGATGAACGTGCGTCGAGATAATTGGTGGTAAAACCTACTTGGTTGTTCGCTACAACATGGATGGTCCCACCGATTCGATACCCATCCAATTGTGCCATTTGTACCACTTCGTACACTATGCCCTGACCCGCTATAGCTGCATCTCCATGTATTAAAATAGGCAGTAGCAATTTCTCGTTTCCATCCAATTTATTATCTAATTTTGCTCTGGAAATTCCTCCCACAACAGCACTCACAACCTCCAAATGTGAAGGATTTGGTGCCAGGTCCATTCGTATTTTCTTTCCACTATCGGTCTCTCGAAAACTGGTCCAACCCATATGATATTTTACGTCGCCGTCAAAAATCTCAGCCTCGTCATATTCTTTACTGTCAAACTCACTAAATATGGCTTCCGGTGATTTTCCGAAGATATTTGCCAGTACATTCAAGCGGCCACGGTGTGCCATTCCCACTACAAACTGCTGAATTCCTTTCTCAGCTCCTCTTTGGATCAAGAAATCCAATCCTGGGATTATAGCATCCACTCCTTCTACCGAAAATCGTTTTTGCCCAACATATTTTGAGTGCAAGAACGACTCGAATGAAAGGGCTTCATTCAGTTTTTTTAGGAGATACTTTTTTTCTTCTGAATTATATTTTGGATGATTGTCATTTTCGTTTATCCAGTTTTGTATCCATTTTCTTTCTTCCGGATCTCGAATGTACATATATTCCAACCCAATAGAGTCACAATAAATTGCGTCGAGGTGATCCACAATTTCTCGCAACGGCCTCTTGCCTAGTCCCAATATAGATCCGGCTTCAAAATATGAATCCAGATCACTGTCGGCTAAACCAAAATTCTCCAATGCCAGGGTAGGCTTATACTTACGACGCTCCCAAACAGGATTTGTTTTGGTGAACAAATGCCCACGGGTGCGATAACCGTCGATGAGTTTGACCACTCGAAACTCTTTTAATACATTTTCAGGAACTACTTGCCCTTCTCCCTCGATACCGAGAAGTTCGAGCGACCCACTTTCAATCCCGAAATCGAATCCTTGAAAAAACGAGCGCCAACTGGGCTCTATATTATCCGGAAACTGTAAATATGTATCGTAGAGCTCTGCGATGTAAGAAGGGTGAACCGCATTTAGAAATGAAAATCTATCCATAATAGGAATAAATAGGGCCTCTTAATATAAAAACGATACAAAAATACAACAAATCCATACACGAAGGTATTGTTCTTTGTATATTTATAATTCACATCTGATAAAGTTTTCCAAATGAAAGTACCTTGTTATTACACTATTAAATTACTGGTTTTGTTCATCTTCGCAATATGTTTTTCCATCTCATCCAATGCCCAGGAAACCCGCTCACAATTTTGGCAACAGGTACGCTTTGGTGGAGGTATAAGTTTGAGTTTTGGTGATGGATTTTTTAGCGGCACGCTAGCTCCCAGCGCTATTTACGAGTTCAACGATCAAATTGCTTTTGGGGTAGGCCTTAGCGGTAGTTACAACAGTTTGAAAAACAATTATACCTCGACCGTCATAGGGGGAAGTGTATTATCTCTTTTCAATGTGATCAGGGAAATACAAATTTCCTCAGAGTTCGAACTCCTGAATGTGAATCGTAATTACGATTCAGGACTAGGCTTCGCAGACGAGAATTATTGGTATCCCGCTTTGTTTTTAGGAGTTGGTTTCCGAAGTAATAATGTAACATTTGGTATTCGTTATGATGTGCTATATGATATCGACAGGAGTATCTACGCCAACCCCTGGGCTCCTTTCGTGAGGGTATATTTTTAATTTTTATTACTGATTCGAAGTTAGGTTTCATTCTCTTTTAAACCGTTCGATTCATCAACCCCTCCCCGAATTCACGTAACTTTGTTTTCTTTTCTTCGGAAAGATTGATGTTATTCAGAACGGCATTGGCTTTTTGTGTATAATTTTCAATTTCAGAAAGAGTTGCGTCTGTGGCACCCGAAGTTTCAAAAATAGTCTTGACCACAGTAATTTTATCTGAAGGATCTTTTGGGTTTTCACTAAATAATTTCCGAAGCATATCGGCTTCGTTCTTGCTGCATTTTTTTAGTGCGGTCAAGTATAAAAATGTTTTTTTGTTGGCAACTATATCACCTCCCTGCTGCTTGCCAAAAGTTTCCGGGTTTCCGAAAACATCGAGATAATCATCCTGCATCTGAAAGGCAATTCCAAGGTTTCTCCCAAATTGGTAGATGCTTTCTTTACAACTATCCGAAACCCTTGCCACAATAGCCCCCATTTTCATAGCTGCACCCATGAGAACAGCAGTTTTGTAATCGATCATTTTTAGGTATTCTGAAATCGTTACATCATTCCGGGTTTCAAAATCAACATCATACTGTTGACCTTCACAAACTTCGATCGCCGTTTTACTGAATAATTCTGCCAATTCTCTAAAGAGGGACGGCTCATAAACCTCAAACAATTGATAAGCCAAAATAAGCATGACATCACCACTCAAAATACCGGTATTCACATCCCATTTTTCATGAACTGTTTCCTTTCCCCGACGTAAGGGAGCATTGTCCATAATATCGTCGTGAATGAGCGAAAAATTATGAAACAGCTCAATAGCCAGAGCTGCGTTTATCGCTTTTCGGTAGTCATCAGAAAAAAAATCTGCAGCCATCAGGGTCAGCACCGGGCGTAAACGCTTACCTCCCAAATTGAGGATGTATCTTACAGGTTCATAAAGCCGTGAAGGTTCTTTCACCGTAAGGATTTGATCCAGATATTTCGCGAGATATGCACTATAGTCATTCCATGATTCCATTCACAAAATTTCCTGCTAAAATACGGCTTGCTTGTAAAACTGACGCTAAAGAAAGGATAAAATGGACGTTTGACATTCAAATACTAACTAATAGTTAAAAATTTGTGAAACTTTGGAAACTTTTATTGTTTTTAAAGTTTCCTGTCTTATTTTTGTCGGCTTTATATAACATCAGAAGCAAAAGTTGATCCCTGAAGAAGAGGGGGATTTGGGATGTTCCGAATGAACTAATTAATAATGTACAAAGGGATATGAAAGATAAGATAATACAAAAGGCAACCGAACTATTTATCAACCTGGGATTTAAGAGTGTGACCATGGATGATATCGCCAATGAAATGGGAATTTCGAAAAAGACAATTTATAGACATTTCAGTCATAAAACAGAATTGGTACACGAGACGACCATGACCTTATTCAACCATATTACGAATGGTATTGACCGCATTTGTGATTTGAATAAAAACCCAATTGAGGAATTATATGAGATCAAAAAATTCGTGATGCATCAGTTAAAAGATGAAAAGTCCTCTCCGCAATTTCAGCTTCAAAAATACTACCCAGAGGTGCATGCAACTTTCAGGGAAATGCACTTCGAAAAGATGTATGACTGTACTATGAAGAACCTTCAGCGAGGTGTTGAACAGGGGTTGTACCGTGACAATATCGACACAGAATTTGTTTCACGCATCTACTTTATCGGGGTTAATGGCATAAAGGACGACTCGATCTTCCCGGTTCAGAAATTTCCGAAAAGGGAATTATTCGAAGATTACCTCGAATACCATCTGAGAGGCATTGTGACCAAACAAGGACTGATAACATTGAATAAATTCATTAAAACTACTATAGCCAATGCGTAACCTATTCGTTCTATTAGCTTTTATTCTGATCGCTTCCCCTTCATGGGCACAAGAGAGAAAGACCTATAGTTTTTCCTTGGAAGATGCAATCACTTTTGCCCTGGATAGTAACTATACTACGATTAATGCACGTCGTGAGATCGCCAAAGCAATCAAGCTAAAGTGGGAAACAATTGCCATAGGATTGCCACAAATTGACGGAAGCCTCTCGTATAACAACAATTTAAAACAACCCGTCACACTTCTTCCTGCCGATTTTACCGGAGGAGAGTCCGGTACTTTTGTCCCTATTGTATTTGGGACCAAACAAAACGCAACAGCTGTCGCGACTTTAAATCAGTTGATCTTTGATGGCAGTTATCTGGTTGGACTACAGGCAGCCCGGGCGTTTTTGGATTTTTCGGAAAATGCAGCTGAAAAAACAAATCTCGAGGTACGCAAGGGTGTTATCAATGCCTACGGAAGCGTTCTCCTTTCAGAAGAGCTTATCACTATTTTTGAAAAAAATAAGATCGCCCTTGAGAAAAACCTTTTTGAAACTCGAATAGTTTATGAAAATGGACTTGAAGAAGAAGAAAGTGTTGAGCAGCTTGAAATTACCTTGCTCGAAATTATTACAGAATTGAGTAACGCGAGACGATCTGCCAACATTGCCCGTCAAATGTTTAATGTCGGGCTTGGCATTCCTGTGGAAAGCTCAGTTCTTTTTACGGATGATCTCGATAAGCTAGCAGAGCAAAACATACAACTTCAAATTTTGGATAGCAACTTGAACCTGGAAGACAATGTCGACTTTAAAATTGCTTACAACCTGACCGAACAGCGTGACTTAGAAATGAAACTGGAAAAAAGCCGTTCATTACCAATTCTCAAGGCCTTTCTTAATTATGGGACTCAGGCCAATAGTGATTCATTTACATTTTTTAGCGGCGAGCAAAGATGGTATCAATCATCGATCCTGGGAGTGAGTATGGACATTCCCATCTTTAGTAGTGGCATGCGAAGCGCAAAAACACAACGTGCCAAAATTGCTTTGGACCAGGCGAAAACTGAACTTGAAGAAACCATTCAAATCGTTAATTTGGAGCTCAATTCGGCCAAAAACAACTACCTGTTCGCCATAGAAAAATTTGAAAACTCAAAGAAAAATATAGCCCTGGCGGAACGAATTGAAAACAAAAATCAAGTAAAATTCACCGAAGGATTGTCCACAAGCTTTGAACTTCGACAAGCACAAACCCAGTTGTACTTTGCTCAACAAGTATATATTCAGAGTATGCTGGATCTGATAAATGCCAAGGCAGCTATTGAAACGGTGCTTAACATACCTCAGCTTAGAATAGACTCAGAGGACATAAATAGATAAAACAACAAGTAGCAAACTACAATGGCATAGAGTTTCAAACAATTAAACAAATTAAGAATGAAAAAAATACTAACCCTTTTTATAATCGCTATTATTCTCACATCTTGTGGGGCAGACCAATCTGAAAGATCTGTGGATGACATCATTTCTGAAGGTAATTTGGAAACCATTCTCAGCAAGCGTTCAGAAGTTAAAGTGAAACAGTCCGAAATTCAAAATGCATTGAAAAAGTTGGATGAAGCCATTAAAGATCTCGATAAGAGTGATAACTCGGCCCTGGTAACTACCCAAACTATTAGCGACACATTGTTTCGCCACTTTATTGAACTTCAGGGAAGCGTTGCCACCAAACAGAACGTTATCATTTATCCTGAATATCAGGGCACACTCACTCGTATCTTTGTAACAGAAGGAGATCGGGTACGTAAGGGGCAGATATTGGCGCGAATCGATGATGGAGGATTGGGAAGTCAATTGAGTCAGCTAGAGGTCCAGGCCCAGTTGGCCAAGACTACTTACGAACGGCAGCAACGACTTTGGGAGCAAAAAATAGGGTCTGAGATTCAATATCTTCAAATGAAAGCCAATTATGAATCCGCACAAAACGCGGTAAATCAATTACAAAGTCAAGTTGCTAAAACTGCTGTGAAAGCTCCTTTTTCGGGAGTCATTGACGATGTCATCACCGATCAGGGAACCGTAGTGGCCCCTGGACAAGCACTTTTCAGAATAGTGAATTTAGACCATATGTATATTGAAGCCGAAGTGCCAGAACGTTACCTCAAAAGCGTTGTTCCCGGTAAGGATGTTGAGATTGATCTTCCCATCTTAGGCGAAACCCTTAGTTCTAAGGTGAGACAGACTGGAAACTACATCAACCCTGCCAATCGTGCTTTTTCTATCGAAATTGATGTCCCCAACAATAATGGTAACGTGAAACCAAATTTAACGGCACGGTTGCGAATAAATGATTATACAAACGAAAACGCTTTACTGGTTCCTTTAAGTGTTATTTCTGAAAATGCACAAGGAGAACAATACGTTTTTATCGTGAGTACAAATACCGAAGAAGGTGATTCTGGGCAAAATTCATTTGCCACGCGGAAAATCATTACCACCGGTGTAGCTCAAGGAGATTATGTCGAAGTGCTTGCCGGACTTACAAAAGGGGATGAAATTATCGTTGAAGGCGCGCGAACGGTAAAGGATGGCCAGGAGATCACAATCAAAAACCAATAGACTATGAGTGCTAAGAAAAAGCAAGTAAACAAGGAATTCCGTCTCTCTAGTTGGGCTATTGACAATCCAACTATCATTTATGTGATGATCTCACTCTTCCTTATTTTGGGTATCACAGCCTACTTTAATATGCCTCGAGAGAACTTTCCTGAGATCAATGAAACAAAGATCTATATTTCTATACCCTATCCCGGAAATACTTCCGAAGATATTGAAAGGCTTATTATCGATCCTTTGGAAGACAAGATCAGAAATATCTCGAATGTGGTTGAAATCCTTTCTACCTCTCAAGAAGATTACGGGATCATCACTGTGGAATTTGATGAAGATATTAGTGTTGAGCAGGCCAAACAAAAGGTAAAGGATGAAGTGGATAGTGAAAAAGCAAATGAGGATTGGCCAACTTTTAATAATGCGAAAGTAGAACCCGATGTATTCGCTTTAAGTCTCAGTGAAGAGATGCCTATTCTCAACATTAATATTTCCGGAGACTATCCCGTAGAACGGTTGAAGGAGTTTGCTGAATACCTTCAAGACAAAATTGAAGATCTACCGGAGATCAAAGCTGCCGACATTCGAGGAGCCCAAGAGAAAGAAGTGGAAGTGGGCGTGGATATCTACAAAATGATGGCTGCAAAGGTAAGTTTTGATGATATTATCAACACCATTCGCGATGAAAATATAACCATCTCTGCGGGTAATTTAATATCTAATGGGCAACGTCGTACCATTCGTATTCTGGGAGAGATCGAAAAACCGAGCGAATTAGAGAATTTTGTTGTAAAATCTGAAAACGGAGTTATCTACCTTCGTGATATCGCCACAGTACGATTTAAAGAAGAAGATAAAACTACCTATGCCCGCGATTTTGGAACCAGCGTGGTAATGCTGGATGTGAAGAAGCGCTCGGGCAAAAATATGATCGAAGCTGTTGAGAAAATTGATCTGATACTTGCTGAAGTAAAAGAAAAAAACATATTTCCGGCCGATCTTTCCATCACAAAGGCCAACGATCAGTCTGCAAAAACGAACAACCAGGTTAATGATTTGGTAAACAATATTATTTTCGGGATTATTTTGGTGGTAACGGTATTGATGTTCTTTCTTGGATTCCGAAATGCATTGTTTGTCGGTTTCGCGATTCCCATGTCGATGTTTATGAGCTTTATGATCCTTTCAGCATTGGGGTATACCATGAATACCATGATCCTTTTCGCTTTGATCATGGGGCTTGGAATGCTGGTGGACAATGGGATTGTGGTGGTTGAAAATGCCTATCGATTGATGGACGAAGAAGGTATGTCACGTATACAGGCGGCTAAAAAAGGAATTGGAGAGATCGCATTCCCTATTATTATTTCTACGGCTACCACCGTCGCCGCTTTCATTCCATTAGGTACATGGCCCGGCGTAATGGGAGAATTTATGATCTATTTTCCTATCACACTTTCGGTGGTCCTAGGATCCTCTTTATTTGTCGCCATTTTTATGAACTCAATGTTGGTGTCACGCTTTATGGAAGTAGGAGATAAAAAGCTTACCAGAAAACAATTAATACGACTTTCTGCTATTATGGTACCTATAGGATTATTTATTTTCTTTGTTGGAGGTGCTGTACGAGGTCTTGGAAGCTTAATAATTGTGGTTGCTTTGATGTTTTGGGTATACCGATATGTCATAAAAGATTCCGCCATTTATTTTCAGAAGAATATGATGTCTCGTCTCGAGAGGAAGTACCAAAAATTTCTGACCTGGGCTCTCGGAGGAATAAAACCGGTTCTTTTCGTCGTTGGAATATTCTTATTGTTGATCGCTGTTTTTATGGGCTTTGGGTGGTCGATGGCCACACAAAGAACCAAGTTCGAATTCTTTCCGGATAACAAGCCGAACCAAATTATTGTCTATATAGAATATCCCGAAGGAACCGATATTGAAAAGACGAACCGCATCACCAAAGAAATTGAACAGCGTGTTTACGAAGTGGTTAATGAGAGCGAATATATGGATGGTGATGATTATAACTTCCTGGTAGAATCTGCGGTATCGCAAGTTGGGGAAGGTGCAGGAAATCCACAAACAGATGGTGGTAGTGCAGCCGAAATGCCACACCGGGGTAAAATAACTGCTACTATGCGAGAGTTTAAATTCCGGAACAATAAGGATTCCGAAATACTGAGAAGCAAGGTGCAGGAAGCGCTTAAAGGAATCTACCCCGGCGTGGCGATTTCTGTCGAAAAAGATGCCGTAGGACCTCCGGTGGGTTATCCGATCAATATCGAATTGGAAGGAAAGGATTACAACGAATTGATCGCGACAGCTGAAGGTATGCGTAACTTCATCAATGCTAAAAATATCCCAGGCATAGAAGAATTGAAGATCGATGTAAACAAGGGAAAACCCTCCATGCAAGTGTTTGTTGATAGAAAAAAAGCCGGGGAATTGAATGTATCTGCCGGAAGCATTGGAAATCAGTTAAGACGGTCTTTATTTGGTGAAAAAGCAGGGGTGTACAAACAAGATGGAGAGGACTACGACATTTACGTACGCTTTGATAAAAATAATCGATATAATACCTCTGCCCTGTTCGATCAATATATTACTTTCAGGGATCAGGCTACCGGGAAAATAAGGGAGATTCCTATATCTGCCGTTGCAACACAAAGAAATACATCATCGTTCAGCGCCATCAAACACAGGGATGGTAAACGTGTTGTTACCGTGTATTCGGCAATGGCACCGGGCTTTACCGATGCAGGTGCTATCGTTGGTAAGATCCAAAGCGAAATGGAAAGTTTTATAAATCTTCCTTCTTCCGTAAATATCGATTATACAGGTCAAATTGAAGAGCAAGCAAAACAACAATCTTTTTTAATGGGTGCTTTTTTTACCGGATTGGGGCTCATATTCCTGATCTTGATCTTTCAATTTAGCTCTATTTCCAAGCCCACCATTATTATGATAGCGATCTTCCTGAGCTTTATTGGAGTATTCGGTGGAATTTTAGCTACGGGGTCTCCTTTTGTACTCATGATGACAATGATGGGGATCATCTCATTGGCTGGAATTGTTGTGAACAACGGCGTGGTACTCCTGGACTATACGGAGTTGCTCATGGACAGAAAAATTGTAGAAAAGGAACTGCCAGATGATACTATGCTCTCAAAAACTGAAGTAGCTGAAATCATTGTTGAAGGAGGCCGTGCCCGACTTAGACCCGTAATTCTAACGGCTATTACTACGGTGCTCGGACTTATCCCCCTGGCCATTGGAGTGAATATTGATTTCTTCGGATTGTTTTCAAAATTCGAACCCGGATTCTATTTGGGTGGTGACAATGTGATATTTTGGGGTCCTTTGGCCTGGGCGGTGATCTATGGATTGATAATCGCTACCTTCCTTACGTTGATCATTGTTCCGCTGCTGTTCTTTATCGTTTACCGAATAAAATTACGCATTCGCAACTGGCGTTCGAAATCTGAAGATAAAGGAACTGCCTATCAAAAGGCCGCCTAAATTAAAACCCCTTTCAGAAGTATTCTGAAAGGGGTTTATTCTAATTCCTAATTTGGGTTTCAAAAGAATACCCATAAATTTCTAATTACAAACCTTCGTTAAATGGAGTTGGAAAAGAACTAATTATATTATCTCCAGGTCGATCTAATGGCACATAGGTTGCGTTTAATCTACCTAAACGTCGTAAGTCGATCCAACGATGTCCTTCTGCAATTAAAGAGTACCTTCTTTGAATTAAAATTTCCTCAATAAGCGATGTCGCATCAGTAGGACCGGTATAATCTCCAATACCCGCAGCATTTCTTACTCTGTTAATGGCGGCCACAGATAGGTTAGGATCATTATCTATTTGAGCTTCAGCATACATAAGTATCAACTCTTCATTACGTATTAGAAAAACACGGTCTGTATTACTGTCATAAACTGCGATTTGATAATCTGCCGAAAGGTTATCAAAAATTACAGTTGTGGGAACGGGAGGTTCGCCAGGAGAGAATAGGCTTGATTTCTCAGCTACACGGCTATCACCGGCTGCTGCATCCGCAATCCAAGAATCATGCACCATAAACTCCTGTCCTAACTGATTAAGAACATGAAACTGTGCATTTAAGATATCATTTCCCGTTGCACCAAATATATGGGAAGGTCCGGTATATAAATCCCCGTTAATATCGAAGAATGAACTATTTAATAATGTAAGGACTTGTTGATTATTTCCTTGATACAATGCGACCCGTGCGGCTACGGCACGATTAAATTGAGAAAAAGTCGTGGGTGAATCAAATCCTGAAAAACCAACGCTCAAGGCAAAATCAAAACTATCCGGAGAATTAGCCAAATTCGCGAATCCTTCGTTCAACAGGGCCATAATTCCAGCTAACGCCTCATTATAGGTAACAATAGGTCCAAGGTTTTCCGGATCGCTTACATCCAAACGGATACCATTATCGAATTGTCTATTGGCGACCATTAAGAATGCGTACGCTTGAAGTGTTTTAGCATAACCATAATAGCTATTTTTGACCCCATCGGTAAAGCCCGCCTGAGAATTTTCTACAGCTATAATTAAAATGTTTGCTTGTTTCACAATTTTATACCAAGCGGCAAAGGCTCTTGTCGTCAAAAATCCATTATTATCCAAGGGCCCTTTTAATAGTTCTCCTGTAAAACGTGGATCAACCCCGGTAAGATCATAATATTCTCTAGCTAAAATACTTTCGGTGTCATAATGAAATTCTAAATCATTTCTCATTACTGCCTCAAGACCTATAGCTAAGAGTTGCACGTCTGCTTGAGAAGCTCCTTCCTCGAAACTTCCGGTAGTGGGAGCATTCGGATTTGGAAACTCCTTTAATTCACAACCGGTGAAAATCATCACGGTACAAATTAGAACGATTTTTAATATTGTATTTTTCATACTCTTTCTTTTTTTAAAAATTAACATTCAAATGAAAATTTACAAACTTTGATGCCGGATATGGCGTAACCTCAACATTATTCCCCAACACATTATTTCCAAAGTTTGAAACTTCAGGATCATAGCTGTTATAATCGAATATGTTAATGAGGTTTCTACCTGAGATTCCCACTCTCACCATGTCAGTAAATTTAATCAATCCTTCGGGAAAGGTATAATACAAACCTATTTCGCGAAGTTTAATGTAACTAGCATCCTCAATTACAAGCTTTGCATCTGAAAAGGCTCTACCAGCTCTAAATCTTCCATTGGTCATTTGTCCTGTAGGATCAACACCAAAATCGTCATAATCAAACGATGTTCCGGCCAAATCAGTCAAGAGCGTGGTCAGGTTAATATTGTCTCCTCCTTTTTTCCAATGCCATAAAAAGGACAGGTCCCAGTTCTTATAAGTTAAATTGTTGAACCAGGTCATTTGATAATCGGGTTCAGCATCGCCAAGCACGATTAATCCATCTCCATCTGGATCCAAGAGAGCAATCTCTGCAGCAGTGAAATCAGAAGCGATAAAAGTACCCACAATCTGGGTAGCACTTGACCCTTCTTCAATTAGAAATGTTCCTAAAGAAGCAGCAAATCCTCCTTCAGTAAAACTAGGAACATCCAGGCGTGTTATTTCCGATTCGTTCGTCCACCACTTTATATTGGTTGTCCAAGAAAAATTTTCAGTGCGAATAACCGCCCAATCAAGGCCTAATTCAACTCCATTATTCTCCAATTCTCCGGCATTTTTTACAGTTGTTGTAAACCCGGAAGACGTTGGTACATCTGCTTCGATGAGAAGATCGTCAATTTTCTTATTATATAAAGTCACTTCAAGACTAATTCGATTATCGAACAGCCCGAAATCCAAACCATATTCCAACTCCTTTTGCTGCTCCGGTTCAATGTCAGGATTTCCTCTGAAGTTAGCTACACTAATTCCAGAAATACCGCCAATAAATTGAGCGTTCATCAATGAAAATCTATCTCTGAAATTCGAAAATCTACCTGCTTCTCCATAAGCCACTCTCAGCTTAGTTTCGCTTACTGCTCCTTCACCGAAAAAATCAAATTGATGAAAGTTTACAGCCAAGTTAGCTTTAGGATAATAATACGTTTTATCAACATCTCCATTGTTGGTAGATTTATCACCTCTTATACCCACTGTTCCAATAATTTTGTCTTCGAAATTAATTTCCGTTTGACCAAAGAAACCTGTATCCCTCTGAGGAATTATGATT
>SMVA01173356.1_pt1 | contig 16793 bp, 18 predicted proteins | sample 2456451 | NCBI WGS metagenome assembly SMVA01 (sample SAMN11095933, study PRJNA526329) | marine sediment metagenome | biome: Marine sediment; feature: Surficial sediment; material: Deep marine sediment; isolation source: Hadal surficial sediment | place: Pacific Ocean | collected 2014-05 | depth...
GCACGGCCAATTCCCCCAAACACTGGTGGGTCCGGACAGAAGATGCGAGCCACCCTGGACGGACGACCGCGAGGGGTGGTTTCACCTGAGGTTCCCGGCCGCGGTTGCCACGGCTCGTCCCTACAGCGCAGGCGCCAGCAACCCGTCGGCGATTCCGGCAATCTCTTCGGCCCGCACCCATCGCCGGCGATACCCTGCGAGTTCCCCTCGGAGGATTCGGCGTTCGGTTTCCTCGTGGGCCGCCATCTCCAGAGCCAGACGGATAGCCATCGGCAACCGGGCCAACCGGTAGCGCTCGCGCTCGGGCCGCGACCCGGCCCAACGGAAACAGGTGGACGCGTCACGATGCCGTTCCAGGATATCCACCGCCAGATCCACTTGCGAGGCACTGGCACCGAAGCGATTGATCCGTGCCAACAATACGCCGGCGCAGCGAATGGCGTCGCTGCCGGTCAGGATCGATGTGCCACCGCTGTGCGGCAGGTACAGTCCCCAGGAATCGCCCCAGGATCCGCCACACAGTACCCGCACGTCGGCCAGGTGCTGGCGTCCCACTGTGACCACGTCGGCGTGGCCGACGGCGAGACTTCGGCCGCGGTTACCGTAGCGCATCCTGGTGACCGCGCCGCCGAGGCGCCAGCCGGCCATGCCGGCGCCGGCCGCGGCCACTGCGGCCACCCCACCGAGCAACACGCCCGCAGCGGCGCCGATACCGGCCGTGGCCAGCCACAAGGTCCGACGACGTCGACGGCCGAATTGATCGCCGTAGCGCCAGGCAGCAAATTCCGGCGTGAGCGGCTGGCCGATGCGAATCAGTTCCGTTCCGTCCGCCAGCCGGGCCAACCCGATGTTGCTCGTCGCTATCCGCAACGTGGTTTCGCGAAAACGCTGCTCGCACTCCTCCACCGCCTCCCACCGTTGGTCCAGCGGGGCCAGATTCCATTGATCACAGCGACGGCACACGGCCCACAGCCGCCCCAGGTGGCGGTCGAACGCCAGGCGGCGGCCCACCGGCTGATGTTCCAGAGAGTGGTTCTTGCCCAAGGAAGAGCCGCAGAAGAGACAGGTGCGGTACATGGTATGGAATATGGGAAACCCGGGTGGCGGGGGCCAGGGTCGCGCTGCGCCTCGAGGCCGGATACCTTTGCTGGCCCGATCGATCAACCTCCCTACGGAGCCCGTTCCATGCGCACCTGGTCTACGCTGGCCATCATCCTGGCCACCTCCTTCGCGGCTTGCCAATCGCCCGACGCTCCCACGGCTGTTCCTCTCGACCAATACGCCACGGTGCGGTTGACGGCGGACGTGAGCTCACTGAGCGACAACCAACGCGCCATGCTGGGACTGCTCATCGAAGCGGCGACGGCGATGGATGACATCTACTGGCAGCAGGCCTATGGCAACCGTGACAGCCTGCTGTCGTCCCTCGACGGGGCCACCCGGCAATACGCCGGGATCAACTACGGCCCCTGGGACCGGCTGGCCGGCAACGCGCCGTTCCTCGATGGCGTGGGAGCCAAACCGGCGGGCGCCAATTTCTATCCCAGCGACATGACGCGGGACGAACTGAATGCCGCCGCCCGGGCGGCACCCGACAACGGCGCGGCCCTCCTCAGCCTGTACACTTTGGTCCGGCGTGACGAGTCGGGCGAGTTGTACACCATCCCGTTCCACGAGGCGTACGCCGAGCCCACTCGCTGGGCCGCGGCCAAGCTCCAGCAAGCGGCCATGTTGGCCGAGAGCCAGAGCTTCAGCCAGTATCTGGTGCTCCGTGCCGAGGCGTTGTTGTCGGATGAGTACCAGGCGAGCGACTTGGCGTGGATGGACATGAAGGACAACGCGGTCGAGTTGGTGATCGGCCCCATCGAGACCTACGAGGACGAGTTGTTCGGCGCCAAGGCGGCCCACGAGGCGTACGTGCTGCTCAAGGACCTGGAGTGGAGCAAACGATTGACCCGGGTGGCTGAGTTCCTTCCTTCACTGCAGGATGGCTTGCCCGTCGATGCGGCCTACAAGACCGAACGGCCGGGAACCGACGCGGACCTCGGCGCCTATGACGCGATCTACTACGCCGGACAGGCCAACGCGGGATCCAAGACCATCGCCATCAACCTCCCCAACGACGAAGCGGTACAGTTGCAGAAGGGGACGCGGCGGCTGCAACTGAAGAACACCATCCAGGCCAAGTTCGACCGGATCCTTCTGCCCATCGCCGGCGTGCTCATCGCCGGAGACCAGCGCCGGCACATCACCTTCGACGCGTTCTTCGAGAACACCATGTACCACGAGGTGGCCCATGGACTAGGCATCAAGCACACCATCACCGACCGGGGAACCGTGCGGGAAGCGTTGCTGGAGCAGGCCTCGGCCCTGGAAGAAGGCAAGGCGGACGTCCTGGGCCTGTATATGATCACCGCCCTCCACCAGCAGGGGGAGATGGGCGAGCGGGACCTGCGCGACAACTACGTGACCTTCCTGGCCTCTATTTTCCGGTCCGTCCGCTTCGGGGCCGCCAGCGCCCACGGCCGGGCCAATGTGGTCCGCTTCAATTTCTTCCGCGACATGGACGCCTTCAGCCGCGACGATGCCAGCGGGACCTACCGGGTCGATTTCGGCAAGATGGAGGAAGCGGTCGACGCTCTATCCCAGCGCATCCTGACGTTCCAGGGCGACGGCGACTACCAGGGAGTGGTGGCCTTCATGGACGAAATGGGCACGGTAGGCGAGGAACTGCGGGGTGACCTCGACCGGCTGGGCGAGGCAGGCATTCCTGTGGACATCGTGTTCGAGCAGGGCCCGGCAGTCCTCGGCCTGTAGCAGCGCCGAGGCTCGACATTACTTCACCTGAACAAAGTCAACACAGTTGTTGACAATGAGTTGCGTGCGTCACAGCTCGTCAGACTAGTCCACCTTTTGGGCCACCGCGTCCCTGATCTTGGCCAGGAGCGTCTGCTCCCAGATGCCTTTGGACTGGCAGGTGACTTCGCTGTCGAGGCTGTAAGACCATTCGGCCTCGACGTGGATCTTGGAGTTGTCGGAGCCGTCGCTCTTCACCCGCACCAGCACGGCCACCCGGTCGGGGCCGATGATGGCGTTCTGCAGCGGGTCGTTGCAGTCGGCCCAGGCTGAGGCAGCCGCCTGATCCACCGGTCTGACCTGGGTTTCGATCCAGCCGAATTGGCGGCGCAGGTCTTCGATCGGCAGATCGTTCTTGGCTAGTACCTGCACCGTGGTATGCCAAACCACCGGTTCCGGGGCGGCCACCTGCACCATGCCATCGGGCATGGGAGGGGCCTTCATCCCGGAGTAGTTCGGAGTGCATGCCGCTGCCACAAGACACAGGTGCACCGCCAATCGTCGCATCGACAATCCTCGAGAGTGTTTGATGAGGCCAGAGGGGAGCCAATACCGTCCAGTGGCCAACAGCGCCAGAATGGATAATGGGCCGCGGCCCGCTGTCAATCACCACCACGTCCCGGCCGCCCACCACATCCTCCCCGTACGGTAACTACTCCAGCGGGATTCGGGACTGGGGTCGTTGATGTCCACCGGCAAGGGGGGTCCCCTGCCATTTTCTCCAGAATGGCGCATTTGCGACCCTCCGTGACGCAAAATCGGCCTAACAAGCCCAGATGCGACACCCGATGTTTGAGTTGGTACTTAGCTCATCCGCTCACATCGGGAGGTCAGCATGTCCGTACGTCACTTTCGCATCGCCCTCGCATCTGCCATGGTCATCTTCGCCGCGTCGGCCTGCAGCTCCGCGACCGGCCCGTCGGACACGGCCGACTTGGAAGCGGTAGGGATGGCGCCACTGGCAGACGAGCACCAGGGATCCGACAGCATCCGCGCTACCGATAACACGCCGATGCACACTGAGCACCAAGGGTCGGATTCGTAGGGAGAGGATCCGGCTAGGCGGACCGGCGGCGCTCGACACCGCGCCGCCGGTCCTCGCCTCGACCAACCCAGTCACGTTCGTGGCGGAGGCCCGGTTCGACCTGGGTCGCGTCCACCGGTAACCCGCTCCACCGGTTACCCAGCTTGAGTCGTTCCGTCACCCGGCAGGTATCGCATGTGGCCGTGACGGTGGGGACGCCCTGCTCGAATCCCAGGTATTGCAGCCGCACGAAATTCAGGCACTGGGCGCACTGCACGTTGAAGTAGGCCATGGAACTTTGGCACTGGAGACGGAGCATGCTGCTCTCCTTGCTGAGCGAGGCGGGGGTGGTAAGCACAATGTGTCTCGCTGGAGCGGTTGAGGGCAAGTCGAGATGATGAAGGGCGGTAAGGCGGTAGGGGCGGTAAAGGGCGGTAATGGAAAAGGGAGCTCCGCGAGATGCTACCTGAGCTAGAATCTCTACTACGTCCACTGCCCCGCCGCCCCGCTGCCCTCGCCGCGTTGCTGCCATAGCAGGAGGGGGACTCGAACCCCCGACCTCAGCATTATGAGTGCTGCGCTCTAACCGGCTGAGCTACCCTGCCCTGGATGACATCAGAAGTTTGAAGGCTGATGTCGGAAGTGTGAAATCTGAAGGCGGGAATCCTAGCCGCCCACGAGCGCCCGGTCAACCCGATTCACGGCACCTGGCGGTAGAGAAACTCCCCGTTGCGGATCATGCCGTACGACTCCCGCGCCAGCCGCTCCTGGGTGGCCGAGTCGTGCTCGATGGCCTGGGCCATCCGGGTCAGCGAATCGACGATGCGTTCCAGTTGGGCGATACGGACCCGCTCGCTCCGTTCCGCCTTGCGCAACCGGTACCACGACCAGGTACTATGCTCGCCTCCCTGCACCGCGAAGACGGCCGCCAGCAGCAGCACCAACCAGACGAGCCGTTGCCGGGTCACAGCCCGTAGAGATCCCGGCCGGGGTAATACCCCACGTCTTCCAATTCCTCGGACAACCGCAGCAGTTGGTTGTACTTGGCGACGCGGTCGGTGCGGCTGGCGCTTCCGGTCTTGATCTGGCCGGCCCCGGTGGCCACCGCCAGATCGGCTATGAAGGTGTCTTCGGTCTCACCCGAGCGGTGCGAAATGACCACCCCATAGGAACTCGTCTTGGCCAGTTCGATGCATTGCAACGTTTCGGTGAGGGTTCCGATCTGGTTGACCTTGATCAGGATGGCGTTGGCCACACCCTCCTCGATCCCGCGCGCCAGCAGATCGACGTTGGTGCAGAAAATGTCGTCACCGACCAACTGTATCTTCTCCTGCAACCGCTCGGTGAGGAGCACCCACCCGTCCCAGTCGTCCTCGGCCAGTCCGTCCTCGATCGACACGATGGGGTAGCGATCGACCCACTCCTGGTACAGGTCGACCATGGCCGCGGCGTCCCGCCGCGATCCATCGCCCTTCTTGAACACATATTCGCCATCCTGGTACAGCTCGGACGCGGCCACGTCGACGGCGATGGCCACGTCACTCCCCGGCTGGTAACCGGCCTTCTCGATGGCTTGCACCACCACGTCGAGTGCAGCCTCATTGGACGGCAGCATGGGAGCGAAACCGCCCTCGTCGCCCACGGCCGTCGAAAGGTTCATGCCGCTCAGCACGTCTTTGAGAGTGTGGAACACCTCGACGCCCATACGCAGCCCTTCGGGAAACGTGTCCGCTCCCACCGGGATGATCATGAACTCCTGGGCGTCGACATTGTTGGATGCGTGGGCGCCGCCGTTGAGGATGTTCATCATCGGCACCGGCAGCACGTGAGCCAGCGGACCACCGAGGTAGCGGTACAGCGGCAGGCCCGCCTGGGCCGCGGCCGCCCGGGCTACCGCCAGCGACACGGCCAGAATGGCGTTGGCGCCCAGCTCGGCCTTGTTGTCGGTGCCGTCGATTTCCACCATGGCGGCGTCGATGCCGATCTGATCCTCGGCGTCCATCCCCTCGAGCCGCGGCGCCAGCACCTCGTTGATGTTGCGCACGGCATCCAGGACACCCTTGCCGTGGTAGCGCTTGGGGTCGCCGTCGCGCAGTTCGACCGCTTCTTTCTCCCCGGTGGACGCGCCGCTGGGCACCGCCGCCCGGCCCTGGACGCCACTCGCCAGGACCACCTCGGCTTCCACCGTTGGATTGCCCCGGCTGTCGAGAATTTCACGCCCGTGAATGGAAATCAATGTACTCATCGAGGTACGCTCGCCAATTCGTTTCGAGGAATGGTAGCAGGCGTGGGCAAGCTACCGAGCCCCCGTCGGACCGTCAACGGGGTTTCGCAACTCCTCCACTGCCATTCGCGTCCGCTCGGCCAACGTTCCTCGATCGTCGGCCGTGAGCCCTTCGGTGGGAATCGGGTCGCCGAAGCGGACCTCCACCGCGCCGGACCGCATCCGAACGCTGCCGGGCGTGAGGATCTTCCAGGCATCGGGAATGTACACCGGGACCACAGGCACCCCGGCGGCGATGGCCAGGACGAACGGGGCTCGCTTGAACGGCAGCAGCGTTCCGTCTGGGCTCCGGGTACCTTCGGGAAACACGGCTGCCGATATACCGCTTCGAATGGCGGCAGCCGCCTCGTCATAGGCCCCGAACGCCGACTTGAGCCGCTTGCGATCGATGAAGATGTGCCCCGCTGCTCGCATGGCCGGACCGAGTACGGGGAGCTTGAGCATCTCCTGCTTGGCAACGAATCGGAGGCTGTGGGGCAGCGCCGCCATCAAGGCCCAGATGTCCACCAGCGACGTATGATTGGACGCGAATACGTAGGATCTTTCGGGGTCGAGCCGGTCGAGGCCCGTCGTGGTCAGCGCGATCCCGTTGGCCTTGAGCAGGGTCACTCCCCAGGCCCGAGATCCGCGGTCGTAGTATCCGCCGCGCTTCCACCGGAGCCCCATCCACGAGGCCACGATAGACCGGGTGCCGATCCACAGGGTGATGCCTGCCAGGCTGAGTAGATACCAGACGGTACGCATCAGCCGAAGTGATCGTACCCAGCGACCCGCTGGGGAACGCCGTCGAGAAGCAACTCCACCCCTGCCCCCTGTTCGATCCGCCCGATTTCCGTCAAGGCGAGCTCATGTTCCGCCCGGAAAGTATTCGCCGCCGCTGCGGGAAAGTCTCCGGGCATGGCCACGAGCAACTGGTAGTCTTCGCCGCCCGCGGCAGCAAACACGGCGGGGTGCTGGCCCACCAGCGCGGCAGCCTCGTCGACCCCGGGCCCCAGAGGGAGTAGGTCCAGTGACACGATGGCCCGCACTCCCGAGCGGGCGGCGATGTGCCCCACATCGCCCGCCAGCCCGTCGCTCACGTCGATCATGGCCCGGGCCCCGTGCGCGGCCAACCACCGGCCGGCGCCAACGCGCGGTTCCGGCCGGGCAAATGCCGAGCGGGCACCAGCCTCAGGCTCCCGATGGCGTTGCCACATGGTGAGCGCGGCGCGGGCGCCACCCAGCTGTCCGGTCAGCCACAGCGAATCGCCGGGCCGGGCGCCGCCTCGCCCGACCGGGTCGTCGGCCGAACCCACGGCACACACGTCGATGGTAATGGCATCGGCCCGCGACAGGTCGCCTCCCAGTACCACGGCACCGACCGCGGCACATGCCTCGCCCACGCCCGCCATGATGTCCTCGGTCAGCCCGCCCTCGTTTCGGGGCACGCCCAGTGAAGCCAGTACTCCGATGGGCTGAGCCCCGGCCGCCGCCAAGTCACTCATGGCCGCCGCGGCCGCCCGCCAGCCAATTTCGACCGGCTGCAACCACTCTCGCTGGAAATGGACCCCTTCGATACTCATGTCGCTGCTCAACACCAGCACACCGCCGGGCCACGGAACGGTGGCGCAATCGTCACCCAGCCCACGGGCACTCGGCCCCAACCGGGCCGCCACCCTGCGGATGAGATCGAACTCCTCCCCCGGGCCCAGGCCGATGTCGGAGGCGTCGGCGGTCATGGCCGGATGGCGTCCAAGCGCCATCGGACCAGGCCGGCGTCGGTGCCGACCCAAAGGAAATCACCCTGCACCGTCAGGTCGAGCGGAATTCCCGGGAGGTCCTCTCCCACCCGCAACACGGCCCGCGGCGGACTCGCGACCGTAGCGAAGGCAATACCCCGCTCCCCCGCCACCCAGAAACCGTCATCAAAGAGAGCAATGCGGCGCAGCCGACCCAGCACACCAGAGAGATTGGGCCCCAGAGTCCACTCGGATGTGGCCGGGTCGCGCCACAGGAGTTGGTCGTTAGTCATGCCGACCAGTGTGTCCGCTTTCCAGGCGATGTCCAGCACCGCCACCTGGAAGCTGGGCGACTCGCTCAGCTGGCGCGGCTGAAACAGCCCGGTGATTCCGGGGAGGGCATAGCGCAACCCCAAGTCCGTGCCGAACCACACGGTGTCGGCCGAACTGGTGACGGCCCATGCCCGCCCGGTAAAGCCCGCCCCGACTGGACGGACCTTGAGGGAATCGTCGATCAGGGCCACGCCGCGAAAGGTGCCCACCACCACGGCGCCGCGGTACGCCGCGACCGACAAGACCCGGTCATCCGGCAGGCCGCGGGTGTAGTCGAACACCTCGATCGACGCGCCATCGGTTGGCACCCGCACTATCCCGATGTCGCTGGCCAGCCACAGGTCGCGTCCGAGACCGGTCAGTTGAGCCGCCCGGTGAAAGCGGAGCCCGAAGGCGAGCGACCCGGTTAGGCTGGAGAACGACCGGAGATCATCACGCACATAGGTGAGCGCCGCCGGGGCCGAGCCGGTCTGGTTGGTTGCCACCCAGACACCGCGCGGCGCCCGGTAGAGCGCCCGGGCAACCGGGCCCATGAGTCCGAAGGTCATGGGTACCGGGATGGCCGCGCCCACCGGGAGGAACAACAGACCCGCCCCCAGGGTCCCGATATACCATCCCTGCTTGTCGAACGCCTCGGCCGCGGCACTGTATTGCGCCGTGCCCATGCCCGGGGTTTGCAGGATGGCCGCGCGGTTGGCATCGAGGGCCGGATTGAGCCGGATGAGCTGCTGCGGCGTGGTCGGCACCTGGGGGGCGGTCGGGGGCGCGGAGGGGCTGGCGATGGAACTCCCCCGCTGCACCTGGAACCAGCCCGAGGTGGTCCTGAGGAACAGGCCGGCCAGCGGATCGGCCCGATCGAGGGCGATAGTCAGGACCCGGCCTGGTACCGTTCCGCGATCCCACAGCTGGATGGCGGGCTGGAATAGAATCCACCCGTTGACGGTTGCCATCCACAACGACTGGTCGATGGGATCGACCAAGGACTGAAACACGAACCCGAGGTAGCCGGCCGTCGGAGGTTGATAGGGTCCCTCCCACTCGCGAAACCCCGGGTTCCACAACACCACGGCGTTCGGCGAGGTGACGAACACCTGCATCTGACCGGCGGCAATCGAGGTGATGTGGCTGAAGTCCCCAATGACGGTCCGGTCTTCCTGCGACCACCGGGTGAGGGAGGACTGTCCCTGCAGCGGCGGACCTGCCAGCAACATCACCCCAAAGAAGAGGCGGACTGCCGCCAACCGTGGCACGCTCATACTTCCAGCGGGCGGGGAAGATCGAACAACACCGGAGGCCTGGCGGCAGCGACCGCCCAGCCAGGCCGCCATGCGAGCCACAGGTCGGGAAGCGCCGCGACCACATCCATCGGCCGCAGGCCCCGGGCACTGCGCCGCCGGGCAGCCAGGTCGGCGGCCCGGCCCAGGACGTGCCCGCCCAATGCGGTCGCGACAGCAGGAGCAAGGCCCTGCGCGGCGAAGGCCCCAACCAAACCACTCAGCACGTCCCCACTACCGCCGGTGGCAAGTCCCGGGTTGCCGGCGACGATCGTCTGGGTTGTCGCTTCGGGCGCGGCCACCACCGACGGCACGCCCTTGAGGATGACCGTCGCCCCGACGTCTTCGGCCGCATCGGCCGCCGCCTGCCACGGATCGACTTCCATGTGTCCGGCATGTCCGGGGAACAACGCCCGGAACTCCCCGGGATGCGGTGTCAGCACCAAGGGACGCGTCTTGGCGATGGCGCGCAGATCGTCGAGATGGTCTGCCAGGGCGATCAAGCCGTCGGCGTCGATGACCGAAACCGCGGCCGCGCTGATGACCGACAGGACCAATCGGTAACGCGCCGGCGTACGACCGAGCCCTGGGCCCACTATGACCGCGTCGGCCCGCTCGATCAACTGGGCCACCCGGCTACCGAGGCCGTCGTCGAAATCCTGAACCACGGTCTGCAGATCCGGCTCCGCCTCGATCAGCGCGTCTATGGTCCGCCGGGGAGCGACCGCGTGGACCAGGCCGGCACCGGCGGCGAAGGCGGCGCGTCCGGCCAGACGCAGGGCGCCGGACATCCCGTCATCACCTCCGACGATCACCACCCGACCGCGAGTTCCTTTGTGGGCATCCGCGGGAAACTGAGGGAGCCATTGCGCCGCCATGCGGTCGGTGACCACCAGGGGCCAGTCCGGCTGGCACGGTGGGTGGCCGATATCCACCACCACGACGTCGCCGACCTGATCCCGGGCCAGCGCGTGTCCCCGCCGAAGGCCCCCGAAGGTGATCGACAGATCGGCCCGCGCCTGACCGTACACCGTCCCGGTCCCGAGATCGACGCCCGTCGGGCCGTCGATGGCGACCACCGGCACCGCCAGATCGTGCATCCGGTCGAGCAACGCCTGGGCCGGCGGCCGGGGAGCGCCCTTGGCCCCGGTTCCCAGGATGGCGTCAACCACCAGTTCCGCCCCGGGCCAGGGACCATCCGGCTCGAGCGACCGGACCCCCTCCGCTCGAGCCAGGCCGCTGACATGACTGTTGAGATCCGACGGGGTGCCCGGCAGCGGGGCGACCCATACCGGAACGTCCAACCGGTGGAGGGCGCGGGCCACCACCCAGCCGTCTCCACCGTTGTTTCCGGGACCGGCGCCAATGATGACGCCGCCCGCTAGGCGACCGGGATACCGCTGACCGAGGACACAGGCGGTGGCGCGCCCGGCGGATTCCATGAGGGTGGCCATGACGATGCCGGATGTCTCCGCCTGCGCGTCCCACGCGGCGGATTCCTCGGGCGACAGGATGGGAATTGGAAGCATGTCAGCGGATGGGAAGGTTCCGGCCACCGCACGGCGCACCGGTGATACCCGAGGAGCGCCCCGCTTGGTCCGGCAGCGGAGGCGCCATCGGTGTGCGGCGCGACTCGAGCGCCATGGACCTACTTGTTGCCCTGCCCGATGACGCGCCCGAGAGAGATCTCCCCGTTATCGATTCGCAGGTTGAACCCGCATTCGGGATTGGAGCATACCCAGGCTTTGTACATGATCGATGCTCCGTCCCGCCCGTAGTCCGACAACGGAATCAGTACTCCCTGCGAACACTTCATGCATGACGGCCAATCCTTGCCTTCCATGACGCCTCCCGCGCTGTGAACGCGTGTCCCACCTCAGGTACCCGGCACGCCCTGCCACACATAGGTGGCGTCGAAGGCCTCCGTGAACTGGTACACGCCGTCGAAGTCTTCCTCTCGGTCCCCCGGCTGGGTAATCAGGAGATCCATGTCGACCAACGCAAACACGATTCGGCCGAAGTCACCGGATTGCCGCACGCCCCAGTAGGCGAGCACATCGGACGCCAGCAGGCCGAACTGCTCCAGCGCCAAGTCCCGGCAGGCCCAGGCCAATTCCACGCCGGTCACGTGGCGCCGCACCGGCAGGCGAGTTTGCAGGTATTGGACCGCGGCGAGCACGAACAAATACGCCCGCTCGTCGAACGGCTCCGACCGGTTGCGAATCCGGTCGAGCACCTTGCCGGCCGCCTGCAGTTGGTTCATCCGGCCGGCCCGGAGGGGTAACTGCGTCCGTTCATCAGAATACCGCTTCCACCATCGGTTGGTACAGCGGAAAAGCCTCGGTCAACTCGTTGACGTCGTCGCGCACGGCGGCCAGGGTGGCCTCGTCCGGACGCGTCAGCGCCCGGTTGATCAGTTCGGCGATGTGCTCCATTTCCAGCGGCCCCAAGCCCCGCGTGGTCATGGCCGGGGTTCCCAGGCGGATCCCACTGGTGACGAATGGCGATTCCGGGTCGTCGGGGATGGTGTTCTTGTTGACGATGATCCCGGCTCGTTCCAGGATGCTCTCCGCGGCCTTTCCGGTCAACTTCTTGGGCCGGAGGTCGACGAGCATCAGGTGGGTGTCGGTGCCCCCGGACACCAGGTCGAAGCCGTATCCGCCAAGCGCCTGGGCCATGGTGCGGGCATTCTCGACCGTGGCGTGGGCGTAGTCCTGGAAGTCGCTGGTCAGCGCCTCGCCGAACGCCACCGCCTTGGCGGCGATGGCGTGTTCCATCGGGCCGCCCTGATGTCCGGGAAACACCGACTTGTCGATCCTGCGGGCGAACTCCTCCCGGCACAGGATCAGACCCGCGCGCGGACCGCGCAGCGTCTTGTGGGTGGTGCTGGTGACCACATCCGCGAAGGGAACGGGCGACGGGTGCGCGCCCCCGGCCACGAGCCCGGCGAAGTGGGCCATGTCCACCAGGAAAAAAGCGTCGATCTCGTCGGCGATGGACCTGAAGGCGGCAAAGTCGATGATGCGCGGGTAGGCGCTGCCGCCGGCCACGATGAGCCGTGGGCGGTCGCGTTTGGCCTGATCGCGGACGGCGTCGTAGTCGATGCGACCGGTAGCGGTGTCGACCCCGTAGTGAACCGCCTGCCACACGATCCCCGTGTGACTCACCTTGTGGCCGTGTGTCAGATGGCCGCCGTGGGGCAGCGACAATCCCATCAGCAATTCGCCCGGCCGGATCAGCGCCATGTAGGCGGCAAAATTGGCCTGCGATCCCGAATGTGGCTGCACGTTGGCGTGATCGGCACCGAACAGTTCGATGGCCCGGTCGATGGCCAGGCGTTCGACCTCGTCCACCACCTCACAACCACCGTAGTACCGCTTGCCGGGGTAGCCCTCCGCGTACTTGTTGGTCAGCGGCGTTCCGACGGCATCGATGACCGCCCGGCTGGCAAAATTCTCGCTGGCGATCAGTTGCAAGCCGTTCTGTTGCCGGTGCAACTCGCGATCGACGAGCGCGGCGACCACGGGGTCGGCGTCGCGCAGCGAGGCATTATGGTTCAGCATATCTGGTTCCTGATTCGATCTTTTCCACCCGACGGACGTGGCGTCCGCCATCGAACGGCGTGTCGAGCCATGTGCGGAGAATCTCGACGCCCTCCTGTTCGGAGACGAAGCGCGCCGGCAGGACGAGCACGTTGGCGTCGTTGTGGCGCCGGGCCAGCTTGGCGATCTCGGGCGTCCAACTCAGCGCGGCCCGTACTCCGGGGTGACGGTTGGCGGCGTACGACATGCCCAATCCGGTGCCACACAACAAGATACCGCGCCAAGCCTCGCCCCGCTCCACCTCCGCCGCCACCCGATGGGCAAAATCCGGGTAGTCGACCGACTTGGAATCGCCGGTGCCCATATCGACGGGCTGGTACCCCAGCGCCTCGAGCTCCTCGATCAGGCGCGCCTTGAGTTCCACGCCCGCGTGGTCAGATCCTATGGGGATGCGTTCGGCCATGCCCTAATGTACTCGGTACCAGCGGGGTGACGTCAAGCCGATCCTAGGGGCAGCCCCGGGGAAGCCACATCGATTTCAACCGACGGACAGCCTGCACCCGCTCGACCGCGAGCCGGCCGGCGGCCTGGTAGGAGGGGATGCCCTCGCGGCCGGAGATCTCGTAGATCTTGAGCATGGTGTGGTAGATCTCGCCGGCCTTGGTCTTGGCACGGTCGGGCGACCAGCGGTGGATCTCGCCGTACACGTTGATCAACCCGCCGCTGTTGATGACGTAGTCCGGGGCGTAGGTCTTGCCTAGCCGATACAGTTCGTCGCCGTGGCGCTCCTCGGCCAACTGGTTGTTGGCCCCGCCGGCCACCACCCCAACCTTGAGCAGGGGGATGGTGTCGTCGTTGAGGATTGCGCCGAGGGCGCACGGAGCGAAGATGTCGCCCTCCTGGGAGTAAATGTCGTCGGGCGCCACCGCGGTGGCGCCGGTGGCGTTCACTACCGAGCGGGCTTTGCCTTCGTCGACGTCGGTCACGATCAGCTTGGCGCCCTCGAGATCGTGAAGGTACTTGGCCAACCAGTGCCCCACATTGCCGCACCCCTGCAGCAACACGGTGCGCGATGACAGATCATCGCTGCCCCAATGCTTCTTGGCGGCCGCCTTCATGCCCATGTATACCCCGTAGGCCGTGACCGGCGACGGGTCACCCGACAAACCGGTGAGCCCGGTAACGTGTTCGGTCTCGAACCGAACGTAGGTCATGTCGGAGGGACTGGTGCCGACGTCTTCGGCGGTGATGTAACGTCCCCCGAGCGTCTCGACGGCCCGGCCGTGGGCCCGGAACAGCGCCTCACGATCGGTCCGCCGATTATCCCCGATGATTACCGACTTGCCGCCGCCGAGGTCGAGCCCGGCGACGGCCGCCTTGTAAGTCATTCCGCGCGACAACCGCAGGGCATCGATGGTGGCTTCTTCGGTGGAAGCGTAATTCCAGAACCGGGTACCCCCCAGCGCCGGCCCAAGGGTGGTGTCGTGAATCGCGATGATGCCTACGTAGCCAGAGGACGGCTCCGAGCAGAAGACCACCTGCTCGTGATTCAAGTCCTGCATCTCGGCAATGAGGTCCATCGAAGACTCCTTCGTCGTATCCGTGCGAAACGGCTTCATGGCACTAGACATAGTTCACCCGTACGAATAGAACCCCCGGCCCGTCTTCCGGCCGAGGTCCCCGGCCGCCACCATCCTCCGAAGCAACGGACAGGGCCGGTATTTGTCATCACCCAATTCCTGGTGCAACACCGTGAGGATCGACAGGCACACGTCGAGGCCGATCAGATCCGCCAGCGCCAGCGGGCCCATGGGATGGGCTAGCCCCAACTTCATGACGGTGTCGACCGCCTCCGGGGTAGCGACACCTTCCATGACACAGTAAACCGCCTCGTTGATCATCGGCAGCAACACGCGGTTCGCCACGAACCCGGGGTAGTCGTTGACCTCTACCGGAGTCTTGTCGAGCGCGGTGATAATGGTCATCACCCGATCCATCGTCGCGTCGCTGGTGTGGTGGCCGCGGATGACCTCCACCAGCTTCATGATCGGCACCGGGTTCATGAAGTGCATGCCGATCACCCGGTCGGGACAGGTGGTGTGTCCGGCGATGGCGGTGATGGATATGGAACTGGTGTTGCTCGCCAGAATGGTATCCTCACCACACGCCGCCGCCAGGTCCCGAAAGATCTGGAACTTGAGATCGGGACGTTCGCTGGCGGCCTCGACCACCAGCTCGATCCCCCCCCCCACCGCCGCGTCTAGCGACCTGGCTGTCTCGATCCGGGCCACGGACCCGGCCGCCGCCGCCTCGGTCAGCGTGCCCTTCTTGACCTGGCGCGCCAGGTTCCTTCGGATCGCCGCCAGCCCGCTCTCCAGCGCCTCGGCCGACACGTCTATCAGCCGGACTCCCCAGCCGTACTGGGCAAAGACGTGGGCTATCCCGTTGCCCATGGTGCCGGCCCCCACCACCGCCACACGATTCATGCTTTGGTACTCCTCCAGCCACGGGCTGCGACCACCACTGCCAGGCCCAACGCCAGCGTGGCCAGCACACCGCCCTCCGGGCCGAATGGCCCACCGGTGAGCCACTCGGGCCCACCGGCTTCATAGTCGAGAGACGGGACGTCGAACGGCAAGCCACTCACCGCCGCCCCCAACACGGCCAAGGTGCTGTTCCACCCGAGGTGGGCGCCGAACGCGGCCCACATCCCCCCCGGGCCGTAAAACACCGTCCCCAAGAGTATCCCGGCAAGGGCCACATTGGCTACGCCCAGACCCGTCACGTGGGGATTGAGCAGATGGGCCAAGCCGAAGACCACCGCGACCAGCAGAACCGCCGTCCCCCGCCCCATCACAGCCGCCAGGAGCACCAGTGGCACCCCCCGGAACAGCACCTCCTCGGCCAGTGCGGCCGGCGCCAATACCAACCCCATGCCACCACCCCACACGACGAACGCGCCAAGGCCTCCGTCGCCCGTTAGCCACCGACCGCTGCCCAGCAGCACCGGCAGCAGCAACACGGCGACGGCCGGGACGACACCGAACATGAGCCCGACGGAAAACCCCTTGAACGGAGGCAGGACCTGGCGCCACCTGAGATCGGCGGCCCCCAAGCGTAACCGGCGGATACCAATGAGGTATGTGGCCGCCAATCCGCCGCACAGAGCGGCCATCCCCTGAACCACTATCTGTCCCGGGCCCAGGACCGCGAGCCACTCGGCCGCCCAGGCAGCTGATCCCGTGGCCGCAATGGCGGCCAAGAGGCTCAACCCCGTGGCCATTACCAGAGCGATGACACCGAAAACGACCGACCACCCTATCGCCGACCCCAAGACCTTCCACGGAGCGGATGGCAACCCGGAGTCCGCAGGCGTCAAAGCAGCCGACGGATGGCAGGCCCCAACGCCGTCACACCCATCGTGGCCAGCACCACTTTCACCACGTCGCCCGCTAGAAACGGCACCGTTCCCAGTCGGAAGGCGTTCCCCAAGTCGCCGGTGATGACGGTAAGCTGTGCCAGGCCGCCGAGATGGATGATGACGATGCCGGCGAGTGCGCCAAGCATCGCTCCGACCCACCCTCGCTCACGCGCCAGGTAGCCCGAGACCCCGGCAGCCACCGGAAACGCCAGCAGGTACCCACCCGTGGGACCGATGAGCCAAGCAGCGCCGGCCAAGCCTCCGGCGAAGACCGGCAGACCCATGACACCCAAAACCAGGTAGGTGACCAAGGCCGATACTCCACCGCGCGGGCCAAGCAC
>SMVA01131974.1_pt1 | contig 16784 bp, 14 predicted proteins | sample 2456451 | NCBI WGS metagenome assembly SMVA01 (sample SAMN11095933, study PRJNA526329) | marine sediment metagenome | biome: Marine sediment; feature: Surficial sediment; material: Deep marine sediment; isolation source: Hadal surficial sediment | place: Pacific Ocean | collected 2014-05 | depth...
GAGTGATTTAAGAACCTTGATTTCTGGGAAGCCCCCGTCCCGTTCTCGCGACCAGATAAGATTACCATTGACTTTGATCTCGAAAATGGCATCCGCACCAGGTATCAGAGCTACTTCGAAAATATCACCTTCAAACGTAGAAAGTAGTTCTTGTGCCATCCATGTGGATCGGAGCAACCACTTGCACTTGGTGCAATAATGTATCTCAACTCGGTTGCTCATCGGGAAGACGCCTAACGTCTGAGTTCGGCGGCAGTGAAAAGAGGCGCAGCTTTTGCGCTTGCAAAAGGTGTGACGCTTTTTGCTGTCCGCTGGAACGATTTGTTAAGCGTCGGATGGAACCAGCTTGCAGTATGCGCACTTAGATGCTGGTTCTCTATTCCAAACGACAATCCAGACCTTCGCTTTAGGTTTCGCACTCCTACTCTCGCTCTAATCCTGAAGCTCATATACGGCGATATCCTGTTTCTTCGCGACCCGACGCCAAGCTAGCTCCATAATTTCCCTAAAGCTAGCCTCTTCGATAGTTGGCCGAACTAGTACAGCGGGATAGCCACTGTAGTGGTCGGTGATGTAGAAGCTCATAGGGTCTTGCGAGATGAATTGCTGTTGTTCCGCCACCGTGTTCAGGAGTACAACGATTGCATCTTCCTTTTGGTGCAATCTTAGGACCAGCTTTTTCCCTACCTTCATTGCAGGTGTGCCGTACGAAGTACTTTCCTCAATACCCGGAAATGATTTTGCAAGCTTGCGGATGACCTGGATAGTGATCATCTGAAGATCTATCTTGACGCTTAACGTCTGAGTTCAGCGGCGCAGCAAAGAGGCGCGGCTTTTGAGATTGCAAAACCCGTGACGCTTTTTTGTGTCCGCTGGAACGATTGATTAGGCGTCTGGCGGAACCAGCTGGCAGTATGCATTTCTAGCAACCCGTGTTGCATGTCAGATGACAACTCAGACGTCAGTAGAATCACGCGGACCGATCCACACAAACGGATTGTGCGCGACTTCCCACAAATGTCCGTCTGGGTCTTTAAAATAGCCACTATAGCCACCCCAGAACACTTTTTGAGGCTTCTTGACTAGTTCTGCGCCTGCATCAATCGCTTGCTGCATTACCGCATCCACCTCTTCCTTTGAGTTTACATTGTGGGCTATCGCAAAGGAGTTGAACCCCGCTCCATCGGGACTTAGTTGCGCATCCTCTGCTAACGCCTCTCTGCCGTACAATCCAAGCCATGTGCCGTCCAAGCTGAAGAACGCTACTTCCTCGGCCTCGCCGTGCCTTGGAAAGCCCAAGCCATTCTGATAGAAGTCAATGGACCGATTAAGATCGTCAACTCCCAAGGTAATCATACTCATTCGTGGCTTCATGGTTGTCCTCGGTCCTGACGCCTAACGCCAGAGCTCAGCGGCAGATGAAAGAGGCGCGGCTTTTGCGTAAGCAAAAGAAGTGACAGGTGCAGACGCTCGCTTCATCGCATTGTTAGGCGGCAGCTGTAGGGTTGCTATTGACGAACTAGCCGAGGAAAAATGCATTGAGCTTGTTGCCTTCAAGATCGCGGAAATAGCCAGCGTAGAAGCCGTCTCCTCTTGGACCAGGGGCACCTTCATCGGTCCCTCCGAGCTCCAACGCTCTGCTGTAGATGGCATCTACCTGATCCTTGGTTCCCGCACGAATAGCGACCATCACTCCATTTCCGACGGTGGCGGGCTCGCCGTTGTATGGCTTCGCGAGAGCGACTGAAGATCCCTCGAGAGACGTTCCCCAAACGATGAAGCTATCAAGTTCCATGATTCTAGAAGCGCCGCATACTTCGAAGAGAGCGTCGTAGAACTTAGCCGACTTTTCGAAATCGTTCGCGCCTAAAGTTGTATATCCGATCATTAGATTTCTTCCTCTTTGTACGTCTCGGTTGGTTGGATAGGTCTCTGACGCCTAACGCCGAGATAAGTGACGGCTGTGGGCTGGCGATTCTTTTGCGCAAGCAAAAGAAGTGACAGGTGCGGACGTTCGCTAAATCGCATTGTTAGGCGTCGCCTGAACGTACATGTCTAATTCCAATCTGAATCCTTCTGTTCATTGGTCCTAGCGTCAATGTTTGTAGATATTTGCTCGGTCCTGGTAGCACAACGCCTTTGGCGGCCCCTTATCCAAGTCGCTAGTATGATCAGAATGATCGATCCCGAGAACAGCAACTTAGAATCTAAAGAAAGATCGAAACCGAAAGCTATTGAAGATAGGATTAACAGGCCAGCCAGGATAGCGAGAATTCGGTTTAGATGGAGGTAGTGATCCATTAGTTTCACGGCTCTTAGTTCCGAAGCCATGGAGATATGGATGTCATGCCGCGACGCCTAGCGCCGAGATAAGCGACGGCTGTCGCGTGGCGATTCTTTTGCGCATGCAAAAGAAGTGACAGGTGCGGGCGTTCGCTTCATCCTATTGCTAGGCGTCATATGGAAGTTGATCGGGATCGTCGCCGACATAGTCTGGCTCCGGGTCAGTTTCGAATTGAACCGCAGGTAACTTCTCAATACCTTCCAGGAGTGCTTTGCATAACCGGTGCATGCCGTCCATTACTCGACCAGATTGATCGAGAATGATGGGAAAAGACAGGTCTGAGCTCTCAATGAGAGCGTAGTGTTCCACGATATTTCGAATGGTGGGAATGACGCCTCCGTGAGGGTACCAGTGGTTCTCATCGATCTCTGCAATTTCCGAGACTTGAATCTGGCGCACTGGCAGATGCTCGCTTAGTTTTGCAAGCCGACGAACATCCCAGGAAAGAACACCCTTCGCTGAGTCCCTGAAATGGTACTGTGGTCGAATCACGGAAGCTCGTCCGATGACATCTAACGCCGAGATAAGCAACGGCTGTCGCCTGGCGTTTCTTTTGCGCAAGTAAAAGAAGTGACGGGTGCGGGTGTTCGCTTCATCGCCTTGTTAGGCGTCACCGTTAGCTTAATCAGGATCGAACTCCTCGTACGCGACTGGCTCCGGTGATAGGTTATGCCATGACGCCTTGGAACCAGTAAATATTTGAAGCATCGGCTTCACTTGAGGATCAGAATCGAACGTACCAGCTGGGATGCATGTGTAGTCCGCATTCGCGTTTGGGACCGATGCGCCACATCTAGTGCAAAAGGCACGAATGTGGTCTGGGGACGATTCATACTTGCCTACACAAGCAGTATCTGAAGTCCATCGAAACTTGTCGCTTCTAATGTGGGCGAAAACTCCATATGCAGAGCCAGTGATCTTCCGGCACATGGAACAGTGGCAGATGTTCATTCGTTCCGGGGCCTCAGCTATTTCGAACTGAATGGATCCGCATAGACAGCTGCCTTTAATCATGCGTTACATCTCCGTGACGCTTTTAGCTAGCTGCAACGAATTGTTAGGCGTCGCCGGAGCGTTCGTCGGGTGGGACATACCAAATTTCCATTGACCAAAAGAGCGAGTATAGCCATACGCCGGGCCAGATCGAGAGCCAAAGGATCCCCACCCAGACGGGAGAGAAAACAAGACCTATCAGTAGATACCCACCTAGAAACAAAGTAGTTGTCATCGTGTCCGCACTCTCAGGACTGCTAGCCTCAAGGGTAGGACGCCGAGCAGCACAAGGAGAAAGGCAATTAGGGTACTGATGATATGGAAGGATAGGACGCCAATAAAGATGATCTTGAATGTTGTCGAACCCGAGATGCGCTTTGCTGAGATTCTCGAATGCACTGGAATAGGCGCCTAACGATTGAGTTCAGCGGCTTGCGAAAGAGGCGCGGCTTTTGCGCAAGCAAAAGGCGTGACGCTTTTGGAAGTCCGCTGCAACGAAGTGTTAGGCGTCGCCTGAAGCAAATGAATCTCTCCTCCGGTATGCGAATGTTTGTAGGATTTTGGGATCGCTAACTGAGACTCTCGTTGATGTATGCATGGCGAATTAGATGGATGCTGATCTTGGTCCAGAGGACAGTAGCAACAAACGAAATTAGCAAAAAGAACGTAATCCACATCGCTCCTTGAGGAAGCATATAGAGTACGGTGAGAGTGGAAAGCGAACCGATTTGTAGGTAAAAGAGGGGTACGACGACAAACGCGATCATTTTATCCTTGGTCATCCTGGGTGCCCTTGCTCTTGTAGTGTGATTGAAAACCTTATCGGCCTGGAGATTCTCGCGTGCCGCCAAACGTCTAAGTTCAGCGGCGAAACAAAGAGGCGCTGTTTTTGCAGTTGCAAAAACTGTGACGCTTTGTTTTGACCGCTGGAACGCATTGTTAGGCGGCGACTGAGAATCTTGCAGACCGAATCCTATGAGGCAATGGTGTACTCCGGATGATAATTTGGATCTCACTGTAGTTCCGGAATAGGCCAAGGGTCATCAAATACCATGAATTTCAGTTGAATCGTAAATACTCCTTCAATCTCAACCCTACCAGCAGATGTATCGATAGTTTCAATCTTTCGTCCGTATAGAGCTTGTTTTGATCTTGGTGGTTTGAAGATTTGAGCGTCGACTACGCGGCCAAGTAGGGTCCAGCAAGCAAACCAATTCTCATGTGGCATTAGACTGTTTGACTAGTAGTGTAGAGGTCTCACGCAACCGAACCGGTTTACCCTCAAAGTATTTCGTGACGTAAGTGTCTTTCTTTTGAGTGAAACTGTCGCGACTAAGACCCCCGAATAATGCACTGCGAGAAGAAACATCACATGTTGCCAGCCTATTCATGTTTGTCGGCCTGCAGTCGTGTCCGATTCTATAAGAATATACAGCATGCCGAGTGTCTCCTTGCCTACAAGGATCGCCTGTAGCTGAAATCTCGGAATTGGCCAAAGTTAAAAGAGGCTGCATCAAAAGAATGAGGCAGAGGAGTAAAAGTCTCATGACGCCTAACGCCTGAGTTCAGCGGCAGATTCAAAGGGCGCAGCTTTTGCGCATGCAAAAGATGTGAAGTTTGAAACTGTCCGCTGGAACGATTTGTTAGGCGTCGCCAGTAGGTCTCGAGGCGCGAAACCTAGAAGACCTTGTTGCACTTCGAATGACAACTCAGACGTAACCAGTGTCAATTAGCCTCTCCCTTATTAACGCTTGATATAGGTTGCGACCAATAGATTCGCATTTTTCAACTGGAAAATCACTGGCGTCGAAGGAGCTACCGAAAGTGCGAGAAACTGCATATGCTGCGTCCGTTTCAGAACCAATTCGGGGAATTTCTTTCACGATAGACCGAATTTCGCCATCGAATTCGTCGTCAAGGGATCCGCTAGCAATCAATGCGTACGGGTCCCATTGATTGATTTCTTTACGCACTATGACTAGGGCGTGTTCGAAATCCTTTTTCGTACTGAATCCCATCGAGTGACGCCTAACGTCTGAATTCAGCGGCGCAGCAAAGAGGCGCGACTTTCGCGCTTGTAAAATGCGTGACGCTTTGTTGTGTCCGCTGGAACGATTTGTTAGGCAACGACTGAAGGTATTGCAGATTAGAACGGAACACTGACATATCCTTCAGCTGTCATAGATAGGTACTCTACTTTAGTCTTGCCGAGTTTTCAAAGTTGTTCAACGGCATCTCGAAATTCGGATGATTTAATGTCACTTTCTGATATCGCTAGCATCTCGCAATCAGCTTCCTTTCGCAGGAAGTGAGCCTGATTTGGTTCATCATCGTAGCTACGGGCAACGTAGGTTCGATCCGGCATGTAAAGTTCGTAAACGTTGTATTTGTAATCGAAACCGGGGCCGGACTCTTCGAAGTGTTTGATATCGATGCGCATTCCTTACGTTGCCTAACAAAAAATCTACGTCAGTACGTCGTGTAAGACTTTGCTTACTTCTCTTCTATTCATCGTAGCTCCCCACTAGAAACCAGCTATACAACTGTAAATTGGTTGCATTATCAAAACTTCCTCCCAACAAAGTGCGACTGAGGTTCGTGTAAGCATTCCACCAATGGGTCGTAACGCACGCGTAGCGCAGACATTCACCGTATAGCATGGTTCAAAACACGACGAAAGTTTGGCTTTCACTCGGAATTTTCAGGTTGGTCGAGTCACCAAAACCAAAACTGCTGGACCTTGTGCGTCAGGAGATTCGATTTCGTCATTTCAGCTATCGAACAGAGCAAGCTTATGTACTGTGGACTCGGCGCTTTGTCCTCTTTCATGGCAAGCGGCATCCCGCGGCCATGGGCGCACCACAGGTACGCGAATTTCTGAGCTGGCTTGCGAACGAGCGGAATGTGGCGGGTTCCACGCAGGACCAGGCGTTGAGCGCGCTCCTGTTTCTCTACGCGTCCGTTTTGCGCAGGCCGATCAAATCCCTGGAGGGAATAGCGGGGGCGAAGAAGCCGAAACGGTTGCCGGTTGTGCTCGATGAAGCTGAGATCCTTGCGATACTCGATGAGCTTCAAGGGGAATACTGGTTGCTCGTTGGCCTGCTGTACGGCTCCGGTCTACGCCTTATGGAGTCGCTGCGATTGCGCATCAAGGATCTGGACTTCAGCCATCGCTGTGTGGTGGTGCGTAGCGGTAAGGGAGGTAAGGATCGGGTAGTAACGTTGGCTGATAATCTGGTGCCTGGTTTGCGTGTGCATCTCAAAAAAGTGCAACTGACTTATGAGCAGGATTGCGCCACGGGCAAAGCCAACGTCTGGTTACCCCATGCCTTCGCGCGGAAATACCCCGGCGCGCCATCTCAGTGGGCATGGCAGTTCGTGTTCCCGGCCAGGAAGCTGAGTCGCGATCCGCAGGCGAATGTGTATCGCCGCCACCATGTCGGCGAGCGTTCACTGCAAAGAGCGGTGCGTGCCGCGGTTGTGCGAGCAGGGATTGGCAAGCCGGGGTGTCATGCCACACGTTCAGACACTGCTTCGCGACGCATCTGTTAGCGGCAGGGGCCGATATCCGCACGGTGCAGGAACAGCTGGGCCACAGTGATGTGCGTACCACGCAGATCTACACCCATCTCGTTGGTCGTGGCGGGAACGCCGTCGTCAGCCCGCTCAGTCGCCTCAACCTGAAGACGCAGTGAGTGATGGCGGATCAGAAGTTGTCGGTCACAGCGCCTTCGCTGGCGGTGCTCACAAGCTTTGCGTACTTCGCCAGGATGCCGCGTCGGGTATATGGCTCGGGCTGCAGCCACTGGGCTCGGCGGGCGTCCAGCGTCGCGGCATCGACCTCGAGGTTGATCTCGTGACTTTCGGCGTCAACCGTGATGGTGTCACCGTCTTCAATCAGTCCGATGGGGCCGCCATCGAATGCTTCGGGGGTGATGTGACCGATCACAAATCCATGAGAGCCGCCGGAGAATCTGCCATCTGTGATGAGTGCGACGTCCTGCGCTAACCCCATCCCATTGATGGCACTGGTCGGCGAGAGCATTTCGCGCATGCCGGGTCCGCCCCGCGGGCCTTCATAGCGAACGACGATGACGTCTCCTTTAACGATCTCGCCGTCCAAAATCGCCTGCATCGCTGCTTCCTCGCCATGGAAGCACTTTGCGGTTCCGCGGAAGGTGAGACCTTCGTGGCCTGTAATTTTTGCGACCGCGCCTTCTGGTGCGAGGTTGCCGTAAAGGATGACCAGATGAGAGTCTTTCTTTATCGGATCTGTCAGTGGGCGGATGACCTTCTGGTCGGCGGGATAGGGTGCCACCGTTGCCAGGTTTTCTTGCAGCGTGCGACCGGTCACTGTCATACAGTCGCCGTGCAGCAGGCCTTCGTCGAGCAACAATTTCATCAGGGGTTGAATGCCGCCGATGGCGATGAGATCGCTCATCGTGTGTTGACCGACAGGCCGCATGTCCGCCAATACTGGCACGTTCTTGCCGACCCGGGTGAAGTCGTCGATGGTCAGCGGCACACCGGCGGCGTGGGCGATGGCGAGCAGATGCAACACGGCGTTGGTCGAGCCTTCGAGAGCGATGACGACGGTGATCGCGTTTTCGAACGCTTCCATACTCAGGATGTCGCTCGGCTTGATCCCGAGTTCAATCAAATTTACGACGGCGGCACCCGCGGCGTAGCTGTCCTGCCGTTTCGCGTCGGATACGGCTTCCAGCGCCGAGCTGTTGGCCAGCGACAGACCAAGCGCTTCGATAGCAGATGCCATGGTATTGGCCGTGTACATGCCGCTGCACGATCCCGGTCCGGGGATTGCGGTGCGTTCCACCTCTTTGAGTTCGATATCCGAAAGGTTACCTGCAGCATGCGCGCCGACTGCTTCAAACACAGACACGACATCGCGGCGTTCAGCGCCGGGTTGAATTGTGCCGCCGTAAACAAACACGCTGGGGCGGTCGAGGCGGGCCATGGCCATCGCGCAGGCGGGCATGTTCTTGTCACAACCGCCGAGCGCGACGAAACCATCGAAGCCCTGTGCGCCGACCACGGTTTCGATGGAGTCGGCAATCACCTCGCGGGAGACCAGAGAATAGCGCATGCCTGGCGTACCCATTGAGATGCCATCAGACACGGTGATCGTGTTGAAGAGCACGCTCTTGCCACCGGCTTCGTCCGCACCCATTGCAGAAGCTTCGGCCAGTGCGTTTATGTGCATGTTACATGGTGTGACCATGCTCCATGTCGAGGCGATGCCGATTTGCGGTTTGCTGAAGTCTTCCTCAGTAAAACCCACGGCGTAGAGCATGGCACGGCTTGGAGCCTGCGCGGGGCCGTCGACCACGATGGAAGAGTAAGGTCTTTTATCAGTCATCGTTCCGATCCAATGATTTAATCATCACCTTGGCGTTTCTCTGATAGTTATACAGCGCCTGCTTCGGTGCGGGAAGCGCATCTGGTGCTGCGTCCGTGAACCCGTGTTCGATGAACCAGTCCCGGGTCTGGGTGGTCAGAGCAAAGAGTTCGGTCGCGCCGCTGGCGGCCGCGGCCTGCTCTGCCGCGGCCAGCAGGCGCGCGCCGATTCCCGGGTTTCGGTCGAGATCGCGGTAAGAGGCGTGTACTGCCACACAAGCGAGTTCGGCTGCGTTGCCGAAGGGGTAGATTGCGCAGCAGCCAACCACGTTATTGTCGATGTCGGCGACCAGGAACTGTCCGATCTCCTGTTCGAGGCGATCGCGCGAACGGCGCACCAGCACGCCGGCTTCCTCCAACGGGCGAATGACCTCCACGATGCTGGCCACATCCTCGGCGGTTGCTGGTCGCACGAGACCTGCATAGCTTTCGCGCACCTGGGTGCCATGCCCCTGTGCGGTGTAGAGTTCGGTGAGCAAGGCGCCGTCTTCTACGTAACTGACGAGCTGGCAACTTCTTACACCGCCGCGACAGGCTTTCGCTATCGCCCGCAGATGTTGCTGATTGCCACGGTCGTCCGCATCCTTTTTCGTATCATCTTCTGCATAGATGTGGGCGTCGAGTTCGGCGGGGCTCACCACGCTCAGACGCTCGCCCCTTGCATCTGTCAGCGCGTGTTCTGCATTGAACACGATGAATTTCTCAGCTCGCAGGGCTATGGCAACATCTGCGGCAAGTTCATCGGCCGCGAGATTGAATACCTGACCCGAGGGCGAGTAACCCAGCGGCGACAGTAGTACGAGTGCGCCGGCGTCGAGTGCTCCGTTGATCCGCTTGCCATGAATCTTCCGGGCGCGGCCGGTGATCAGATGGTCGACCCCGTCCACCACACCCAGAGGCTGTGCGGTCACGAAATTGCCGCTCACCACGGCGATATCGGACTGCCGCAGTGGGCTGGTCGGCAAGCCGGTCGAAAAGAGGGCTTCGATCCGAGTGCGCAGTTCGCCAAATATGCCGAGCAGTGTCGGCAGGTCGGATTCCTGCGTGATACGGCGACCGTTGTGAAACACACTGTTCGGTAGCTGTGCATCGATTTGCGGACGCGCGCCGTGCACCAGTACGAGCCGGGCACCCAACACGCCGACCAGGGCCAGATCGTGGACGATATTTATCAGGTTCGGGTGCGCCAGGGCCGCTCCGTCCAACAGGACCACGAAAGTCTTGTTGCGGTGCATGCTGATGTAGGGGGTTGAACCCCGGAACCATTGCGCGTAGCCGCTCGTGTCCACTGCGCTTGCCTTATTGTTGCCAGTTGTCGCGGGCGCGCATTCTACACCAGCAGGAGACGGAAAATCGCACCTCGAAAAAGGCCGTTTCGCCAACCCGCCTGGCCGAATTTGTCGGTTTAGCAAGCGCTCTGTGATGTCTGTCATGTTCTTGAGGCATGCGGCGGTTGCAAAATATCAGGGCATGGCTTTAACTGCTAAAACTAGGCTAAATCAGGGACTTAGGTGGCCAGTTCGCCCACATCGCTTACCTCAAAAAAACCGGAACACCCCGCAAACGGACCGGCAGCGTCCGCCGATGGGCGCGAAGATGACAATTCCCCGCAGCAGGATCTGACCACTTCGCCGTCTGCCGCTCATGGTCCTGCCGCCGCTTCGGACCAGCACCCCGCCGCGGCGCTACACACAACCCCTGAACCTGGCGTACTTTCCGAGCGCCTGACCACTGAGCCCGAACGGCTGCTCGATCTGCCTACCGTGCTCGATGACTTCGTCCAAGCAGGATTCGTCAGCCAACGGCAGGCCGAAGATGTCCTGATTGCACCGCGCACCAAAAAAGAACTCCTGCAGCACGCGATGGAGATCATCGCTGCACGCGAATACGAGAACCGCAACGATCCGGGCAAAACGTTCGATCTCGAAACGATGACGTTGTGGCTGGCCGAGACGTCAGGTCAGCCCTACGTGCGTATCGACCCGCTCAAGATCAACGTCAACGCCGTCACCGAGGTGATGTCGTATGCCTTTGCTCAGCGCCATCATATTCTGGCGCTGGAAGTCTCCGACGACGATGTCGTGATCGCCAGCACGCAGCCCTACATGTATCAATGGGAGGGCATGCTCACCCAGACCCTGCGTGGTCGCAGAATCAAGCGGGTGGTGGTCAATCCGGCGGATCTCAACCTGCGGATGCTCGAGTTTTACACGATGGCCCGTTCTGTGGCGAAAGCCGAGGATGCCGGTTTCGAGGTATCTGCGGTCGCCAACTTCGAGCAGATGCTCGAACTCGGCACCTTAAAATCTCCGGAAGCCAACGATGCGCATATCGTCAATATTGTCGACTGGCTGCTGCAGTACGCGTTTGACCAGCGCGCCAGCGACATCCATATCGAGCCGCGGCGTGAGAAGGGCCTGATCCGATTTCGCATCGATGGTGTGCTCCACCATGTTTATGAGCTGCCGGCGGCCGTCAACACAGCGGTCACCAGCCGGTTGAAAATTCTCGGCCGGATGGACGTGGCGGAGAAGCGCCGGCCACAGGATGGCCGGGTGAAGACGAAAAGCCCCGACGGGGATGAGATCGAACTGCGTCTGTCGACACTACCAACGGCGTTCGGCGAAAAAATGGTGCTGCGGATCTTCGACCCGGAAGTTCTGCTGCGAAGTTTCTCGCAGCTCGGACTGATCGGAGAGGACTATGACCGCTGGCAGTCCATGGCGCGATCACCCAATGGCATCGTGCTCGTTACCGGACCAACGGGATCCGGCAAGACGACCACGCTGTATTCCACGCTCAAGCAACTGGCAACGGACGAAGTCAACGTCTGCACGATTGAAGATCCGATCGAAATGGTCGAGCCCACGTTCAATCAGATGCAGGTCCAGCACAATATCGACGTGAGTTTTGCATCCGGTGTGCGCTCGCTGCTGCGACAGGATCCAGACATCATCATGATCGGTGAGATTCGCGACCTGGAAACCGCCGAGATGGCAATCCAGGCTTCGCTGACAGGTCACCTGGTGATCTCCACGCTGCACACCAATGATGCGCCCACCGCGATCACCCGTCTGCTCGACCTTGGGATCCCGCCGTACATGATCAAGGCCACGGTGCTGGGCATAATGGCGCAGCGCCTCGTGCGAACACTTTGCCCGCATTGCAAAGTGGAAGAAGAAGTCGATGTTGAAGCCTGGAACCTGCTCGTGAAGCCGTTTCGTGCCAAGCCGCCGGCACAGGTGTTTGCCCCGCAGGGATGCCTTGAATGTCGCGACACGGGCTACATGGGGCGCATGGGGATCTATGAGCTGTTGCCGATGAGCGAGCGCATTAAAACCTACATCACGAAAGAGCTGGAACTCGAAACTTTGCGCAAGCAGGCGTTCAAGGAAGGCATGCGCACGCTGCGGTTGTCCGGCGCTCAGAAAGTGGGTGCCGGTCTGACCACCATCGCCGAAGTTTTGCGCGTCTCTCCTGCCTCGCAGAGTTGAGCCGCGCGGCTCTCTCAAAGAACCTTACAAGCAAAGGCGCTCGTGCGCTCGACCAGTCCGGATTGCAGATCCGCGACACCACCACTCGTAAGGCAGCTGTTCGTGTATTTGCACTGAGCAGTTTCGCTGCGAATGCAGCAACGCGTCACGTGGACTGGCTGCAACTCGCGCTCGTCGATCATGCCTTCAACCGCCCGCTGCAGGCTGAAGATCTTGCGCACGCCGTGAGTGAAGCGTGCGCTCAGGTCGACGCCATGCCCGCGCTGCAGAAAGCATTGCGCGTGGTCAGACAACGCCATCAATTGTGGATCGTCTGGCGCCACCTGCTGCAGCAGGCCGAGTTGGAGGAGACCACGGCAGTTTGTTCGCTCATGGCGGACAAGCTGATCGACACCGCTCTGAATCAGGTATACGCCTGGCTTTGTGAGAAGCGTGGAATGCCGCGAAGTGCTTCTGCCGGCACTGAGCAGGCGATGGTCGTGCTTGCGTTGGGCAAGCTCGGTGCAGATGAACTCAATCTTTCCTCCGATGTGGATCTTGTCTTCGCCTATCCGGAACGTGGTAACACGGCTCGCGGGGAGACCAATCAACAATTCTTTGTCCGCCTGGGGCAACAGCTCATCGAAGCGCTTGAGCCGACCACCGAAGACGGTTTCGTCTACCGCGTCGACATGCGACTGCGGCCCTATGGTGACAGCGGACCGCTGGCGATGGAGTTCGCGGCAATCGAAGACTACTACGCCACTCAGGGCCGGGACTGGGAGCGCTATGCGCTCATCAAAGCGCGGCCGTGTGCCGGTGACACCGCGGCTGGCGATCAGTTGCTTGCCGCCCTGCGGCCGTTCGTCTACCGACGCTATCTCGACTTCGGTGCGATCGATGCGTTACGGGATATGAAGTCCCGCGTGGCGGCCGAGCGGCATCAGCCTGACGACGTAAAGCTTGGCCACGGTGGCATCCGGGACGCGGAGTTTGCAGTCCAGATGCAGCAACTGATCTGGGGCGGCCGTGAGCCACACCTGCAAAAATCCCGTCTGCTCGAAGCGGTACCGGCATTAGTTACGCTCGATCGGATTGCTGACGAGCAAGCTCAAAGATTGCTCGATGGCTATCGTTTCCTGCGGGACGTCGAGCACAGCTTGCAGGCAGAGGCGGACAGGCAGACTCAGCAGTTGCCGGTAGGCATGGAATCCCGCGAGCGTCTGGCGACCGGCCGCGGCTACTCGAGTTACGAAGCGTTTCTGGTGGCACTCAACGCCCATCGCGCTCACATCACGCAAGTGTTCGAGGATCTTCTCGGTGCTGCGTCGGTTGTCGATTCTCCCGGCCAGCATGTCTGGGCGGCGCCAGATAATGAAGCAGCACTCGCGCAGTTCGGATTTCGCGATCTCGAAGCAACGATGGACGTCCTGCTGAGTTTGCACCAGGCGCGGGACCGGTCTTCGGTCAGTGCAGACGCAAGCGAGCGATTGGATCGGTTGATGCCTGTGTTGCTCGCCAAGATCCAGACCATGCGGGATCCGGATTTGTCTCTGCGGCGAGTCGCACCGATTCTTCGTGCGGTATTGCGGCGTTCCGCCTATCTGTCTTTGCTTTTGGAAAACTCAAAACCCTGTGAGCAGTTCGTCGAACTTGTGACCACCAGTCTGTGGTTGGCGGAAACCCTCGCGACGCACCCGGCGTTTTTCGACTCTCTGATCGATGGCCGAGCACTCAATGGCATCCAGGATCGCGCACTACTCGGTGCAGCTCTCGAGCAGAAACTTGCGGACGCGGTTGATTTCGAAAGCAAGCTGGAGATCCTGCGTGAGTTCAAAGCCCACCATGTTTTCAACATTGCGCTTGCCGAAGTCCGCGGCACGTTGCCGCTGAAAAAAGTCAGTGATGCGCTCACGTTCCTCGCCGAAGCCGTGGTCGATGCTGCGGTGAATCTCGCGTGGCAGGAAAATCTGGTGCGCTTTCCACAATTCGCCAGTGCGCGACCTTTCCTCGTTGTCGGCTACGGTAAGCTCGGCGGGATTGAATTGGGTCCGGGATCGGACCTCGATCTCGTTTTTATTCATGATATGTCCAGCGATGCCAGTCAATTCCTGCTGAGACTTGTGCGGCGCCTGCTGCATATCCTGACAGTGCCCACTTACCACGGTGCTCTTTATGAGATTGACACCCGACTGCGGCCGTCGGGTGGCAAGGGCATGATGGTGAGTTCACTCGAGGCGTTCAGAGACTATCAGCGCAATCGTGCCTGGGTGTGGGAACATCAGGCGCTCGTGCGGGCTCGTGTCGTGTGCGGTGACTCGCAACTTGCTGCAGGATTCGCGCGCGTTCGTGCCGAGATTCTCGGCATATCGCGCGATCCAAAAAACCTGCGAAGTGAAATTGTCGGTATGCGGCAGCGCATGGCCGAACATCACACCGCGGCCGACGATGTAAAGCAGGGTAGCGGCGGTATCGTCGATATCGAATTTATGGTGCAATATCTGGTTCTGGCCTGGGCTGACCAATACCCCGCGCTGATTGAATACACCGATAACGTGCGGATTCTCGAGGTGGTGGACCGCCTTGAGCTGCTGCCTGCGGGTGCCGCAGCACGGCTCACCACCGCGTATCTCGCCTTGCGGGCAGAATGGCACCGGAGCGTACTGGACATTCCCGACCGGCTGCGTTCGGCTGAAGTGATGAAGCAATACCAGGATGATGTTCGCGCCGTCTGGCAACTGATATTTAGAGAAGAAGAATGACTATCGAAGACTTTTCCGACCGCGATGGTTGGATCTGGCAAAATGGCACGCTCGTGCCCTGGCGCGATGCCAAAGTCCATGTGCTCACTCACACACTGCATTATGGTGTCGGTTGCTTCGAGGGTGTCCGGGCCTACGATACGCCCAACGGGCCCTGCATCTTTCGCCTGCATGAACACACCAGGCGATTGTTCAACTCCGCGCACATCCTGGGTTTGAAAATTCCTTACACGCCCGAAGAAGTGAATCAGGCTCAGTTGGATGTGTTCAATGCTAACGAGCTTGATGAGGGGTACCTGCGCCCGATGGTGTATCTGGGTTCGGAAGCGATGGGGCTCAGAGCCAAAGGCCTTTCGGTCAATTTCACGGTTGCAGCCTGGCCGTGGCCGGACTATATGGAGCCAGACAGCCGCGAGAAAGGTATTACCGTTCGCACGTCGTCTTACACCCGCCACCACGTCAACATCACGATGTGCAAGGCAAAGGCCAATGGTAACTACATCAATTCAGTACTCGCGCTGCATGAAGCGCTGGAAGCGGGGTGTGATGAGGCGTTGATGCTGGACAATGAAGGCTATGTCACGGAAGGCACGGGTGAGAATATTTTTATCGTGAAGGAAGGCGTGTTGCACACGCCGGAACTCAGCTCCTGCCTCGATGGCATTACCCGCAACACGATCTTCCAGCTCGCGGGCGAAATGGGGATTGATGTTCTCGAACGGCGAATCACGCGTGACGAAGTCTACATTTGTGATGAAGCGTTTTTCACAGGTACCGCCGCGGAGGTGTTACCGATCCGGCAGCTTGATGGCCGTACCATCGGCACGGGCAAACGCGGTCCTCTCACCGAACGACCGCAGTCGGTATACTTCGATCAGGTGCGTGGCCAGCGCGCGAGCTTCCGACAATGGCACACCCCGGTGAACGGTCAGGCCGCTTGAAAATTCTTATCGTGGCACCCGCCTGGGTGGGTGACATGGTGATGGCCCACTGCCTCGTGCGCGTGTTGCGATCGGCTCATCCGGATTGCGAGATTCACATGCTTGCACCCCCCGCAGTCGAACCACTTGCCCAGCGCATGCCCGGAGTTGCCACATCGCACGTTTTTCCCTTGGCGCACGGCGAACTCGCACTCAACAAACGCCGTGCTGTAGCACGCGAAATGCGCGGCCATGAATTCGCTCAAGCCATCGTGTTGCCAAACAGCTTCAAATCTGCACTGGTACCCTTCTGGGCGAGGATTCCGCGGCGTACCGGCTGGTCGGGAGAGGTGCGATTCGGTGTGTTGAACGACCGTCGCGTACTGCGCAAATCCCACCTGCCGCTGATGATCGAACGCTTCATGGCGCTGGGACTCGAGTCCGGTCAGATGCTCGACAAACCTTATCCCTTGCCGCAACTTCAAGCCGATGCAGCAAATGCTGCCTCACTGGTCAGCCAGCATGATCTGGATTGTTCCGCTGGCGTGAGCGTGATTTGTCCCGGTGCAGAGTTTGGTCCGTCAAAGCGCTGGCCAGCAGAGCACTTCGCGGCGGTCGCGCGTCATGCGGTTGGCCTGGGGCGGCAGGTCTGGTTGATCGGCTCACCGAACGACGCAAGCATCTGCGGCGAAATTGAATCTCTGGTGCCTGCCGGTGTGGTCAATTTGTCCGGTAAAACGCGGCTGGTCGATGCGCTCGACCTCATCGGCCTGTCTGACAGTGTCGTAACCAACGATTCGGGCCTGATGCATGTCGCGTGTGCGCTGGAAAGAACGGTCATCGCGGTATTCGGTTCGACCTCGCCGGACTTTACGCC
>SMVA01361819.1_pt1 | contig 16770 bp, 13 predicted proteins | sample 2456451 | NCBI WGS metagenome assembly SMVA01 (sample SAMN11095933, study PRJNA526329) | marine sediment metagenome | biome: Marine sediment; feature: Surficial sediment; material: Deep marine sediment; isolation source: Hadal surficial sediment | place: Pacific Ocean | collected 2014-05 | depth...
GCCCGCGCCGTACAAACCGGCCACGACATAAAATTCAAGATCAGCATCTGCTAACTGAAGAATTTGTAAAAAAGACCCCGTAGGAGCCCGCCGTGCGGGCGACAAACTTTATTTTTTGGTTATTCTTGTACCGGGAAACGCTTCGTTGGTGCGGGTGCAGTTGGTTGTGTTTTGCAAACATTTAAGGGCATGTTTTCAACATGCCCTTAAATGTTTGTCGCCCGCGCGGCGGGCTCCTACCGGGTCTTCTATTAACGCCTTTGCAACGCCGCAACCAACGGTTCGTCTGCCGGCAGGAGTTTGCTCTTGTCCAGCGCGGCGCAATCTACCCACTGCAAGCTCTGCCCTTCCCTGCCGTATGGAATCCCTTGCCACGCACCAACGATAAAAAAACTTATGGCTACCTGGATATCCGCGTAGTCGTGCTGAAGTTTGAAAAAATGATCGAACGCCGTAATCTGGATGCCCAGCTCTTCGTCAAGTTCACGCTGCAACGCAGCCACAGATGATTCACCGGCCATGACCTTGCCACCCGGGAACTCCCAGAAATCCTGCATCGACCTGGCGTTTGCCCGGTCGGTAATCAAATACCGGGCAGCGGTATCCTGCAGGATACCGGCGACAACCTGAATGCGATTATCTGCCGTCTTTACGTCAACTTACCGTGGCATTGCTTGTACTTTTTGCCGGAGCCACAAGGGCAAAGCTCATTGCGCCCGATTTTACGGCCTTCCCTGACAAAAGGTTCCGGCGGTGGCGCGGCAGCAGGTCCGGCACTCTGCGAGGGCGCGTCCCCTAGTGCAGGTGCCTGCGCATGTTTGAATTCCATGGCCTGGGCAGCACGACGTTGCTCCTCCATGCGCTGCACATCCGCTTCGCTCTGGATGCGCACGCGTGACAGGATACTGATCGTGTCGTGTTTGATCTGCTCCAGCATTTCGCCAAACATCCCGAATGCCTCACGCTTGTATTCCTGTTTCGGGTTTTTCTGCGCGTAGCCGCGCAGCCCGATTCCCTGGCGCAGGTAATCCATGGCGCCAAGATGTTCTTTCCAGTGAAAATCCAGCTGCTTGAGCATTATTTCCTTTTCTACGTGACGCATCAGCTGTGCGCCAATCGAATCAGTCTTCGCCGCGTAAATCTCGTTCATCTTTTCGACACAACGTTCACGAATCTGCTCTTCGTTCATCTTGCTGTCTTCCTGCAACCACTTCGGCACTTCCATTTGCGTGGCAAATTCGCTCTCAAAGGCGTTCTGCAGTCCCTCCGCATCCCATTGCTCATCAAGACTGCCCGGCGGGATATGCTGGTCGACCAGAATTTCGATCACTTCTTCCCGGATAGCGGCGATCGAATCCTCGATCTCGTCTGCTTCCATCAGCTCTGAACGCTGGTGGTAAACCACCTTGCGCTGATCGTTCGCGACGTCGTCATACTCAAGCAGGTTTTTTCGAATATCAAAGTTATGCGATTCGACCTTGCGCTGTGCGCGCTCGATCTGCCTTGACAGCAACTTGCTCTCGATCGCCTCGCCCTCGCGCATTCCGGCACGCGAAAGCAGGGCTTTGGTCCGTTTCGGATCGCCAAAGATACGCATCAGGTTGTCTTCCATCGACAGGTAGAACCTGCTCGATCCCGGATCACCCTGGCGTCCCGAGCGGCCACGCAGCTGATTATCGATACGGCGGGACTCGTGCCGCTCCGTACCGACGATGTGCAGGCCACCGGCCCTGAGCACTTCGTCATGCCGGGGTTGCCAGTCCGCCTTCACGGCAGCGACATCCGCATCCTCACCAGCCGCGACGATCTCAGCCTCAAGATTGCCACCGAGCACGATGTCGGTACCACGACCCGCCATGTTGGTCGCGATCGTGATCGCACCGGGACGACCCGCCTGTTGTACAACGATCGCCTCACGCTCGTGCTGTTTCGCATTCAGCACCTCGTGCCTGATGCCTTTTTTCTTCAGCAACGACGAAAGTAATTCCGAGGTCTCGATAGACGTTGTACCCACGAGTACCGGTTGACCGCGTTCACGACAATCGGTGACGTCCTCGATAATGGCTTCAAACTTGTCCATCTCGTTAAGATAAACGAGGTCCGCCATATCATCGCGAATCATGGGTTGGTGCGTCGGAATGACAATGACTTCGAGACCATAGATCTGTTCGAACTCAAATGCCTCAGTATCGGCAGTACCGGTCATACCCGAAAGATTGTTGTACAAGCGAAAGAAATTCTGGAACGTAATCGAGGCAACGGTCTGGTTTTCCTGCTTCACCGCCACACCTTCCTTGGCCTCAACGGCCTGGTGCAAGCCGTCTGACCAGCGCCTGCCCGGCATGGTGCGTCCGGTAAATTCGTCGACGATGACGATCTCGCCATCACTGACAATGTACTCGACGTCTTTGTTAAACATCATGTGCGCGCGTAACGCCGCGTTCAGGTGATGCAGGAGACGGATATTCTGCGCGTCGTACAGGCTTTCTCCTTCAGCCAGCAGCCCTGACTGGATCATCAGGTCCTCGATATACTGATGCCCTTCCTCAGTGACATGCACCTGTTTGGATTTTTCATCACCGCTATAGTGTCCGCAGATGGCCAGGCGACAAACCGGCACATCACCGTCTTGATCCGTAAGAACGACATCCGCACTTCTTTCTGCGGCCACCTCGATTGCCTGCGCAACTGACATGGTCTCACTGGAATTTCCAGCTGCATCGGTGAAAACCACTGGCTTGCCATGTTCATCAAGCAGCGCAATTTTCTTCGCCGTAATGTCGAAGTTGGTTGTGCCTTCGGGCTCTTCGTGCAAGCGCAACTTGGGAATCAGCTTGTTGATCTTCAGATACAGGTCGGTGCTTTCTTCAACCGGACCGGAAATGATCAGCGGTGTTCGCGCTTCATCAATAAGAATCGAGTCAACTTCATCGACGATGCCAAAATTGAGTTCGCGCTGGACTTTGTCGTTCAGCGAAAATGCCAGGTTATCGCGAAGATAATCGAAACCCAGTTCATTATTGGTCGCGTAGGTAATATCGGCATCGTAGGCAGCTCGCTTCTCATCCTGCGATTGCCCGGACTTCGAGACGCCGACGGTCAGGCCGAGGAATTCATAAACCGGTCGCATCCAGTCGGCATCGCGCTGTGCCAGGTATTCGTTGACCGTAACGATATGTACGCCATTACCGCTCAATGCATTGAGGTAGGCCGGCAATGTGGCGACCAGTGTTTTGCCTTCACCGGTGCGCATTTCCGCGATGTTGCCCTCGTGCAGTACCATGCCACCGATGAGCTGGACGTCGAACGGGCGCAATCCCAGCGCCCGCCAGGCGGCCTCGCGGGCAACTGCGAACGCCTCCTCCAGGATGTCATCAAGCGTCTCGCCGGCTTTCAGGCGGTCACGAAATCCTTCTGCTTTCTGCGCCAGCTCCGCGTCGCTGAGTGCCTTGATTTGCTCCTCGAAGCCGTTGATACGGCTAACGGTTTTCGAGTATTCACGCAGCAGCCGCTGGTTGCGGCTGCCAAAAACTTTGGTCAAAATATTGGCCACTCAGCGCTCCTGGGACATCGGCGTTACGACTCCGACGACTGGCAAATAAAGTCCGGTATTCTACTGACTGATCAGGAATTTGCACTGGTCTTATGCGCAATTTTCCGCAGCAGATAAGTAAGCGAATATAGCGTCGATTTCGCCGAAAACAAGGCGCTGGCGGGAGAGATAGAGAAATTCGCCCGGCGGGCAGCGAGCCGCTTTAAGACTCCTAGTAGTCCAACCAGGGTGGTTTGATGGACTACTAGTCGGCGTCGCGGCGAATGAAGGTCACCGGATTAACGCGCTTGCCATTGCGCAGCACTTCAAAATGCAGATTGGGCCCTGTCGCCCGGCCTGTTGCGCCCATCAAGGCAACGATCTGGCCCTTTCTGACCTCATCACCCACGGCGACCAGGTTTTCGGAATTATGCGCATAGCGGGTTGAATAACCGTTGCCGTGATTGATCTCAACCAGTTTGCCGAATCCGTAGCGCGTCGACGACCAGGTCACCACACCATCCGCCACCGTTGAGATTTCTGCACCTGCTTTGCCTGCAAAATCGACGCCGCGGTGATTTGCCTGCTTGCCGGTAAACGGATCGGTCCGCTTGCCGAAGTAGGACGACATCCAGCCAGACTTAACCGGCCGGCCCTGCGGATAAACGCGATCTGAGAGATTCTTGTTCATCAGGACGCTCTCAAGGACCCCGAGTTGCGCCTCACGGTTGTCAAGCCGGCTACTGAGTTCTGTCATCGCTGCCAGAACCTCTGGTACTGCAATGTTGGAGCCCGTCGCGTACGGCTCCTCGGGACCACCCATCGCGGGCACCGAATCAAAATCGAATTCGCCATCGGTCAGGTCAGCCATCTCGGTGAGTCGCCTGCCCAATGCATCCAAGCGAATGACCCGGGCGTTCATCTGACCAATACGGATTGCCAGTGCGTCGAGCGTATCTTCAGTTTTCTGGCGGGTGTTCTGGATTGCTGCGCGCTGTATTCCGAGTTGATTGTTCAGTTCAGCGACCGCGCCGAGGCTGACTCCCGAGCCATTGTGCGCAGAAAACCAGTAGCCGCCGGCAAAAGCCGCGCAACTCAACGTGCCAATAATCAGCAATGCAAATGCGCTCGCCGACCTGCCTGACAGGTTGACTTGGCGGGTCTTGCCGAACCCTCTGCCAAAGATAACTACATTCATCGAGTACGCCCCGGGTATGCCATAGTCGAGCTATAAACTATTGATATAAAACTATTTAATCTACAGGCCGGCTGCCTTGGCCGGCGCCCTTTCATTGTTGTAGGCCTGCGTCTTAACCGCACGTTGGTAGCCCCGCTGTCGTAGGACTGAAAGTCCCTTAGATCGGTGGATTTGCGTCCCCGACTTTCGACGGGTGTGCCTTTATCGACGTCTAATATGCAAAATTCGGCTTTTTATTACAAGATAAGCCGTTCAGAACCATGATACCGGTCACCGAATCAACAATAAAGCGAGAACTTCGTCACACTATTATGTCCATCACACGTCTCGATAATTTGCTCAAATCAGGCCCGGACAACCGTCTTGGCGAAGTTATCCAACGTGCTCAACAAATCGATGTGCTGACCGGCACGCTGAAGTCCGTACTACCAGCGGCAACAGCCGAGAACCTGCTCTCGGCCAATGCCAGCGATAGTGGTGAGCTGGTGCTGGTTTGCAGCACATCGGCGTGGGCGGCACGACTACGTTTTGAGAGCAATACGCTGCTTGCGGCAGCCCGGAAAACCGGGCTCACGGTCAATACGTGCAAGGTGAAGGTAGCGCACACCATACAACCGTAGGAGCCTGCCCAGCGGGCGACAGACTTTAAGGGCCGCATTCGAAGAATGCGGCCCTTAAAGTTTGCAAAACGTGAATTGATCACTGAAAACTAAAGTAGATCAAACGCCCACGATCGAAATTTTTGCCGTTTTCACCTTTGGTATCAAACTTTGCGATGCAAAGTTTGTCGCCCGTGCCGATAGATCGAATATCTCCGGAATTGAGAACATGTATCTATCGTACGGCGGGCTCCTACACTTGTCTATTAAGCATACGCCGGCGCGGCGTAAGAAATTGGCGCTTTTTTCGGATCGCTGAAAGTCACTTCTTCCCACGCGGATTGATCGTTCAGCAACGCCCGCAATAACTTGTTGTTCAGATCGTGGCCTGACTTATGCGCCGAGAACTCACCGATCAGGCTGTGGCCGAGAAGATAGATGTCGCCAATTGCATCAAGAATCTTGTGAATGACGAACTCGTTGGCATAGCGCAAACCATCCTCATTGAGAATTCGATAATCGTCAAGCACGATGGCGTTGTCCATGCTGCCGCCAAGGGTCAGGTTGCGCGCACGCAGTGTCTCAACATCACGCAGGAAACAAAACGTCCTGGCTCTGCTGACTTCTTTCAAAAATGATGTCGAAGAAAAATCGATTGACGCGCTCTGGCTCAGTTTGTTGAAGACCGGATGATTAAATGCGATCTCAAAATTTACTTTGAAGCCATTGAATGGCGTGAATTCAGCCCACTTGTCGTCTTCTTCAATCCGTATCTTCTTTTTGATACGTATGAATTTCTTGGCCGCATTTTGTTCCTCAATTCCTGCAGACTGCAACAGGAATACGAATGGTCCGGCACTGCCATCCATGATTGGTACCTCGGGTGCCGATAAATCTACGTTGACATTGTCGATGCCAAGACCCGCGAGCGCTGCCATCAGGTGTTCGACGGTTGCTACTTTCACGCCGTCTTTGATGAGTGTTGTGCCCAGCATGGTTTCACCGACGAGTGTGGCATCGGCAGGAATATCAACGGGCTGATCAAGATCGACGCGCCGAAACGTAACGCCGGCGTTTTCCACCGCAGGACGCAGAGTCATGTAGACCTTTTCGCCGGTATGTAAACCGACACCGGTCGCGCGAATGGCTGTTTTTAGCGTTCGTTGTCGCAGCATGGCCGCAAACTCTCAATTAGTGATGTGGCGAATCGGTCGTAGCGGATCTACAGAACTCCGGCCGATTTCAATGACTTGGCGCGAAATCCTACCATATCAGCGAAAATCACTGCAAAAAGCCACGATCCTGGCAGTGTGTACCGGGTAGACAAGTTTCGCTTGTCTACCCGGCCCACCAGCGGAGTTACGCAAGCCGTGCTGAGTGAGTTACACACGGCCTGGGCGCCAGGTGCCTTCCGGGCCTGCTGCCTAGTCAGCCTGGCGGCGCAAAAACGCAGGAATATCAAGCAACTCTTCCTGCAATCCACCCTCTTCCAGCCCGTCACCGACCGCGCGCTGGCGCTGCACAGTCGGCTTGTCGAGTTGCTGGTAATTGGGTTCGATGGCAGCGCTCGGTCGCTTGACAACGCGCATTGGCGATCCCGCTTGCATGGCCTGCTGGCCAAGACCGGTGGCAACCACGGTAACGCGGATCTGGTCGTTCATTTCAGGATCGATCACCGTGCCAATGACGACGGTTGCATTGTCTGATGCATATTCCTTGATCGTAGCGCCAACTTCCTGGAACTCGCCGATCGACAGATCCATGCCGGCGGTAACGTTAATGAGGATGCCATTCGCCCCGGCAAGATCTATATCTTCCAGCAAGGGACTCGAGACTGCTGCCTCAGCAGCTTCGCGAGCGCGATCTTCACCGGACGCAGTTCCGGAACCCATCATCGCCATACCCATTTCTGCCATCACCGTACGTACGTCAGCAAAATCGACGTTGATCAGGCCCGGGCAGGTGATCAGCTCAGCGATGCCCTGTACGGCACCCTGAAGAACCTGATTCGCGGCACGAAATGCGTCCAGCAAGGTTGTATCGCCGCCCAGCACGCTCAACAGCTTCTCATTAGGAATGGTAATGAGTGAATCGACATACTTGCCGAGTTCCCCGATTCCCTGTTCCGCTATCAGGGTGCGCTTGCGACCTTCCATATCGAACGGCTTGGTGACAATAGCAACCGTCAGGATTCCCAGTTCTTTCGCAACCTGGGCAACGATTGGCGTTGCACCGGTACCGGTACCACCGCCCATGCCGGCCGTAATAAAGAGCATGTCGGCACCCTCGATCACTTCCTGTATGCGATCGCGATCTTCCATGGCCGCCTGTCGGCCAATGTCAGGATCCGCTCCTGCGCCCAGCCCCTTGGTTATGTTGCAGCCGATCTGCAGCGCCGTACGAACACGGGCGCTGTTGAGCGCTTGTGCATCCGTATTGGCACAAATGAAATCGACCCCCTCGATTCCCGCATTCACCATGTGGGCGACTGCGTTGCCGCCACCCCCGCCGACACCGATGACTTTGATGACAGCGCTCTGGCTATGCGCATCCATTAGTTCAAACATTTACGTACCTCCGCTCAGTACTTTGCTATTGCAATACTCACTCGTTAAAAATTACCGATGCATTTTCGTTGCATCGACCCTGCTAAAACTTTCCCTGAAACCAGGATTTCATACGCCCCAGTAAATCTCCAATGCTCCCGGAGATCGGCGTGTTCCGTTGCCCACGCCTCGTCATGCTTTCGTAGCCGTAGAGCAGTAAACCAACACCGGTCGCATAAATAGGGTTGCGAACTACCTCCACCAATCCATCGACATACTGGGGAGAGCCGAGACGCACCGGCATGTGAAATACTTCTTCGGCCAGCTCAACGGCACCTTCCATCTTCGCGCTACCACCAGTGATAATTACTCCGGCGGCAATCAATTCTTCGAAGCCACTCCGCCGCAGCTCGTCACGAACCAGGCCAAACAACTCCTCAAATCGTGGCTCAACTATCTCAGCAAGCGTCTGCCTGGCCAACCGCCGCGGCGGCCGCTCGCCGACACTCGGTACTTCGATCGTTTCATCCGGATTGGCGAGTTGTGACAACGCACAAGCGTATTTGATCTTGATTTCCTCGGCGTATTGCGTCGGTGTACGCATCGAGACTGCAATGTCGTTGGTCACCTGGTCACCGGCAATCGGGATAACCGCCGTGTGCTGAATTGCGCCACCGAGAAATACGGCTATATCAGTTGTACCGCCACCGATGTCGACGATGCAGGCTCCCAGTTCCTTTTCGTCATCGGTAAGAACCGAATAACTCGATGCCAGTTGTTCCAGAACGATGTCGTCGACTTCAAGGCCACAGCGCTGTATACACTTGACGATATTTTGTGAGGCACTCACGGCGCCGGTGACCATGTGCACTTTCGCCTCGAGTCGAACCCCGGACATACCAATCGGTTCACGAATCCCTCCCTGGGAATCGATAATAAATTCCTGCGGCAAAATATGCAGAATCTTTTGATCGGCAGGAATCGCAACCGCTCTCGCAGCGTCAATCACGCGATCGACGTCTCCGCCACTGACTTCCTTGTCACGAATCGCGACGATGCCGTGTGAATTGAGACTGCGCACGTGACTGCCTGCGATGCCGGTGTAGACGGAATGAATGTCACAACCGGCCATCAGCTCGGCTTCCTCTACTGCACGCTGGATCGAATGCACGGTCGACTCAATATTGACCACCACACCCTTCTTCAGGCCCCGCGATGGATGCGAACCAATGCCAACGACTTCGATGTTGCCCTCGTCGCTGACTTCGCCAACGATAGCGACAACTTTCGAGGTACCAATATCGAGTCCGACAATGAGGTTTTTTTCGCTTGTCCTGTTCACTCGGTTAACCCTGTTATCGCCAGTCGCCCTGCAACCATTTCCTGTCCAAACGCTGCAGGATTTTCGGCCGGCGTGCCATCTTTCCAGCCAATCGTGAAGCCGTTGCTGTAACGCATATCGGCAAAATCGATTTCGGACTCGCGACTGGAAATAATGCTCGCCGCAACGTCGAGAAACAGTTGCGTTCTTGCTTCTACGTCGCGCCGCCCGAAGCGAATTTCGACGCCATTTTGCAATGTCATTTGCCAGGCACCACGGGCATCCACCTGCACGCGCCGAACGTCCAGACCAAGCGGAATAAGTTGCTCCCTGATCTGCAGATAGCGCGCTGCAACCATCGCAAACTGACCTTCTGGCCCGCTTAGACGCGGCAATTCCGCCGGCACATGGCGGGCATCAGTAACGAACAAGTCACCGTGAGTATTGAGCAGGCCGCTTTCACCCCAGACTGCGGCCGGAATCTGTTCCGTTACGCTGATTTCAAGTTTTCCCGGCCAGCGTCGCACGACATTTGCCTGGTCTATCCATGGCAAGGCGACAATTCGTTTTTGCATGACCTTAAGGTTCGCGCCAAAGAATCCGGCCGCAAGCTCATCGCTGATCGACTCCTCAATCTGCAGTGCGCTGGCACGTTGAAACGGCCCCTCTATCGTGATCGAGCGAATCGGCTGGTCCAGCAACCCGGCGCTGAACTGGTAGCAGAGTGCTATGACCGCACCCGCCAGCAACATGACCGACAGCTTGCGTACCGGCAACGTTGGCAAGCTGATTTGCCGGGTGTTTTTCTGCTTGCGGCGTTTCGCCTGAGTTTGCTTACGCGTCATTTGCAGCCACCTCTATGGGTACATAGGCAGTTTTTTCAGCAATACTCGTTTCAAGGATTCGCCAGCACAATTCGGCGAAATCCATACCGGCTGCCTTCGCCGCCATCGGCACCAGGCTGTGACTGGTCATTCCCGGAATGGTGTTGACCTCCAGGACTTGTGGCACGCCATCGCTGCCGGTCATGAAATCGACGCGACCCCAGCCGGAACACCCCAGTTCGGTAAATGCTGCAAGCGCCAGATCATGAAGTTGTTGCTCGCGTTGCGCGTCGTCTGATCCGGGACAGTGATACTGTGTGTTTTCCGACTCGTATTTGGCGCGATAGTCATAAAATACGCGCGGCGTCTCGATCCGGATGCTCGGCAACGGTTGTCCCTGCAGCACAGCGACCGTTGAATCAATCCCCACAACGCAGCGTTCGACCAGCGCGGGGCCGGCAAAGCTCAGCGCAAGCTCCATAGCGGCAGGCAATTCTGCGACCTCGAATACCTTGCTCATACCGACGCTTGAACCCTGGCCGGTGGGCTTGACCACCAGCGGAAAGCCAAATTCCACGACTGCAAGATTCGCATCGCCCGGTGACTCGGCGACTACGTAATCCGGTGTGTTGATATTGGCGGAGCGAAACAACTTCTTGCTCCTGACTTTGTCCATCGCCAGAGCCGATGCCATGACGCCACTGCCGGTAAATGGCGTGTTTAACCACTCCAGCGCACCCTGCAGCGCACCGTCTTCACCGCCCGGTCCATGCAGCGCGATCCACACGCGGTCGAAACCTGCACTGGCAAACTCTGCCAGGTTTTTTTCGGCCGGATCCCAGGCAGCGGCGTCGACACCTTTTAGCTTAAGGGCCTGCAGAACGGCTTTCCCGCTGTTGATGGACACTTCTCGTTCACTTGAGAAGCCGCCATACATCACGGCAACACGACCAAAATCGGAAGGCTCGCTTATCACGATTCGATTTTCATGTGCGAGTGAATTCACTGCAGTTGTTTCCCGACAATGTGAACTTCCCGGTGCAACTCGACATCGTGGAAATGCAAAACGGTTCGCTGTACATGCGCAATCAGGCTTTCGATGTCGAGTGCGCTCGCCTGACCACGATTGATGATGAAATTGGCGTGTTTGGCCGATACTTCGGCATCGCCAATACGGAAGTTCTTGAGGCCCGCAGCTTCGATCAGCCGGGCTGCGTGATCGCCCGGCGGATTGCGAAATACCGAGCCACAACTGAGCTGGCCCAGCGGTTGCGTATCCCTGCGCCGCGCCAGCATTTCTTTGAGCGTGCCCATGCTCGGACTGACATCTGCATCGAAAATCAGGTCCGCGCCCACGAACCACTCGTCTGGTGGCCCCTCGACTTGTCGATAGGCGATCGAGTATTCGTCTTTATCGCGTACGTGCACCTGGCCATACCGATCGATCGTCTTGACTGAGGTCACCCGCTCCCAGGTTTCGCCACCATGAGCGCCCGCATTCATTGCCAATGCGCCACCGAACAGGCCGGGAATGCCGGCAAAAAACTCAGCTGGGCCAAGACCCCAGCGGATACATTGCCTGGCAAGCTGCGTGCACGGCACACTACCGCCGACGGTTACGGTCTGCTCGCCGGTTTTCTCCAGTTCTGTGAAGATTCCGGATGCGGCAATTACCACGCCGGACAGTCCACCGTCACGCACCAGCAAGTTACTGCCAAGTCCGAACCAGAAAATCTCTACATCGCTATCAAGGCTTTCCAGGAACAACGACAAGTCGTCAAGGTTCGCAGGTTTGTAAAAAAGCTCAGCCGGCCCACCGACGCGCCACGACGTGTGGCGACTCATGGGCTCATTCTTCCTGATTTCACCGCATACCGCCGGACTCGTCTGCACGGCCATCATTTCAGCACCCCGCGAGGATTGCAGGCGAATGTTAAGGTCTGTGACTTCACTTAAGCACCTTGAGAGGATTGGCGCGCTCGAGAAACGCAGGCAAGGACGCGGAAAATGCACCAATGTCCCCGGCACCCATCGTCAACAGCAGATCACCTTCCTCGAGCAAGCCCTCGAGGACCGGCACGAGATCTTCAAGTGATTCGACGAAGACCGGCTCGACGCCGCCGCGGCTTCTGACTGCGCGGGCAATCGCCCGGCCGTCCGCGCCGGCAATGGGATCTTCGCCGGCCGCATAAACTTCGAGCACAACCAGTACGTCTGCCGTGCTGAGCACTGCAGCAAAGTCGTCCAGCAAGTCCCTTGTTCTGGAGTAACGATGTGGCTGGAACGCCAGCACAATGCGTCGCGTTGGCCAGCCTGCACGCGCGGCAGCAAGTGTTGCTGCGATTTCGGTCGGGTGATGTCCGTAGTCATCGACCAGCAGGACTTTACCCTTGCTGGTACGGACTTCGCCGTTAATCTGGAAACGCCGGTCGATACCCTCAAACTTGTCCAGCGCATCAACAACTGCCTGGTCGCTGATTTGTAGTTCACCCGCAACGGCGATCGCAGCCAGTGCGTTTTGCACATTGTGCAATCCCGGCAACTGCAGTTTAATTTTCAGCGGTTCTTCGCGATCAACCCGAACGACATCGAAGGTGGACTGACCTTCGGCGAATTTGATATTTTCTGCCCTTACGTCGGCTTCGTTTTCCACGCCGTAAGTAACAATTGATCGTCCGACGCTGCCCAGAATTGCGCCGATGCCCGGATCATCGGCACACAATATCGCCAATCCGTAGAATGGCAGGTTGTGCAAAAACTCGACGAAACTGCTGCGTAACTTGTCCATGTCGCCGTCGTAAGTCGACATATGATCCGCATCGATGTTGGTCACAATTGCCAGCATCGGTTTCAGGTGCACAAAAGAAGCGTCACTCTCGTCTGCTTCGGCAACCAGGTATTCTCCCTGGCCAAGGCGTGCATTTGCGTCAGCGCTTTTCAGGCGTCCGCCGATGACGAAGGTCGGATCAAGCCCGCCCTCTGCCATGACGCTGGCGACCAGGCTGGTGGTCGTTGTCTTGCCATGTGTGCCGCCGACCGCAATCGAATAGCGAAATCGCATCAACTCGGCAAGCATCTCTGCACGTGGCACGACCGGCAGCAATGCATCCCGCGCCGCTGCAACTTCCGGATTGGTTTCGTCGACTGCGCTGGATACGACCACCGCATCTGCATCACGAATATTGTCGGCATCATGACCGATAAATACTGTTGCGCCCTGGCTCTGCAGTCGTTTGACCTGGGCATTGCTCTTCAGGTCAGATCCCTGCACCTGGTAGCCAAGGCTCAACATCACCTCAGCAATGCCAGACATGCCTGAACCGCCGATACCGACAAAATGTACGCGGTTTATGCGGCGCATACGTTTGATCATGTTGCAGCACTCCCAGGTTCGCCGGCAGCTTCAAGACACAGGCTGGTAATGCGCCTCAGCGCATCGGGTTGCGCCAATGAGCGCGCTTGCTGCGCTCTCCTGAGCAAGCCATCGCGGCTCACCAGCCATTCGCGCAACAGGTCGGCCAGAGACTGGTCGCTCAATTCACTTTCTTGCAGAACCGCAGCTGCTCCGGCTGCAACCATGCCACGAGCATTAGCGGTCTGGTGATCGTCGACGGCAGCGGGATAGGGCACAAAAATGGCAGGCAGACCGACCGCGGACAGCTCCGCCACGGTTAGCGCTCCGGCCCGACAAACGACCAGGTCTGCCCAGGCGTAGGCCGCGGCCATATCTTCTATAAAAGGACACAGCTCCACTTCTATGCCGTGCCCGGCGTAAGCCTTGCCAGCCGTTTCCAGGGTCCGTTCTCCGGCCTGGTGGCGCACACGTGGGCGCATGCTCTGCGGCAACAACGCGAGAGCCGCAGGTACAGCACGGTTCAGGGCAAGCGCGCCCTGACTGCCACCGAGGACCAATAACCGCAGCGGCCCGGCACGGTCGCCGTAGCGAGCCGTCGGCTCATCGAGTGCCGCGATATCGGCACGCACCGGGTTACCAACGGTTTCCGTTTTTACTGAGGCGGAAAAACTGCCCGGGAAGGCTTGCAGCACAACCCGGGCAAGACGCGCCAGAAGACGATTCGTTAAGCCGGCAACAGCATTTTGTTCGTGAATAAGTAGTGGGCGGCGGGTGAGCCAGGCGGCGAGACCTCCAGGGCCGCTTACAAAACCGCCCATACCGAGCACTGCAGCCGGGCGATGGCGGAACATGACGCGCAAGGATTGAACCAATGCAAGGCTCAGGCGAAAAGGCGCCGCCAGAAGTGCCAGCGCGCCCTTGTGGCGCAAGCCAGCGACACTTATCCACTCAATTTCGATTCCAGCAGCCGGCACCACGCGTGATTCGATACCACGGTGTGTGCCCAACCAGACAATGTCACGCGAGTGTTGCTGCAAAGCGTGTGCAACCGCCAGCGCCGGATAGACATGTCCGCCGGTTCCGCCAGCCATCACCAAAATCGGGCGATTGTTGCTGCGGCCGCTCATTTGCGTCGGTTCCGTGATTTCTGTTTGGTGTTTGCCGGCCTTGCATCTACCACCAGTTCATGATGAATCCTGAGCAACAAACCAATACTCACCAACGCAACAATCATGCTGCTACGGCCGTAACTGATCAGCGGCAGGGTGAGTCCTTTTGTTGGCAACATACCCATGTTCACACCGACATTGATAAATGCCTGCAGGCCAAGCCAGGTGCCCAGGCCGATTGCCAGATACGCTTCGAAAAACCGCTCCGACTTTGCGGCACGAATACCGAGCGTGAATATGCGCCACAGCAAACCCAGGAAAAGTGCGATCAGGACCACTGTACCGAGAAGTCCGAACTCTTCCGCAAACACCGCAAACACGAAATCTGTGTGCGCCTCGGGCAGGTAAAATAATTTTTGCACACCGCTACCAAGCCCAACGCCAAGCCACTCGCCCCTGCCGATTGCGATCAGTGACTGCGTTAGCTGAAACCCGGAATCATAAGGATCCGACCACGGATCCAGGAAGCCGGTCAGTCGCTTCAGTCGATACGGCGAGGTAAGGGCAAGGGTCACCATTGATAAGACTGTCGCGCCGAAGAAAAGAAAGAAATCGCGAAAGCGTGCGCCGGCCACAAACAGCATTGCCAACGCCGTTGTCAGCAGCACGATGGCAGCACCAAAATCGGGTTCCGCAAGCAACAGCGCACAGGCCAGGCTCAGTACCAGCATTGGCCGCAGGAAGCCTGTGAATTGTTCACGCAATGATTTGTTCCGTCGAACCAGGTATCCGGCAAGGTAAATAATCAGGCACAGGCGCGCAGGCTCCGACACCTGCAGGTTGATGAAACCAAAGCGCAACCAACGGGTCGAGCCGTTGACCGTGTAGCCAACACCTGGCAGCAAAACAATCAGCAGCAAAGCCAGCCCGATCAGCAACATCAGCGGACCCAGGTTGCTCCAGAAACGCATCGGAATGAACAGGCAGACAAAACCCGCTGTAAGACCAATGAGCGCCGCAACCGCCTGTCGCCCGACATAGAAAAACGGGTTGTTGGTTGCGTTGTCGGCAATCGAAATAGACGCCGAGGCAAGAATTACCATGCCACCGAGCAACAGGGTCAACACGAGCCCAAAGAGGACCGGGTCGATGCGCAGTGGCGTGCGCAGCCGTACCGGGAATGGCATGGTTATGCTATTGACTGTCATTGCGCCAATGCCTCCACCGCACGACAGAAATCTTCACCGCGTTTTTGATAATTCGGATACTGGTCGAAGCTTGCACATGCAGGTGCGAGCAAAACGGTATCGCCTTCCCCGGCAAGCTCCGCGGCCATGACGACGGCAGCGTGCATATCGTCCGCACGCTCGCTGGGTGCCAGATCAACAAATGCTTCCTCCAGCAAATTCGCGTCCTCACCAATCAGGATCGCAACCCGCAGTTTGCCGAATACCGATCTTGCCAGTTCTGCAAAGTCACCACCTTTGCCCTGGCCGCCTGCTATCAGGACAACCCGCCCATCGATCGAATCAACCGATGCGATTGCTGCACCGACATTGGTCGCTTTGGAGTCATTGATGAAATCTGCGCGACCTTTGTGGCCGACGAATTGCATGCGATGTGGCAAGCCTGGAAATTCATTCAGTACCTGCAGCATGGCCGACATGGGCAGACCCATGAGTTCACCGGTTGCAAGTGCTGCGAGTGCATTGGCCTGGTTGTGGGTGCCAATCATCGCTATATCCGCGCCCGACAAGAGCAACTGGTCGCCGCGCGCCAGGAATTGCTCACCTTCATCCTCGATCAGCCCATACTGTCCTTCGGCAGGAGCATCAAGTCCGAAGCTGATGCGCGGCATGTCTTTGGCAAGATGCTTGCCGACATCTTCGTCTGCACGATTAATGACTGCAGACTCCGCCTGTTCGAAAATTCGGTATTTCGCGCTGCGATATTGCTCAACGCTTGCATGCCAGTCGAGATGATCCGGTGATATGTTCAACAGCACGGCAATCTTCGCTGGCAGGTCAAGTGTTCGTTGCAACTGAAAACTGGATAATTCCAGGATGAAGAAATCCGGCTTATCTGCATCGAGCAGATCCAGTGCCGGTTCCCCAAGGTTTGCTCCGGCCAGACCATTGACGCCCGCTGCATCACACATTAGCGACAACAGGGTGGTCACGGTACTTTTGCCATTCGAGCCTGTTATTGCAACAAACGGCGCCTCGGCATCGCGTGCAAACAGCTCAATATCGCTGACGATTTCGATGCCTTTCTCGCGAGCAGCAC
>SMVA01393371.1_pt1 | contig 16762 bp, 16 predicted proteins | sample 2456451 | NCBI WGS metagenome assembly SMVA01 (sample SAMN11095933, study PRJNA526329) | marine sediment metagenome | biome: Marine sediment; feature: Surficial sediment; material: Deep marine sediment; isolation source: Hadal surficial sediment | place: Pacific Ocean | collected 2014-05 | depth...
CGTGGTGTCGAATTCGTAGCGGTCGAAAGAGGTGTTCAAGGTCGCGCCGATGCCGCCGGCGCCCACCAGGCCCACAACCGCCGATTCTCGGAAATTGATATCCAAGCGATACATGGACAGCCCGATCAGGCGCGGCATGACTTGCGGCTGCACAGCATAATTCATGAGCTGCAACCAAGTCGATCCGGTCGCCCGCACCGCCTCCAACTGATCGGCGCGGGAATCCTCGATATCCTCGGCCAGCAGCTTGGCCAAAAACCCGATGGTCGCGAAGGACAGGGTCACGACCCCGGCAAACGGCCCGAAACCGAAGATCGCGACGAACAAAATAGCGATGATGATTTCCTGGAAAGAGCGTGAAACGGTGATGATGCCGCGACAGAAAAGATATACCCACCAAGGCGCGACATTGCGCGCCGCACCAAGCCCGATGGGCACCGATATCAGGATTCCGATGGCCGTCGAGGTGACGGTCATGACCAGGCTTTCGGCAATCCCCTCTTTGATGTCGCCCCAACGGCTGACAAAATCCGGCTGCAAAAATCCCTGGACGAAAGCCCAGCCACGATCCAGGCCAACCCAGACGCGAAGCCAATTGACGTCGATCGAACCGAAGGCGGCGGCAAAATAGATCGCCGCGCCGATCCCGAGCACCCAGCGCAACCTGGCCGACTTTATGAACGGCGGCCGTTTCCAGCGCCGCGACGGGGGGACGTGGGCAGTGGCCGACATGAACTCAGGTCAACCCGGCGAGGCGGTCGCGGTCGGCCGCGGGGGCGTGTTGCTCGGACAGGTCCACCGTCGTGTCCTCTTCGCCGGCGTCCTCGTCGACCTTGCGGATGGTCGCCGACCAGTCCTCCTCGCCGTAAATCTCGGTTAGGGTTTCGGCGGTCATGGTATCGGGCGGTCCATCGAACACGATTTCACCCAGTCGCAGACCGACGATCCGGCGCACGAACATCTGCGCCAGGGCAACATCGTGAATGTTTATGACAGTAGCGAGGCCGCGCTCGTCGCACAGCTCGCAGATCAGCCGCATGATCTGGCGCGACGTCTTGGGGTCCAGGCTGGCGGTCGGCTCATCGACCAACAGAAGCGCCGGGTCCTGGATCAGGGCCCGGGCGATACCGACCCGTTGTCGTTGGCCGCCCGATAACTCGTCGGCCCGCTTATCGACCATTTCGGTGAGACCGACACGATCGAGCAGGCGAAAGGCTTCATCGATGGTTTCTTGCGGAAATTTTCGGAAGTAGCTGCGCCAGAAACCGACGTAGCCAAGGCGGCCCGACAACACATTCTCCATGACCGTCAAGCGTTCGACCAGAGCGTATTCCTGGAAAATCATGCCCATGCGGCGGCGCTGTATGCGCAGGGCGGCGGAGCCGAGCGTGGTCAGCTCCAACCCGTCCAACTTGACCGAGCCCGCGGTGGGCTCGACCAGCCGGTTGATACAACGGATCAGGGTGGACTTGCCGGCCCCCGAAGGGCCGATAAGGCCGATGACCTGGCCTTTCGGCACCTCCAAGGTGACGCCACACAGCGCCTTGTCGCCGGTCGGATAGGTCTTCACCAACCCTTCAAGGCGCAGCATGAGCGTCCCCCAACTTCATGGCCAAAGCAAAGCCGAGCGCTTGCTTACTTGCAAGCGTAGGAAACGTTGTTGGCCTTATCGATGGTACGAATCACCGACCAAAACTCTTTGTAGGTGATCGGAATGAACTTGCCCTCGTTGGACTTCGAAAATTCGACCTTGAGCGAGGACGGGGTGCCGTCTTCCTTGTCCCACTTGAAGGAGGAGAAAGATTCTCTCACCTTTTTCGCCAGCTCCGGATCCAAGTTGTAGACATGGCCGAAACCGGTGGTCGGGAAAGTCTGCGATTTGTAGATGGTAATGGTATCGCTTTCCTTGATGACGTTGCGCTTGATCATGCGAAACTTGACCGAGTTGGCGATCGAGGCGGCGTCGTAGTCCTTATTGGCGACGCCGAGGATCGAGTTGTCGTGCTTGCCCGAGAACGTGGCCGTGAAATCACGATCCTGGATCATGTCGAACTCGGCCTTGAGAATCGCCGACGGCGCCTTGAAGCCGGAATTCGAGGTCGGCGAGGTGAACGCAAGCTGGCGGCCCTTTATGTCCTCGACCTTTTCGATGCCGCTGCCCGGGTAGGTGATGATTTCCATCTCGTAGCCGAAATTGCCGTCCAAGCTCGCCATGATGGTGAACGAGACGAAGCCGGCGCAGTTGACCGCAAGGGGGTTGGAGCCGGTGTTGAAGCCGGCCACGTGCAGACGGCCCGAGCGCATGGCCTCGATCTGGGCCGCGTTCGACTGAACCGGGAAGAATTGGACCTTCTTGCCGGTGGTCTTCTCCATGTGAACGAGGAAGTCGGACCAGGCCTCTTTATAGACCGCCGGATCCTCGACCGGCGTATAGGCGAAGATCAGCGTGTCGGGATTGACCCATTTACTTTCATCGGTCGGCAGATCCGCCGTCAAATCGCCGTCCCGGTCGCAATAGCGTTCGTCGAGCGAGCCCCGCGGACAGTCCGCCGCCGCCTGGGCCTGCCCGGTCGCGGCCACGCCAAAGTTCCAGATCGCGATTGCCGCAGCGGCGAGCAAAAGGTTACGTAGTGATTTCAACATTCTCGATGCCTCCCAGATGGTTTGCCGCCCCGAGGCGACCGGATTTCGCCTGCGAAACCTCTGGATTCTCTTGCTAATCAGGGGTTTCGGACGCTGTTCGTATGTCATCGTGTTATGCCGAACTACACCTTAGACGGCCGGAATCAGGCCGTCCAGCAGCATCTTGGCCCCGGATGCTCCGGCCGCTTCAGCGGCCCCGCCGCCGCATGAGCTTGAAGGCGAGCGGAGCGATCACCACGATTAGGAATATGCGCACCACATGGTGGGTCGCGACGAAGGCGGCGTCGGCGCCGATGGCAATGGCGATCAAGCTCATCTCCGCCAGGCCGCCGGGCGAAAAGGCCAGCATCAGCGCCACCGCCGGCAATCCGGTGATCTGGGTCAGGCCCATGGCGAAAGCGAGGGTGGCGGTCAGCAGCACGGCAGTGCCGCCGGCCGCCGCCGCCGCCGTGCGCAGCAGCAACCGGAGGGTAACCCCGGCGAAGCGGCAGCCGATCGCGGTGCCGATGACGATTTGGGCCGCCGCCACCAGCTCGAACGGCGGCTTGGCCGTGGTCCAGCCGAGCATGTGCACCGCCGCGCTCAGGATCATCGGCCCGACCATCGCCGCCGCCGGCAGGCGCAGCATGCGTGCCGGCAGATAACCCAGCGCGCCACAAACCGTGAGCACCATCAGATCGGCGCCCGGGACTTCGGCGAGCGGCAGGCCCGGGGGCGGGCGCCCGGAGGGGTCGTAGCCGATCAGCATCTGAAAGGCGAACGGCAGCGCGAGCACCACCAGGATCACCCGCGCGGCGTGGGTCAGCGAAATGACCCGGGCATCGCCGCCCATCTCGGTGCCCACCAGGACCATCTCCGCAAGACCGCCCGGCATGGCGCAGAAGTAGGCGGTGACCGCATCGTAGCCGCAGATACGCCGGAAATAGAACAGCCCGGCGCCGCCGGCCGCCGCCGCATAGAGCGCGAGCGACGCGAGGCTCAGCGCCCACTCCCCGATCCGCTCCAGCATCTCGGGCGAAAAGCCGCTGCCCAGCATAATTCCGAGCACCGTGACCATGAAGTGGCGGAACGCGATGGGCATGGCAATCGGTGCGCCCAGCGCGGCCGCCGCGGTGGTCGCGATCATGGCGCCGATCATCCAGCCAAGCGGCAGGCCAGCCAGGGTGGCGAACCAGCCGCCCAGACTCCCGATGGCCAGCGCCACCAAGGTGGTGCGCAGCGTGGCCGATAGCAGAACCGGTCTGTCGGCTGACTTGGCCCGGCTCAAGCCGCCATCGCTCAAGCTGGGGCGACCCGATCCAGCAACCGGGTCATGAAACGTTCGCAGAGCGCGAGCTGCTCGAGGGAGACGAACTCGTCGGGCTTGTGCGCCTGCTCGATCGAGCCCGGGCCGCAGATTACGGTCGGAATGCCGCCCTTGTCGAACAGCCCGGCCTCGGTGCCGAAGGCCACCTTGCCGGTGTCGTTGGCGCCGGTCAGCGCCTTGGCCAAGTCGACGACCTCCGAATCCAGCGCCAAATCCAGACCGGGAATGAACGAGTTTTCCGTCCAGGTAAAACCGGACTCCGGCGCGATCGCCTTCATCGCCGGCTCCACTTCCTCGCGGACGTAATCCTGGAGCTCGGCCAGCAGCGCCCCGGGGTCGTCCGACGGCAGGCAGCGGAACTCGAACTCGAAGCGGCAGTCGAGCGGCACGATGTTGAGCGCCGAGCCGCCTTGGATCGTGCCGCAGTGGACGGTCGAATGGGGTACGTCGTAGTCCTCGTCGAAGGGTCCCTCTTCGGCCTTGGCCGCCGCCATGTCCGCCAACTTGGCGATCGCCCTGGCCGCCGCCTGGATCGCGTTGACGCCCTGGGGCGCGAGCGAGGAATGACACTCCAAACCGCGCACCCGGCCGGTGCACGACAGCTTGCCCTTGTGCCCGACGATGACCTTCATATCGGTCGGCTCGCCGACGATGCAGGCCCGGGGCTTGACCGGCTGCCGGTTGAGCCAGGCGATCAGCTTCGGTGCGCCCAGGCAGCCGACTTCCTCGTCGAACGACAGGCAGATGTGGATCGGCGTCTCGATGTTGCGCTCCAGGAAGCGCGGCGCATGGGCCAGCACGATCGCGATGAACCCCTTCATATCGCAGCTGCCGCGGCCATGGAGCCGGCCGTCGCGCTCGATCGCGGTCCAGGGGTCGCTCGACCACTCCTGTCCATCGACCGGCACCACGTCGGTATGTCCCGAGAGCGCGATTCCGCCGCGGTCGGTCGGGCCCAGGGTCGCGTAAAGGTTGGCCTTGCGCTTGTCGTCGTCGAAGGTGAGATGGGACTCGACCCCCAGGCCCTTGAGGTAGTCGCGCACGTCGTGGATCAGATCCAGATTGGAGTTGCGGCTGGTGGTATCGAAGGCGATCAGCCGCTCGATCATGGCGCGCACTTCGGCGCTTACCTGCAAGGTCTCGGTCACCCGGTCGTCCTCTCGGATCATTGTCGAAGCGCGAAGATGGCAGACCCGGGCCCCCCGCGCCAGCCCCGGACGAGAGGCCGCACCGCCTTCGCTTGACGAAACCGCCCTAAAACGAGACCTTACGAACAATGCGATATCCAGGGTCACGATGGTACGATCCGGTGCACTTGGGGGAGGCCGATAAGAGATGAAATCCAGAGCGGCGATTCTATTCGAGGCAGGCCAGAAACTGGAGGTGCGCGAGGTCGACGTCCAGGACCCGGGTCCGGGCGAGGTCCGCATCCAGATGGTCGCGGGCGGGGTCTGCCACAGCGACCTGCACGTCATGACCGGGCATTTGAATGCCCCGCTTCCGGCGATCCTGGGGCACGAAGGCGCCGGTATCGTCGCCGATGTGGGCGCCGGCGTGACCTCGCTGCGGCCGGGGGACCACGTAATCCCGCTGTGGCGGCTCTCCTGTGGCGAATGCGAGTACTGCACCGGGGGCCGGCCGGCACTCTGTGCCGCCGGGACCGAGATTCGCTGGACCGGACGGCTTCAGGACGGCACCAGCCGGTTCACGCTGGACGGCCAGGAAATCAAGCACTTCGCCGGGGTCTCCAGCTTTTCCAACTATACCGTGGTTCCGGAGAAGGCGATTCTGAAAATCCCGGACGACTTGCCTCTGGAGTTGGCGGCGCTGCTGGGCTGCGCCGTCATCACGGGCTGGGGTGCGGTGATCAACGCCGCCCAGGTCAGGCCGGGGCGCACGGTGGCGGTATTCGGCACCGGCGGCGTCGGCATCAACGTGGTGCAGGGCGCGGTCCTGGCGGGGGCCGAGAAAATCATCGCGGTGGACCTGCTCGAAAGCCGGCTCGACCATGCCAAGGATTTCGGCGCCACGCATGTATTGAACCCGATCGACGGAGACCCGGTCGAGCGGATTCGCGATCTCACCGGCGGCCGGGGCGTGGATTATTCCTTCGAGGTGGTCGGGCTGCCGGCCACCATGCGCCAGGCCTACGACTGCCTGGCCAAGCGCGGCGTGGCGATGATCGTCGGTATCACACCAACCACCGCCGAGGTGACGATCCCCTCGTTGTCTCTGGTCTACGACGAACGGGTCCTGACCGGGTCGCTCTACGGCTCGGCGGCGCCGAAGACCGATATTCCGAGAATGATCGACCTCTACCGGGCCGGCAGCCTCAAGTTGGACGAATTGCTCAGCCGCAGTTACCCGATCGAGGACATCAACCAAGCCTACGACGCCCTGCAGTCCGGCGAAACCCTGCGCAGCGTCGTCACCTTCTGACCGCGCGGCGGATCCGAGCCCCGGTCCGGCTTGGCCTCGGCTAGCGACTCCTGTTACAAGATTCCGCGCTGATCGATGGGAGCATTTTGACTCGATGCGCCGGAAGCGGTTGTTGCATTCCATATCTTTGGGGCTGGTCCTGTTCGGGGTCTGGCTGCTGCTGTCCGGTTTTTTCGACTCGCCCTTGCTGCTCGGCCTCGGCGTTCTGTCCTGCGCGATCGTGGTGGGAATCGCCAACCGCATGGACGTGATCGACCACGAGGGCGTCCCGATCCACCTGGGGTGGCGCATCCTCACCTACTGGGTCTGGCTGACGGTCGAGATCGTCAAGGCCAGCCTGGACGTGGCGCGCCGCATCCTCGATCCCAAGCTGCCGATCCACCCCGTGTTGGTCCGGGTCAAGGCCAGTCAAGCGAGCGAACTCGGTCAGGTCATCTACGCCAATTCCATCACGCTCACGCCCGGCACGGTTTCGATGGTGGTCGAGCATGGCGAGATCCTGGTCCATGCCATCGCCGAGGAGATGGCCGCGGACCTGGAAGCCGGCGATATGGACCGCCGTGTGACCGCCGTTTCGGAGCGGGGAGTTTCAGAGCGAACCGGCGCGAGGAGCACCTGATGTTCGCCGCCGCGACCCTTGCGCTGCTGGTGGCCATGGCACTCGCGCTGGCCCGCGCCCTGCTCGGGCCGACGGTCTACGACCGGGTGCTGGCGGTGAACAGCTTTGGCACCAAAACGGTGCTCCTGATCGCGGTGTTCGGGTTTCTCACCGGCCGGCCGGATTTCCTCGACATCAGCCTGATCTACGCGCTGATCAATTTCATCGCCACCATCGCGGTGCTCAAGTTTCTCAAATTCGGCGATCTCGGCACGCGCGGGCATCTCCCGGAAACCGACGAGGAGGTGGCCGAGTGATGGAAATCCTGATCGACATCGCGTCCTGGGCCTTGCTGGTGTCGGGCGGTGCGTTCTGCGTCATCGGCGGGCTCGGCCTGCTGCGCCTGCCCGACGTCTACGCGCGCATGCACGCGGCCGGCATCACCGACACCCTCGGCGCCGGACTGATCCTGGCGGGCCTCATGCTCCAGGGCGGCCTCACCTTGGTCACGGCCAAGTTGTTCTTGATTCTGGTGTTCCTGCTCTACACCAGCCCGACCTCCACCTATGCCCTGGCCAATGCCGCCTACCGGCGTGGACTCGCGCCGCTGCTCGGCGGCGGCACACCCGCAAATAAGGACGGCGACTCATCGAAGCCCTGATCAACATCGTGCTGCTGTCGTTCCTCGCGGTCTTGGCGATTGGCATTCTGCGGCTTCGGAACCTCTTCGCCGTGGTCATGCTGAGCGGCATCTACTCGCTGCTCTCGGCCGGGCTGTTCGTGGTGCTGGATGCGGTCGATGTGGCCTTCACAGAGGCGGCCGTCGGGGGCGGCATCGCCACCGTGCTGATGCTGGGAACGCTGGCGCTGACCACGGACCGGGAGAAGGCGCCCAAGCCAGGCCGGCTCCAGATACTCCCGTTGTTGTGTGTGGTCGCGACCGGGGCGCTGCTGATCTACGGCACCTTGGACATGCCGAACTTTGGCGATCGCGACGCGCCGATCCACCAGCACGTGGCGCCGCGCTACCTCGCAGACGCCGAGCGCGAAACCTCCGTGCCCAACGTCGTCACCGCGGTATTGGCCAGCTACCGGGGCTTCGACACCATGGGCGAGCTGGCGGTCATCTTCACTGCCGGAATCGGCGTCATTCTGCTGCTCGGGCGCCCGCGCAAGCGGCGCGGCGGCCCCAGCGGCGGCCCCAGCGGCGGCCAGGACGAATAGGGGGCGGCAATGCAGCGTCATATCGTCCTGCGCGTGACCACCAAGCTGCTCATGCCGTTCATCCTGCTGTTTGCGCTCTACGTGCAGTTCCACGGTGACTTCGGCCCGGGCGGCGGGTTCCAGGCCGGGGTGATTTTCGGCGCCGGATTTATCCTCTACGCATTGGTTTACGGCATCGAGAGCGCCCAGCGGGTCGCGCCCGCCGGCGCCTTGCGGGTGCTGATCTCGGCCGGCCTGCTGCTGTACATCGGAACCGGCTTCGCCACTTTGGCACTGGGCGGCAACTTCCTCGACTACGGGATGCTGGCGCACGAGCCGGCCCACGGCCAGCACCTGGGCATATTCCTGGTCGAACTCGGCGTCGGGGTCACGGTCGCGGCGACCATGGTCACGGTATTCTTCAACTTCGCCAGCCGGGGGCAGGATTAGGCCATGGACGCGCCCGGGCTCTATAACTACTGGATCGTCATCGTCTTGATGATGACCGGCTTTTACGTGGTCATTTCGCGCGGCAATCTGGTCAAGAAGATCGTCGGGTTGAACATCTTCCAGACTTCGGTGTTCATCCTCTATATCACCATGGGCAAGGTCAGCGGCGGCACCGCGCCGATCCTCGCCGAGGGCTTCGAGACCTACTCCAACCCCCTGCCCCACGTCCTCATCCTGACCGCGATCGTGGTTGGGGTCGCGACCACCGCCCTCGGCTGCGCGCTGGTGGTGCGCATCAAGGAAGCCTACGGCACGGTCGAGGAGGACGAGATCCAAAGACAGGACGACGCGACGTGATCGCCACCCATTTGCCCGCACTGCAGATCGTGGTGCCGCTGGTCTCGGCGCCGATCTGCCTGCTGTTGCGCCGCAGCGGCCTGGCCTGGGCGCTGGCGTCGATCGTGTCCTGGGCGGCGCTGGCCTGTGCGGCGCTGCTGCTGCAACAGGTGCTGAGCAGCGGGCCGATCTCCTACCATCTGGGCGGCTGGGCGCCACCCTGGGGCATCGAATACAGGATCGATGCCGTCAATGGCTTCGTGCTTCTGATCGTGGCCGCCATCGGCGCCGTGGTGATGCCCTATGCCCGAGTCTCGGTCGCCCACGAGCTGCCCGAGGAACAGCACGCAACCTTCTACACCGCGTTGTTGCTGTGTTTGACCGGATTGCTCGGCGTGACCATCACCGGCGATGCCTTCAACCTCTTTGTATTTCTGGAGATCTCCTCGCTGTCGTCCTACGTGCTGATCGCGCTCGGCCGCGACCGCCGGGCGCTGACCGCGGCCTTTCAGTACTTGGTGATGGGCACCATCGGCGCGACCTTCATCGTGATCGGCGTCGGCCTGCTGTATATGGTCACCGGCACCCTCAACATGCTCGACCTGGCCGAGCGTCTGCCGCCGATGTCCGAGAACCGGACCGTGCTCGCCGCCTTCGCCTTCCTGACCGTCGGCGCCGGGCTCAAGCTGGCGTTGTTCCCGCTCCACTTTTGGCTGCCCAACGCCTATGCCTACGCACCTTCGGCCGTCACCGCATTTCTGGCCGCAACCGCAACCAAGGTCTCGATCTACATTCTGTTGCGCTTCTTCTTCACCGTGTTCGGCGCCGCCAATACGCTCGAGTTGGGGACCCTGGAGAACTTGCTGATCCCGCTCGGCGTGGCCGCGATATTGGTGTGCTCGACGGTGGCGATCTTTCAGACCGACGTGAAGCGCATGCTGGCCTATTCCTCCGTCGCCCAGGTCGGCTACATAGTGCTCGGAATCGGCTTCGCCTCGACCACCGGGTTGACCGCGGCCATCGTGCATCTGTTCAACCACGCCATGACCAAGGGCGGGTTGTTCCTGGCGCTGGGCTGCGTGGTGCTGCGCCTGGGCTCGGCCCGGCTCGAGTCCCTGGAGGGCCTGGGCCGGCGCATGCCGCTGACCATGTTCGCCTTCGTGTTGGGCGGGCTCAGCCTGATCGGGGTGCCGCTGACCGCCGGTTTCATCAGCAAGTGGATGTTGGTCCAGGCCGCCCTCGAGCAGGACAACCGGTTCCTGGCGGCGGCGGTGGCGGCGGTGATCCTGATCGGCTCCCTGCTCGCCATCGTTTATATCTGGCGGGTGGTCGAGGTCGCCTACTTCCGGCCCGCCCCCGAGGGTGATGGGGAAGGCGAGATCGCGGAGGCGCCGCTGTCCATGCTGATCCCGACCTGGTTTCTGATCGGCGCCAGCATCTACTTCGGCATCGATACCTCGCTGACTCTCGGCGTCGCCAAGCGCGCAGCCGAGTTGCTGTTGGGAGGTGGCGCGTGAGTCCGGAAAGCGCGATCCTGCTGAGCCTGGGAATTCCCTTGGCCGGAGCCGTTCTGATCGCACTGTTCGGCCGCCGGCCTAATCTGCGCGAGGGCGTGACACTCACGACCGCCGCATTGCTGTTCGGGACCGTCATCACACTGGTGCCGGGGATCATGGCCGGCGGCCGGCCCGAGGCCACGTTGATCGAAATGCTGCCCGGCCTGCCGCTCCGCTTCGAAGTCGAGCCGCTCGGCATGCTGTTCGCGCTGATCGCCTCGGGCCTGTGGATCGTCAACTCGATCTATTCGATCGGCTACATGCGGGCCAACCGGGAGAAGAACCAGACTCGCTTCTATATCTGCTTCGCGATCGCGCTCGCCAGCACCATGGGCATCGCTTTCGCCGGCAACATGCTGACCCTGTTCGTGTTCTACGAGGCGCTGACGCTGAGCACCTATCCGCTGGTCACCCACAAGGGCGACGCCGCGGCCAAGCAGGGCGGGCGGACTTATCTCGGTATCCTGTTGTTCACCTCGATCGGGCTGCAATTGCTCGCCATCATCTGGACCTGGCAGGTGGCAGGCACCCTCGACTTTACCCTGGGCGGCATCCTGGCCGGTAAGGCCGAGGGCCCGGTGGTCGGCATTTTGCTGCTGCTTTACATTTACGGCATCGGCAAGGCGGCGCTGATGCCGTTCCACCGCTGGCTGCCCGCGGCCATGGTCGCGCCGACGCCGGTGAGCGCGCTGCTGCACGCGGTCGCCGTGGTCAAGGCCGGAGTGTTCACGGTGATGAAGGTGGTGGTCTACATCTTCGGCATCGATTTGCTCGCCAGCACCGGCCAGAACCTATGGTTGATCTATCTGGCCGCGGCCTCGATCCTGATCGCCTCCCTGGTCGCCATGACCAAGGACAATCTCAAGGCCCGGCTGGCCTATTCGACGGTCAGCCAGCTCGGTTATGTCGTGTTGGGGGCGGCGCTGGCCACGTCCTGGGGGGTGATCGGCGGTTCCATGCACATCGCCATGCACGCCTTTGGCAAGATCACCTTATTCTTCTGCGCGGGCGCGATCTACACCGCGACGCAGAAGACGGAGGTAAGCGAGCTTTCGGGCCTGGGCCGGGTCATGCCGTTCACCTTCGGCGCGTTTCTCATCGGCGCGCTTTCGATCATCGGCCTGCCGCCGTTCGGCGGGCTCTGGGGCAAGTGGTACCTGGCGCTGGGCGCGCTCCAAGCCGGGCAGATCGCCATGGTTGCGGTGCTGATGATCTCCTCGCTGCTCAGCATCGCCTACTTGATGCCGATTCCGATCCAGGGCTTCTTCGGCAAAGGTAACGGCAATCCGGGGCCAGTGGAGATCAAGGAAGCCCCCCTGCCCTGCCTGATCGCCATTGGCATCACCGCCTTCGGATGCCTGGCACTGTTCTTCTTCCCGGACCCGATCTACCAACTGCTGCGCCCCTTGGGATTTAATACCAATGATCCTTAGTAATGACCCATAGAGACGGCTTCCCAATGTTTTCGGCCAGGAGCGCGTGGCGTGGCGGTGCGGGGCACCGCGAGCTGCGCGGGACGCCGCCCGAAAACCCCCGTCCACAAGATTGGGGGAAGCCGCCTGCGGTCGCGCGGGCGAACCGCCGGGGGCGTCGGGAAGCCTTGCCGCCATCTGCGACTCGGGGGTCCCACATCGCCTGCGGCTCCCCTCCTGCCCGGCGGATCGCCCGCGCGATCTCTATGGGCCATTACTAGGGATCATTGGTATCAGTCATGGACGACAAGCCGAAACGCCACCTGTTCGACGACCCGCGCAACACCAAGCGCGCGATCTATGCGCTCTACGGGGTCTGCACGATCTCGCTGCTGGCCGAGTTTTTCATCAACCGCCATGTCGATCATCCTTGGGAGGCGCTGTTCGGCCTCTACCCGCTTTATGGCTTCGGCGCCTGCGTTCTCCTGGTGCTGATCGCCAAGGAGATGCGCAAAATCCTGATGCGCAAGGACGACTATTACGATGACTAGCGTCGCGCCCTTCCTGGTCTTTCTGCTGGGCGCCGCGCTGGCCACGGCGGTCCGGGGGAGGTTGCGCTTGGCCGTGATGCTGGCGATCCCTCTGGTCGGTGCGCTGAACCTCTACGCACTCGGCGAGGGCATCCACCTGGAAGCCGCGCTGTTCGACTACCGGCTCGAGATCGTGCGCGTCGATCGCTTGAGCATTCTGTTCGGCTACCTGTTCCACCTCGCCGCCTTCATCGGCATCGTTTATTCGCTGCACCTGCGCGATACGGTCCAACAGGTATCGGGCCTGCTCTACGCCGGCAGCGCCCTGGGCGCGGTCTTCGCCGGCGACCTGATCACGCTGTTCGTGTTTTGGGAGTTGCTGGCGATCACCTCGGTGTTTCTGATCCTGGCGCGGCGGACCGAACGCGCGACCCGCGCCGCCATGCGCTATTTGATCATCCAGGTGCTCTCGGGGGTAATTCTCCTCTCTGGAGCGTTGGTCATCGCCTATGAGACGGGCTCCATCGAATTCGGCTACATTGGCCTGGACGGTCTGGGGTCGTGGCTGATTTTCCTGGCCTTCGGCATCAAGTGCGCCTTCCCGTTCCTGCACAATTGGCTGACCGACGCTTATCCGGAAGCGACCCCGACCGGCACGGTGTTCCTCAGTGCCTTCACCACCAAGGTCGCAGTCTATGCCCTGGCGCGCGCCTTCCCGGGCACCGAACTGCTGGTCTACATCGGCGCCACCATGACCATGTTCCCGATCTTTTTCGCGGTGATCGAGAACGATCTGCGCCGGGTGCTGGCCTATTCCCTGATCAACCAGATCGGCTTCATGGTCTGCGGCATCGGCATCGGCACGGCGCTGGCGGTCAACGGCGCCATCGCCCACGCCTTCAACGACGTGGTGTTCAAGGGCCTGCTGTTCATGTCCATGGGCGCCGTGCTCTATCGCACCGGCAAGATCGACGGCTCCGCCCTGGGCGGGCTCTACAAATCGATGCCCAAGACCGCCGCCTTTTGCATCGTCGGCGCGGCCTCGATCTCGGCGTTTCCGCTATTCTCGGGTTTTGTATCCAAATCCATGGTCATGGTCGCAGTCCTCGAGGAGGGCCACCCGATTGTCTGGCTGGCGCTGCTGTTCGCCTCGGCGGGCGTGTTCCACCACGCCGGTATCAAGATTCCGTTCTTCGCCTTCTTCAGCCACGATTCCGGGATCCGCTGCGAGGAAGCGCCGCGCAACATGCTGATCGCCATGGGCCTGGCCGCGGTGATCTGCGTGTTCAACGGCTCCTACCCCTGGGCGCTCTATTCCATGCTGCCGTTTCCGGTCGATTATGCGCCCTATACCGCAGCCCACGTTATGACCCAAACTCAGCTCCTGTTCTTCTCGGCGCTGGCGTTTTGTTGGCTCAAGCTGGCCGGGCTCTATCCGCCCGAGCTGCCGGGCCTCAACATCGACGCCGAGTGGAGCTACCGCAAGGCGCTGCCGGCGCTGACCCGTTGGGTGCTCCGCATCGGCGGTCCGGCGCGCAGCAGTGTCCTGTCCCGTGCCGAGCGCCGGCTCGAGGCCGCGTTCCTCCAGATCTACCGCCACCATGGACCCAGCGGCATTCTGGCGCGCACCCAATCGACCGGCAGCACAGTACTTTGGGTCGCGATCCTGCTCGGTTTGACGCTGCTGATGGCCTACCTCTAAGCTTGGGTGCCGGCTGGGGTTTGGACCGAAACGTTAACTATTTCCTAACCGCCCATCGCCAGCATGCCCGGACCTGGGTTGCAACCGCGCGCCCTAGAAATCGACCGGGAATTGCGCTTTTGAGCCACCAAGACGATTCGGGACAAGTGGAAAAATCCTTGACCACGGAGGAGCACCTCGCGCTCGCGATCGAGGCACTCTCCGAGCTCGTCGTGCTGTTCGACGCCGAGGACCGCATCGTCCTCGCCAACAAGGCTTGGCGGGATTTGAACGAGGAAGTCATCGAATTCACCGAACCGGGCACCTTCTTCGAGGATCACCTGCGAGCTCTCATAGAGAAGGGGCTCGTACCGGAGGCTGCGGGCCACGAAGAGGCGTGGTTGCAAGAGCGCTTACACCGCCACCTCAACCCTAGCGGTCCCTTCGAGATGGCTCGCCAGGATGGCCGGTACATTCGTGTCTACGAACAGCGCCTGCCGGACGGTGGTATCATTCTCATCATCAGCGACATCACCGAATCAAAGCGGGTCGACCAGGCGCTACGGGTGAGCGAGCAGCGGTTTCGGGCCGTCGTCAACAACTCTCCGGCCAAGATTCACGTCAAAGACGCCCAAGGGCGCTACGTCTTGATCAATACCCTTGCGGAGAAATTGTTCGGCGTAACCGATTTGGAGGCTCGGGGCCGGACGACCCACGACATTTTCCCCAAGGACAAGGCCGATTCCTTCACGGACCACGACCAAGCTGTGATCGATACCGGTCGGACCATCGAAGAGGAGGAAGATTGGCTCCTTGAAGATCGCGTTCATACCTATCTCACGGTCAAGTTCCCGATCCTCGATTCCGCCGGCGGGATCGCCGGGATCGGCGCTATCGGAACCGACATCACCGAACGCAAGCACGCCGAAGAACGGATCCAGGAAAGCGAACGGGCGCTGCAAGCGCGCGTCGCCGAGCTCGAGGCGGCACAGCGCCGGCTCGAAGATCAGGAAGCCCACCTGATCAGCCTGGCCGGAGACCTTAAGATCGCGCGCGACGAAGCGGAAGCAGCCAACCGCGCCAAATCGGAGTTTCTGGCGACGATGAGCCACGAGCTGCGAACGCCGCTCAATGCGATCATCGGATTTTCGGAAATTATCGGAACCGAAGTCCTTGGCCCGGTCGGCAACACCAAGTATCGCGACTACGCCGAGGACATTCACAACTCCGGACAGCACCTGCTCGACCTGATCAACGACATCCTCGATCTTTCCAAGGTCGAGTCCGGAATGGACGAACTCCACGAGGAAGAAATCGAAATCCCCGAGGTCGCCCATTCGGTTCTCCGGCTGGTCCAGCAGCGCGCTCAAAAACACGGCGTCAACTTGGAATTGGAACTGCCCGGCACGCCATTGCACCTGCGCGCCGATCGACGCAAGTTGAAGCAGATTTTGGTCAATCTTTTGGCCAATGCGATCAAGTTCACCGAGACAGGCGGCAAGGTCGTGCTCGCGGTCCGCTGCCAAGGCGGCCAGGGCTACGAGTTTCAGGTCTCCGATACCGGCATCGGCATTGCGCCCGAAGACATTCCGAAGGCGCTGTCCCAATTCGGACAGGTCGATAGCACGCTCGGCCGTCAGCACGAGGGCACCGGCCTCGGACTACCGTTGACCAAGGCGCTGGTGGAACTGCACGGCGGGTCGCTCGATCTACAGAGCCAACCCAATGTCGGGACGACGGTCACCGTGCACTTTCCCGCCGAAAGAGTCTCCGCTCCGGCCTCTGGCGCATCGGCCCTGGCGGCCGGCCGCAAAACCAGGGCTTGAGCTTCAGCATCGCCATCGTAGGGTAGATAGGTCACGGCACGAGGCCGCCGTTCGGTATCGAGGCCACCCACCGAGAGAAGCCCCGCGAGATGACGATTGTCGCCGAAGCCTTGCTCACCCGTTTGCGCGCCCGCGGCATCGACTATCTGTTCGCCAACGGCGGCACCGACTTCGCGCCGGTGATCGAGGGCCTGGTCCAGGGCGCTTCCGCCGGCGCTGCGTTACCCGAAGCCCTGGCCATTTCTCACGAAACCGCCGCGGTCGCCATGGCCCATGGTTACTATCTGGTGACGGGACGTCCTCAGGCGGTGATGGTCCACGTCAACGTGGGCCTCGCCAATGCGGCCATGGGCCTGATCAACGCGGCGAGCGACAATATCCCGATGGTCATGTGCTCGGGCCGCACGCCGGTGACCGAGCGCGGCCACCTGGGAAGCCGCAACCTGCCGATTCACTGGGGTCAGGAAATGCGCGACCAGGGCGCCATGGTGCGCGAGTTCGTCAAGTGGGACTATGAACTGCGCAGCGGCTCCGAGGTCGAGACCCTGGTCGATCGGGCACTCGCCATTGCCATGAGCGAACCGCGCGGACCGGTTTACCTGAGCCTGCCGCGCGAGGTGCTGGGCGAGACCCATGTGGGTGTCGCCGACTCTCCGGACCCGATCATGGTGGCCAGCGCAACCGGCCGGCCGGACCCGGTGGCCATCGCCCAGGCCGCGGAGCTGCTCGCCGGCGCCGAGCGGCCGCTCATTATCGCCCAGCGCGGCGACCCGCGGGCCGCC
>SMVA01186707.1_pt1 | contig 16760 bp, 15 predicted proteins | sample 2456451 | NCBI WGS metagenome assembly SMVA01 (sample SAMN11095933, study PRJNA526329) | marine sediment metagenome | biome: Marine sediment; feature: Surficial sediment; material: Deep marine sediment; isolation source: Hadal surficial sediment | place: Pacific Ocean | collected 2014-05 | depth...
ACTTTGCAGGCTGCCGCAAACAAAGCGGCGGTCTTGGCGTCAATCACCCGTAAATAAGTTTCTTCACTGGTGTCGACATCGTGGGACGCCGTCAGCTGCAAGACCTCGCCTTCTGACAGGGCGGTTGACGTGTCGGCCAGTACCTTGACAACCTCGATAGAGCCGTCTTCGGCGATCATCTGGAATGACCGGCTGAACAGGTAATCCCCGACCAGCACGCTGGCCTGGTTGCCCCAGACTGTATTGGCAGTGGCCTGGCCTCGGCGCAAATTGCTTTCGTCGACCACGTCATCGTGCAACAGGGTTGCTGTGTGGATGAATTCGATACAGGCCGCCAGGTTGATTTCCCGACCGCCGTCATAGCCGCACATATGTGATGTTGCGATGGTCAAAAGCGGGCGCAGACGCTTGCCACCAGAATTGATCAGGTGACCTGCCAATTGGGGAATCAGGTGCACATGGCTTTCCATGCGCCGCAATATGACATCATTGACGCCGTTCATTTCGTGCTGCAATAGCTGCGCCAGCACCCCTAGGGCATTGGGTTGCTTTTTGTTTCCCGGCGTTAGTCGGACGACGTTTTCCACAATCTGTTCCTGTTTCAGGCTATGTTTTCAGTGTTATCGCGTGATTCTTTAGTCTGATCTAGTGAAATCGAAGATGTCAGGGGCGGTACGAATTTGACGACCGACAAGGCCATTATGCCATCAACCGATCTACAAACCAAGATTTCGACCGACACGTTGCTGGGTGGGCAAGTAACGATCCTCCAACCAATGGAGGGTTATCGCGCGGCTATAGACCCGGTTCTGTTGGCCGCCAGTGTGTTGGCGAAAAGTGGCCAGCACGTGTTGGATGTCGGGTCAGGGACGGGGGCAGTTGCCATGTGCCTGGCCAATCGAGTGCCGGGTCTGGCAATTACAGGGGTGGACGCTGATGCAGGCTACTGCGACCTCGCCCGACAAAGTATTGCGTTGAACCAGCTGGATATCGACATTCTGCAGGGCGATTTGTTTTCATTGCCCGCAGCGCTGCAAAATCGACGCTTCGATCATGTGGTATCAAACCCCCCCTATTGGTCGCCAGAAAACAATCGCCCCGCTGCAGCCAGTAGACGTGGTGCCCATTTTTTGGACGGTGTTAGCCTGACAGACTGGGTTGCTGCCTGCCTGCGACGGGTGGCGAACAAAGGCGTTCTCAGTCTGATTGTCCCGGCAGAGCGGGTGGATGTCGCGATGGCGGCAATGGTTGGAAAAGTCGGCAATCTGTGCATCCTGCCTTTGTGGCCAAAGAAGGGCGTGCAGGCAAAGCGCGTGATCTTGCAGGCAACCCACGGATCAGGGGCGGGCGCTCATGTCAGTGCGGGCCTGGTACTCCACGACCAAAACGACAGCTATACCCCTGAGGCACAACGGATTTTGCATGATGGTCGGGCCCTGGACTGCCTGTAGATAAAGATCGACCTGAAGGGGTTCATGATATGGGGTGGCGGCAGGTCGCGGCTGATCCCGACCTTGCCGGAAGACAAAAACTGTCGACGCCGCTTGGCGCGAAAAGTGCTGTATATTCGGCCCCATTGGCTGCGGATGCTGCCATTGCTTTTGGTGCGTCACCTGCTAACCAAAACGCCAATGCGGTACCGCAAGGAGGGTCTCTTTTTACCCTTACACTGTAAATCGAATGCATCTATAGTGCGGCCAAATTTCAAATCCAGGAGAGTTACACATGTCTACAGCTACCAATCGTCCGATCAACCGCAGGGTTGTGCTGGCCCGCCATCCTGATGGCATGGTCAAGGAATCAGATTTCCGCATTGAAGATGAAGAACTAGGCGAACTTGGCAAAGGCGAAGTCCTCGTCAAGCAAGAAGCTATTTCCGTTGACGCCTTCATCCGCACTGCGTTGAACGAAGTAGAAGGCTTGCACACTGCCACGCCCATCGGTGGCATCATTGGTACGCTCGGTGTTGGTCGGGTCATTGAAAGCAACAATGACGACTTCGCCGTTGGGGACGCAGTCAGTGGTGGTTTGGGCGCGCAGACCTATGTCCAGGGCTCGCCTACCTATATGAAGATCGATGACAGCAAGGTGCCTGCGACGGCCTATCTTGGTGCTCTGGGTCTGACGACGGGCGTGACAGCTTATTTCGGTATTCTCAATTGCGCTGCTGCCAAGGCGGGCGACACGGTTGTCGTGTCTGGTGCTGCGGGGGCTGTTGGTTCTATTGCCGTTCAGGTTGCCAAAATCAAAGGTTGTAAGGTTATTGGTATTGCCGGCGGCCAGAAAAAATGTGACTTCCTGGTTAACGAATTGGGCCTTGATGGCGCCATCGACTACAAGAACGACGATGTCGACGCCAAAATCAAGGAACTGTGCCCCGGTGGTGTTGACGTTTTCTTCGACAATGTTGGCGGCGAGTTGCTCGACATCATTCTTGATAATCTGGCGATGAAGGGTCGCATTGCGATCTGCGGTGCCATTTCACAATATGGCGACCAACAGAATATTCGTGGTCCAAGCCTGTATCTGCGCCTGGCTGAACGCTGGGGTACTATGGGGGGCTTTGTTGTCTCTTACTATGCCGACCAGTTCGAAAAAGCCTATGCCGACTTGGGGCAATGGATGGAAGAAGGCAAATTGGTGATGCCTGAAACCATTGAAGAAGGGATCGACAATTTCCCGAAAGCCCTGGTTGGCCTGTTTAACGGCGCCAATACAGGCAAGATGCTGGTGAAGCTTTAGGGTCCTGACCCCCAGTCACCAGTTACAGCTTATTGATCAAGCGCCGGGCTTCATGAGTTGAAGTCCGGCGCTTTTTTTTGAGTTCAAATCGAGGCCGGGCCTTCTGACACGGTATCTATATTGAATAATGTCCGCTGGGTCGCGGCCTCAGCCCCCGCCGTCGCCCCTTCCGTCATCGGCACGCGATCAAACAATTCGACATAGTCCAGACGGCCGTCTTTTGTCGGCGTAATTTCAACTTCATATTCGCCGGTCCGGTCGCGCACGAGGACATAGCACTTGTGTTCGCGACCATAAATTTTCACCTCAAGTTTAGTATCTACCAGATGATGCATGGCTTACCTCCTGACTGGGTCAACGATATCACATCGCCAGATTAGAAGCATTCAAATTACCAGCGCAGTGCGGTCGGAACCAACACAAACCTTGATTGAAGCCAAGGGTTGCAACGGCTCTATGAGTTGACTCCGCTGTGCCGCGAACCTAAGCTCTAACCTCATTCAATCTAAGTGATTTTAGGCTATCAGAAATACTTAGATTGAATGAAAGGGAGGCTCGTATGACTATTAGATCAGCACGATTATGGAGTGCAATTGTCACCCTGGTCGCTGTCGTGGCGGCGCCCCTTGGGGCCAATGCCGATGAAGCGGACGCCAAGCGACTGTTAAAGGCCATGTCCGACTATATGGAATCCCAAGACAAGATTTCCTTTGAGTTCGATGCGGTTCTTGAGGTCATCACTGTAGACAATCAGAAATTGGCGCTTGCCAGTTCTGGCTCTGTCGCGTTGGACCGTCCGGGAAAAATTCGTACGCATCGGGCTGGTGGGCATGCAGATATCGCAATGTTCTTTGATGGCGAGACCGTCACCCTGTTTGGAAGTGATCTCAATATCTATACTGAAATCAGTGCCCCTGGCTCGATTGATAATCTGATTAATGTCCTGCGCAACGACTATAACCGGCCGTTGCCGGCAGCCGATCTGTTGGGTGACAATGTCTATGACACGTTGATGGACGGGGTCATCGATGTAAAGGATCTGGGCAGTGGCGTTGTTGGTGGCGTTGAATGTGACTATTTGGCTTTTCGTAAAGAAGATGTCGACTGGCAGATCTGGATTGCCCAAGGCGACCAGCCTTACCCCTGCAAATATGTCATTACATCCAAGGACGTGCCTTTTTCGCCGCAGTTTTCCATCCAGCTTAGGGATTGGCAGGCAAGTGAAGATACTGCGGATGACGACTTTTCCTTTAACAACACGACGGACGCAACCAAAGTCGACGTGAAGGATCTCCAGGGTTTGGGCAGTGCCCTGCCTGGTAACTTCCGCCAAGGAGATGATGAATGAGCATTTCAAAAAAAATAGGGACGGTAATCGCTGCCTACGCGATTGTCCTTGGTGTTATGGCAATGGGCGAGATGTTCTCGGTGCCTGGGGCCTCGGGCATCGTCACCCCTGCTGAAGCCCGCGTGGGCAGGCCGTTGACGCCTGTCAGCGTTGCTGGCGTGGCGCGTCGTACCGTGCGGCGCTGTGCTGTTGGTGTCTATCACTGCTGATCGGACTTTGATCTAGGGAGTGGTGGGCGAAGAGGGACTCGAACCCCCGGCATCCACGATGTGAACGTGGCGCTCTACCAGCTGAGCTATTCGCCCGCTCTGTATCGCAGGGCGGGCACCCTATAGGGTCGCGGGCCCTTGCTTGTCAAGCGGTCAACGCGGCGATGGCCTCTGGCAGTTCTGACATATGGTCAATCAACCGGTCTGCGCCTAATTCAGCGGCCGGTACAGGGGTGTAACCAAACGACACTGCAACAGAGGGAATATTGGCGTTTCTGGCGGCATTGATGTCGGTGGCGCTGTCACCGACCATGATGGCCTGGCCGATATTGCCGCCAATGGCGTCCAGTGTTGCATGGATATGGTCCGCATGGGGTTTGGGGTTGGGCACGGCGTCCGCGCCGATCACCGCACTGAAATACTGATCCAACGACAATAATCTTAGGACCTTGTCTGACAATGCCTGCGGCTTGTTGGTACAGACCGCCATGATCGCCCCCTGTTGCTGAAAGTGTTTCAGAACTTCCGCCGTGCCGGGGAACGGCCTGGTGAGATCAACCACATGGTCGCCGTAGTAATCCAGAAATATCCTGAAGGCTGCCTCAATTTCGTCATGATTAAGCTCTACTCCTGCGACCTCGACCCCCTGTTCGATCAGGCGTCTGGCGCCAAAGCCGACCATGTGCCGGACGTTGGCCTCGTCAACAGGGGGCAGGTTTAATTGGGCCATTGTGTGGTTCAACGCCCCGGTTAAGTCTGGGGCGCTGTCTACCAGGGTGCCGTCTAGGTCAAAAAGGATAAAAAGCTGTTGGGTCATAAGGGTAATTCTATGATGGATGGTGGTCAAAAGCAGGTCTTTGTGGCAGGTTTGCATGCAGTTGTAAAATCTGTACTGAAAGCAGGCAAGTAGGTCATGGCGTCCCAAAAACTTGCAGTTCTGGTTCTCGCCGCGGGCAAAAGCACGCGCATGAAGTCCAGCCTTTCCAAAGTGTTGCACCCGGTTGGGGGGCGTGCGCTGATCGGGCACGTCCTGGCCATGGCAGCAGACTTGGCGCCTGCCCAAACCTTTGTAGTTGTTGGCAAGGATATGGACCAGATCTCCGACGCCATCGCGCCCACCCCCAGTATCATCCAGGACCCACCCAAGGGAACGGGGCATGCGGTGCAATGCGCGCGGGACGCTCTGTCGTCGTTCACCGGTAAAGTGCTGGTTGTCTATGGCGACACGCCCTTGTTGTTGGCGGGGACGATTCAGGCGATGCTGGAGGTAGAGGCTGACGTCGTTGTGTTGGGATTTCGGCCCGAAGATACCGCCGCTTATGGTCGGCTGAAAGTGGGCAAGAACAACACACTGGATGCCATCATCGAATTTGCCGATGACGACAAAAAGCAGCGTGCCAACATATTGTGCAACTCGGGCGTCATGATGCTGACCTCGCCCTCTTGCTGGGCGCAATTGGACTTGTTGCGCGACGACAATAAAAAAGGCGAGCTTTATCTGACCGACATCGTCGAGATTACCAATGGTCAGGGTGGCCGGTGCGTCGTGGTCGAAGCCGATGCCGATGAATTGCTGGGCGTTGATTCGCGCGAAGACCTGGCCAAGGCGGAGGCCATATTCCAACAACGCATGCGCGCGCAGGCCCTGCAGAGTGGCGTGAGCTTGCAAGACCCCTCCAGCGTCTATTTTGCCTTTGATACCCAATTGGGCCGCGATGTTACGGTCGCGCCACATGTGGTGTTTGGCCCTGGTGTGACCGTGGAAGACGGCGTTGCTATCGAGGCCTTTTCGCATATCGAAGGTGCACATATTGGCACGGGGTCCCGTATTGGCCCCTTTGCGCGCTTGCGGCCGGGGGCTGATATCGGCCGGGACGTCCATATTGGCAATTATGTCGAGGTCAAAAAGTCGCGCATTGACGACGGGGCCAAGGCCAACCATCTGGCCTATATTGGCGATGCCCATGTCGGGGCTGCCACCAATATTGGGGCCGGGACCATCACGGCCAATTATGACGGGTTCAATAAACACAAGACAATTATTGGTGCTGGGGTCTCGGTTGGGTCCAACACCGTTTTGGTGGCGCCGGTCAGTATTGGCGACGGCGCGCTGATAGGCGCTGGCAGCACCATCACAGAAGATGTGCCCAAAGATGATATGGTGGTCGTTCGGGCCGATCGTAAAGACGTCAAAGGCGGTGGCGAACGCTTCCGCGCAGCCCGAAAAAAAGACAAATAGGAGCGAGCGATGTGTGGGATAATTGGCATCGTTGGTGACCGACCCGTGTCTGATCGACTGGTCGAGGCGCTGCGACGGTTGGAATATCGCGGTTATGACTCAGCCGGTATAGCTACGGGTGGGGCCGGGGTCATCGATCGCCGCCGTGCCGAAGGCAAACTGGATAATCTGATTGACGTGCTGGATGGGGCCCCATTACCCGGCACAATAGGGATTGGCCATACGCGTTGGGCAACCCACGGGGCACCGACCAAAAACAATGCGCACCCCCATGCCACAGACCGCGTGGCGGTGGTGCATAACGGCATCATCGAAAATTTTCAGGTGCTGCGCGAAGAGTTGATCGCAAAAGGCCATGTTTTTCAAAGCGAGACAGACTCCGAAGTCATTGCCCATCTGGTCACTGACGGGCTGGATCAGGGGCAGACACCGCAACAGGCTGCGGCGGCCACGTTCGCCCGGCTGCACGGGGCTTTCGCGCTTGGGATATTGTTCTCAGACGAAGATGATCTGCTGATCGGTGCGCGTCGCGGCAGCCCCCTGGTGGTGGGCTATGGTGACGGCGAGATGTATTTGGGGTCCGATGCCATGGCGGTTGGCCCTCTGTCGAATCGTATCTGCTACCTGGCGGAAGGCGACTGGGTAGAGCTGCGCAGCGCCGGTGCCATTATTCACGACGAGACGGATGCCATTGTCGAGCGTGAAATCAGATCGTCATCTGTGGCTGCCGAGGCCATCGATAAAGGCAATTACCCCCATTTCATGCTCAAGGAGATTTACGAGCAACCCACCGTCATTGGCGACACGTTAAACACCTATTTCAACGCGTTGTCTGGCAAGGCCCATATGCCGCCCATGCCATTTGATATGGCCAATGTGCCCAAGATCACCATCGTTGCCTGTGGTACGGCGGCCTATGCCGGTTCTGTGGCCAAATATTGGTTCGAACAGATCGCCCGGGTCAGTGTTGAAACCGATGTCGCGTCTGAATTCCGCTATCGCGAGGCCGCCATGCCAGAAGGCGGGCTGGCGATCTTTGTCTCTCAGTCCGGCGAAACCGCCGATACCCTGGCGGCCTTGCGTTATGCGCGCAGCCAGGGCCAGCACATTGTCAGCATCGTCAACGTGCCAGACAGCTCTATCGCGCGGGAATCCGATGTGGTGCTGCCGACCCATGCAGGCCCAGAAATCGGTGTGGCCAGCACCAAGGCCTTCACCTGCCAACTAACCGTGCTGGCGTGCCTGGTACTGACCATGGCACGGGCGCGCAATGCCATTGATGACGCACGCGAAGCAATTCTGTGTGCGGCCCTGGCCCATGTGCCAGAACTGGCCCGAGACGTGCTGCAGCACGATGACCGGATACTCTCTATTGCGGGGGATATGGTGGACGCCCGTGATGTGCTTTACATCGGGCGTGGCTCGCTGTTTCCCATTGCGATGGAAGGGGCCCTGAAGCTCAAGGAAATTTCCTATATCCATGCCGAGGGCTATGCGGCAGGCGAAATGAAGCACGGCCCCATCGCCCTGGTTGACGACGGCGTGCCCATTATTGTTCTGGCACCCAGTGGCCCTTTGTTTGAAAAGACGGTTTCCAACATGCATGAAGTGATTGCCCGCCAGGGGCAGGTCTTCTTGTTGTCAGACGAAGCCGGGCTGAAGGCCGCGGGCGATGTCCCACACTCCATCGCATTGCCCGATGTGGACGCCTTCATTGCACCGATACTCTATGCGTTACCTGTGCAACTATTGGCGTACCATCTGGCCGTCTTGAAGGGCACAGACATCGACCAACCCCGCAATCTGGCGAAGTCGGTGACGGTGGAGTAGGGCTTTAGCGCTTCAGGTCGCGGCCTTCTGCATCCTTGAAGCTGCCAACGGCGATCATCACCAGGTCCACCATGGCCCAAATGCCCAGGCCGCCCAGAGTTACGATCATCAAAATGCCGGTGCCAATTTTGCCGACATAAAAGCGATGCGCCCCAAGACCGCCCAGGAAGAGGCAAAGTAACAATGCAGGGACAAACCCTTTTTCGCTCTCTGATGTGTCTTGTTCTTCGATAAATGTGTTCATTCTATTCTCCTATTTAAATTGACCCGGATAAACGACAACAAGTCCTTGCCCATCCCGGGTTTTACCCACCAACAACATGATGGTGACCACAATCGTGTGGACGATATCGGCCAATATCATCATAACGCCAAGGCCAACCAGCATCGAATTGTCTGAGGCAGCGATAAGGGTAATCCCACCAACCAGTGCGGCGAAATCCAGAAAGCCATGTATCCAATTTCCAAGGTAAAAGTGGTGAATGCCCAGCGTGCCGAAAACCAGGCACAGTGAGACGGCGACACCATACTTCTTTGGTGAAACCAGTATTGAATCCACGAGTTCCCTCCCCATCTGTCGGCAGCGTAGCGGGTTTTTCTTAATGGGTGAAACTAACTTTTCGTGACCGGATGAGAGATTGATTCAAACGGGCGATGGTTTACATAGGTCACTCTGGAAGGAACAGCGATGACTGACTTTGACTATGATCTCTTTGTAATTGGTGCGGGCTCTGGTGGTGTGCGGGCGGCGCGGATGGCGTCCAGCTATGGCGCGCGCGTTGGCATTTGCGAGAGCTTCAAGGTCGGTGGCACCTGCGTTGTGCGCGGCTGTATCCCCAAAAAACTGTTCGTCTATGCGTCCCATGTTGCCGAAGACTTTGAAAGCGCCAGGGGCTATGGCTGGTCGGGGGATGCGCCCACATTTGATTGGCCTACATTGCTGGCCAACAAGGACAAAGAAATTGACCGGCTCAATGGCCTCTACAAACAGACTCTGTCGAATAACAACGTCGACCTGTTTGAGAAAAAGGGTGTAATGATCGACGCCCATACCATCGATCTGGAAGGGCAAATTATAACGGCTGACAAGGTGCTTGTTGCCACGGGTAGCTGGCCCTCAATGCCCGATATCCCCGGCATCGAACACGTGATTTCGTCCAACGAGGCATTCCATCTTGATGAATGGCCGGGCTCGGTAATCATTGTTGGTGGTGGTTATATCGCCGTGGAATTTGCCGGCATCTTTAATGGTCTGGGTGTCCAGACCACGCAGCTATACCGCAAGGACCAAATTTTGCGTGGGTTTGACCAGGATGTTCGGGATTCTGTCGCCATCGAGATGCGCAAGAAAGGCGTCGACCTTCAGGTAAACACCGATATTACCTCGATTGAAAAAACCGCAGATGGGCTTGTGGCCACTTTGCGCGATGGGGGCACATTGCAGGCTGATGTCATCATGTATGCCACGGGTCGGGTGCCTTCAACGGGCGGTATGGGGCTGGAAGATCTGGGTGTGGCCATGCGCGACAATGGCGCGATTACGGTTGATGAGAATTACTGTACCTCGGTCGATAATATCTTTTCGCTGGGCGACTGTATCGACCGGATGCAACTGACGCCGGTGGCGATTGCCGAGGCCATGGCCTTCACGGCCACCCAGTTCAACAATACGCCGACGCCCATGGACTATGAAAATGTGGCCACCGCCGTGTTTTCGCAACCGCCTGTCGGCACAGTGGGAATGACGGAAGAAGAAGCACGGGTAAAATATGGCGATGTCGTTATCTTCAAATCAGACTTTCGGCCATTGCTGCATACCCTTGGCGGCAGTTCCGAGCGCACGATGATGAAGCTGATTGTCGACAAGGCGTCTGACCGGGTGGTCGGTGTGCATATGGTTGGCATGGACGCGGGCGAGATCATCCAGGGGATCGGTGTTGCGATCAAATGTGGGGCTACCAAGGCCCAGTTTGATGCTACAATGGCCATTCACCCAACGGCAGCAGAAGAATTTGTGACCATGCGAGAGCCTGCTTCATAAATCTAGCGTATGGCGCGTCTGGGACATCGGCCAAAGAAAATCTGGCAAAATGGCGCTCTTCGGCTTATATCAAGCGCCGTTTAAGGCCTATAGCCGATAAAGTAACGAAAACAGGCAAAGACTATGAGTGAACGGTGGACATCAGATAGCTGGCGGCAATTCCCGGCCAAGCATATTCCTAAATACCCTGACGCGCAGGCGTTGGCAGACGTGGAAGCGCAGTTGAAAAATTATCCACCTCTCGTTTTTGCAGGCGAGGCTCGCCAGCTGCAGTCAGAATTGGCAGACGTTGCCAATGGCAAGGCCTTCTTGCTGCAAGGCGGAGATTGCGCTGAAAGTTTTGCTGAATACCACCCGGACAATATCCGCGACACGTTTCGCGTATTGCTGCAGATGGCTGTTGCGCTGACATGGGCGGGTTCCAGACCGGTTGTGAAAGTTGGCCGCCTGGCAGGTCAGTTCGCCAAGCCACGATCCAGCGAAACCGAAGAAATTGATGGTGTTGTGCTGGAGAGTTACAAGGGTGATATCGTCAATGGCATGGCGTTCACACCTGAAGAGCGTAAACCCGATCCGCAGCGCCTGTTGCAGGCCTATTCGCAATCAGCGGCAACACTGAACCTGATCCGGGCCTTTGCCCAGGGCGGTTTTGCCGACCTGCAACGCGTGCATGGCTGGACCATGGGCGCCATGAAGGATTCTCCTGCAGGCCATCGCTATCAGGAAACGGCTGACCGTATTTCAGAGGCGCTTGCCTTCATGGAGGCCTGCGGCATCAACGCAACCAACACGCCCAGCCTGCACCAGACGAATTTCTACACGTCGCACGAAGCCTTGTTGCTTGGCTACGAACAGGCCATGACCCGCATCGATTCCACCACAGGTGACTGGTACGACACGTCGGCCCATCTGCTGTGGATTGGCGAACGCACGCGCCAGTTAGACGGCGCCCATGTTGAGTTCATGCGCGGCATCAACAACCCGATTGCGTGCAAAGTCGGCCCGACCATGGACCCCGACGAATTGATCCGTCTGATCGATGCGCTGAACCCGGACAATGAACCAGGTCGCCTGACCCTGATTGCCCGTATGGGCGCAGACCTCGTTGGCGAAAAGCTGCCTGCCCTTCTGCGTAAGGTCAAAAATGAAGGTCGCGTTGTGGTGTGGTCTTGTGACCCCATGCACGGCAACACCATCAAGGCACCATCGGGCTATAAGACACGCCCCTTCGACCAGATTCTGGCAGAAGTGCGGCGCTTTTTTGCGGTCCATCAGGCTGAGGGTACTTATGCCGGCGGTGTGCATTTCGAGATGACCGGCCAGGACGTGACCGAGTGCATGGGTGGGGCACAAGAAATTACCAGCGAAAACCTGGCAGATCGCTATCACACCCATTGTGATCCGCGGTTGAACGGCAGCCAAGCGCTAGAGTTGGCATTCCTGATTGCTGAAGGCATTAAAGAGGAACGCGACGCCCACATTTCGGTGGCCCAGGCCTCTTAGGACAGACAATACCGTCATAAATGTTTCCGTTGGCGGTAAAACCCGCTAGAAACCGCTTATGACTGAACGCCTTACCATCGCGCTTGCGCAACTGAACCCCATTGTTGGTGATATCACCGGCAATGAGGAAAAAGTGCGCGCGGCCCGCGCCGAAGCTGCTGCTGCGGGCGCTGATCTGGTGGTCTATTCCGAACTGGTGCTGGTGGGCTATCCACCGGAAGATCTGATTCTAAAACCCGCCTTCCAGGCCGAAGCAGAAGCCGCGATTGCGCGGTTGGCGGCTGACACGGCCGATGGTGGTCCGGCGATGTTGGTTGGCACCTCATGGCGGGACGACGGCAAATTATACAATGCCGTTGTGCTGTTGGATGAAGGCGAAATCAAGGCCAAATGCTTCAAGCACAATCTGCCTAATTACGGCGTGTTCGATGAAATCCGCATTTTCTCGGCCGGGCCACTGCCTGGGCCCGTGAGCTTTCGGGGCGTGCGCCTCGGGGTAATGATCTGCGAAGACATGTGGTCTGACGACGTCACAGAATGCCTGCAGGAAACCGGGGCCGAATTGCTGTTGGTGCCCAACGGGTCGCCGTTCGAGGCCGGTAAGTTTGATGCGCGCACCAATTACGCCGTTGCCCGGGTGAGCGAATCCGGGCTGCCGCTTGCCTATGTGAACCAGATTGGTGGCCAGGACGAGCTGGTGTTTGACGGCACATCCTTTGTCCTGAACGCTGATGGCGCGCTTGCTGTACGGCTGCCTGCCTGGCAGGAAAGCCTGACCCTGACCAACTGGACCAAAACCGACAGCGGCTGGCAGTGCGAGGCGGGCGACAAGGTCCCGTATCCTGAAGGGTTAGCGGCGATCTATCAGGCGATGATGTTGGGCCTGCGTGACTATGTGAATAAAAACCGCTTTCCCGGCGTGATCCTGGGCATGTCTGGCGGGATCGACAGTGCTATCTCGGCAGCTGTGGCCGTCGATGCGCTGGGGCCCGATCGCGTCAGGTGCATCATGATGCCGTCCCGCTATACGTCCGGTGAAAGCCACGATGATGCGTCCAAATGCGCCAAAGCGCTGGGGGCAGATTATGATGTCATTGCCATTGCCGATGGTGTCGCAGCCTTCGACACCATGTTGTCCGACGTCTTCAAAGGACGCGAGGCCGACACGACGGAGGAAAATATCCAGGCGCGCCTGCGCGGCCTGACTCTGATGGCCATTTCCAACAAATTTGGTCACATGGTGCTGACGACGGGTAATAAGTCGGAAATGTCAGTGGGTTACGCGACGCTCTATGGCGATATGTGTGGTGGTTATTCGGTGATCAAGGATGTCTACAAGATGACGGTCTACGAGCTGTCAGTGTGGCGCAATGAAAACGTGCCCGAGGGCGCATTGGGCCCCGGTGGTGAGGTGATCCCCGTGAACATCATTACCAAGGCCCCAACGGCAGAGCTGCGCGACAATCAGACCGACCAGGACAATCTGCCAGAATATGAAGTGCTCGATGACATTCTTGAATGCCTGATCGAAGAAGAAATGGCGTTCGAAGACATTGTCGCGCGGGGCCATGACCCAGAAGTCGTCAAACGGATCGAACATCTGGTCTATGTGGCGGAATATAAGCGCCGCCAGGCCCCGCCAGGCGTCAAAATTACCCGCAAAAATTATGGTCGGGATCGGCGCTATCCCATCACCAATGGCTTCCGCGATGCGCGGCCGGTGAAAAGCCACAACGAATTTGGTGACAAAACATGAGTGAACGCGTCCGCTTTGCCCCCAGCCCCACGGGCTATATCCATGTTGGCAATGTCCGTACGGCATTGGCCAATTATCTGTGCGCGCGAAAATCTGGTGGCCAGTTCATCCTGCGACTTGATGACACGGACGTTGAGCGCTCTACTGTTGAATATGCTGATGGTATCCGCGAAGACTTGACTTGGCTGGGTTTGAATTGGGACGAAACCTTTGCCCAGTCGGAACGGGTGGCTGAATACGAAAAAGCCGCCGAAAAGCTGAAGGCCGATGGTCGTTTGTACGCCTGCTATGAGACGCCAGAAGAATTGGATGTCAAGCGCAAGGTGCAACTGTCCCGCAGCCTGCCGCCGGTGTATGACCGCGCGGCATTGGCGCTTACGGCAGATGACGTCGCAGCTTTTGAGGCCGAAGGCCGGACACCCCATTGGCGCTTTAAATTGAACCCTGAAGTCGTGTCCTGGAATGATGGCATCCGCGGTGACGTGCGCGTTGACCTCGCCAGCCTGTCAGACCCTGTACTGGTCCGCGCGGACGGTTCGTTATTGTATACGCTGCCATCGGTGGTTGATGACATCGACTATGGCATCACTCGTGTCTTCCGCGGGGAAGACCATGTGACGAATACTGCTGCACAAATACAGGTCTATCAAGCGCTTGGGGGCGACGTGCCTGCGTTCTCGCACCATGCATTGTTGACCGGTGCGAAAGGCGAGGGCCTGTCGAAACGGCTTGGCACGCTGAGTATTCGCGATCTGCGTGAAAGTGGGTTGGAAGCCATGGCGATCAACAGCCTGTTGGCGCGGCTCGGCACGTCTGACCCGATAGAGCCTTTCACTGAATTGGCACCCCTGGTCGAAAGCTTTGATGAATCCAAGATGAGCCGGTCTTCTGCCAAGTTTGACCCCGTTGAGCTTGATGCCCTCAATGCCAAGGTACTGCATCACATGAGCTTTGATCAGGTGTCCGACCGCGTGCCTGCCGAGGTCGACGCGGCCCTGTGGGAAACATTGGGGCCTAATCTGTCGCGGTTGAGCGATCTGGATGGGTGGCTGGACGTCATCCATGGGCCGATCCAGCCGATCGTTGAAGATTCGGGGTTCCTGGCCTATGCGGCGACTCTGTTGCCCGAAGGCAATTGGGACGACGATACCTGGAAGGCGTGGACAGGGGCTGTGAAAGACCAGACTGGCCGCAAAGGACGTGACTTGTTTATGCCCCTGCGCCAGGCCCTGACCGGCCTAGACCACGGGCCGGAAATGAAACACATGCTGCCCCTCATCGGGCCAGAGCGCACAAAAGCGAGGCTGCGCGGCGAAGCCGCCTAGGGTGTAATATGAGCGTAAGTTTTTACAATACACTGAGCCGCAAGAAAGAAGCGTTCGAGCCCTTGCATCCCACCAATGTGCGGATGTATGTCTGTGGGCCAACGGTTTATGACTATGTACATATTGGCAACGCCGTGCCGGTCGTGGCCTTTGACGTTCTATTCCGGCTATTGCGGCATCTGTATGGCGAAGACTGCGTGACCTATGTGCGCAACATCACAGATGTCGATGATCGCATCATCGAACGGGCTGCCGAGAGCAATCAGGACATCGGCGAGCTGACCGCCCGCACGACATTGGCCTATCAACGCGATATGGCGGCGCTGATAAATTTGTCCCCCAGTGTCGAGCCCAGGGCCACTGATCATATCGAGCAGATGGTCACAATGATCGAGACATTGCTGCAAAATGGTCATGCCTATGAGGCTGAAAACCATGTGCTGTTTCGCGTCAAAAGCGACGACGGCTATGGCGCTTTGTCTGGTCGCACGCTCGAAGACATGATCGATGGTGCCCGTGTCGAAGTTGCGCCGTATAAAGAATACGCAGGCGATTTTGTGCTGTGGAAACCCTCTGACGACGGTGTCCCGGGTTGGGACAGCCCCTGGGGCAGAGGTCGCCCCGGCTGGCATATTGAGTGCTCGGCCATGAGCAAAGCCTATCTGGGAGAGACCTTCGACATTCATGGCGGTGGCCTTGATCTGATATTTCCCCATCATGAAAATGAAATAGCGCAAAGCGCGTGCAGCCATGGTGGCGCCCCCCTGGCCAATGTGTGGATGCACAACGGCTTCATAACGGTCGAGGGCCAGAAGATGTCCAAGTCCTTGGGCAATTTCTTCACAGTGCATGAGCTATTGGAAGAATGGCCGGGCGAAGTGCTGCGCTACACGCTGTTGGCAGGACACTACCGGCGGCCATTGGACTGGACCCAAAAGGGCATGACCCAGGCGCGCCAGAATCTCAATAAGTTTTATCAGACTCTGCGCATGTTGGAAGACGTCGAAGCGGCGCCGTCCGAGCCATCTGAAAGACTGGTCTCCGCGCTGTGTGACGATCTGAATACTCCAAAAGCTCTTACTGTGATGCACTCCCTTAAAGATGACGCCAATAGGGCTTCAAGCGAAGCCGAAAAGGCTAAACTCAAAGGGGAACTGTTGGCCAGCGGCGCATTGTTGGGCCTGCTGCAGCAAAACCCTATGGATTGGCTTCAAGGAATTGCGATAGTCCCCATGCAGTCAATGCATATGGAGGTCGAAGTAGGCCCGTCTGTGGATGAAGATTACATAAATCAAATGATTTCAGACAGGAATGAAGCTCGGAAAAACAAGGACTTCGGGGAATCTGATCGCATACGCGACGCGCTTGCGGAACAGGGCATTATCCTTGAAGATGGTCCCCAGGGCACAACATGGAAGAAGGCATAGGCTGATCTGATGGCACGGGAGCGCTTATATCTGTACGACACGACCCTGCGCGATGGCGCGCAGACGCAGGGTGTCGACTTTTCTGTGCATGACAAAAACCGCATCGCCGCAGAACTCGACGCCCTGGGCCTCGACTATATTGAAGGTGGTTGGCCGGGGGCAAACCCGACCGACACGGCCTTTTTTGCCGATCCGCCACAGCTGACCCATGCAAAATTCACGGCCTTTGGCATGACCCGCCGGTCGGGCCGCAGTGCGGCCAATGACCCGGGCTTGTCTGCCCTGTTTAATGCCGATGTTGGTGCCATGTGCATTGTGGGTAAGACCTGGGACTATCATG
>SMVA01249195.1_pt1 | contig 16760 bp, 13 predicted proteins | sample 2456451 | NCBI WGS metagenome assembly SMVA01 (sample SAMN11095933, study PRJNA526329) | marine sediment metagenome | biome: Marine sediment; feature: Surficial sediment; material: Deep marine sediment; isolation source: Hadal surficial sediment | place: Pacific Ocean | collected 2014-05 | depth...
AGCAAGATTTACGTAGAAGCTTGCGCGGACATCGACCGGGAGCTCTATCTCGGTGCCGTCATCGATCGCAGCGCCCGGCGCGTGGTGTTCATGGCATCGACCGAAGGGGGCGTCGAAATCGAAAAGGTGGCCGAAGAAACGCCAGAGAAAATCCTCCGTGTCACCATAGATCCCTTCGTGGGTGCGCTGCCGTATCAGGGCCGGGAACTTGCATTCCGGCTCGGTTTGGAGGGCAAGCAGGTCAGTCAGTTCACTAACCTTTTCATCGGGTTAGCCAAACTATTTGAGGAATTAGATTGCTCTCTGCTGGAAATCAATCCGCTGATCGTCACCGGGGAAGGCAACATCCACTGCCTGGATGCCAAAGTTTCCATCGATGGGAATGCGCTCTATCGCCAGAAACGAATCAGTGAGATGCACGACCCCAGCCAGGAAGATCAACGGGAGGTGGAAGCGGCCGCCCATGAACTCAACTACGTTGCCCTCGACGGCAATATCGGCTGCATGGTCAACGGCGCCGGCCTTGCCATGGGTACGATGGATCTGGTCAAGATACACGGTGGCAACCCGGCGAATTTCCTCGATGTTGGCGGTGGTGCCAGCAAAGAAGCGGTTGCCGAAGCTTTCAAAATTATCCTTTCGGACAGCAACGTCAAAGCGGTACTGATCAACATCTTTGGCGGTATCGTCAGTTGCGCGACGATTGCCGAAGGGATAATCGGTGCGGTAGAGGAAGTGGGTGTCCGGGTGCCGGTAATCGTCAGATTTGAAGGCAACGACGCGAAGCTCGGGAGGGAAACGCTCGCCGCGAGCGGATTGAACATCATTGCGGCAAAGGGCCTGAACGATGCAGCCGTTAGTGCGGTTGCAGCAGTTGGGGAGCAAACATGAGCATCCTCATCGATAAAAATACCCAAGTACTCTGCCAGGGACTGACCGGATCTCAAGGTACGCTGCACACGAGGCAAGCCATCGAATACGGTACCCGGATGGTTGCGGGGGTTACCCCTAGCAAAGGCGGGAGCGAGCATCTTGGATTGCCGGTCTTCGATACCGTGCGCGAGGCGGTGGCGGTCACGGGTGCCACCACCTCGGTGATATACGTGCCAGCGCCCTTCTGCAAAGATTCCATACTGGAAGCGGTCGACGCCGGGATTACTCTGGTGGTGTGTATCAGTGAGGGTATTCCCACGCTGGACATGCTGTTGATCAAAGCCAAGCTCGACACCACCTCGGCCCGCCTCGTCGGCCCCAACTGCCCCGGCGTGATTACCCCTGGTGAGTGTAAAATCGGCATCATGCCGGGAGAGATTCATATGCCCGGCAAAGTCGGTATCGTTTCCCGGTCCGGCACGCTGACCTACGAGGCGGTCAAACAGACGACCGATCGCGGGTTTGGTCAGAGTACGTGCGTTGGCATCGGTGGAGATCCGATACCCGGAAGCCACTTCATCGATATCCTGGGCCTTTTCGAGGCTGATTCTTCGACCGAAGCCATCGTAATGGTGGGCGAGATCGGTGGGACGGCAGAAGAGGAAGCTGCCGAGTTCATCCAGTCGAATGTGAGCAAGCCAGTGGTTGCCTATATTGCCGGAGTTACCGCGCCGGCAGGTAAACGCATGGGACATGCCGGTGCCATCATTGCGGGTGGCAAGGGCACGGCTGCCGACAAATTTGCAGCCCTCGAGGCGGCCGGTGTCAGGACGGTCAAGAGCCTCGCCCAAATCGGCGATGCCTTGGCGGAAGTGACGGGCTGGTCTTGATTTTTACTTTGCACATCGCCATATAGTCGCCCATAAACTTTCAACAGGTTGGTCCGGTAACGGACTACAGAACACCTATGGCAGAACAGCACACATCCGAAACCTTCGGATTTCAAACCGAAGCGAAACAGCTCCTGAAGTTGATGATTCACTCCCTGTACTCGAACCGGGAAATATTCCTGCGCGAGCTCATCTCCAACGCGTCAGATGCCATCGACAAGCTCAGGTTTCGAGCGATCGCCGATCCGCACCTGGTGGCGGATGATTCTGACTTTCAGATAACCATCGATCTGGATAAGGAAGCGAACACGGTCACGATTACCGACAACGGGATCGGGATGACTCGCGAGGAAGTCATCGATCAACTCGGTACGATTGCAAAATCGGGCACCGCGGAGTTTTTGCACCAGCTTACGGGCGATGATCAGAAAGACGCGAACTTGATCGGCCGGTTCGGTGTCGGCTTCTACAGCGCGTTCATCGTGGCCGAAGAGATCGAAGTGTTGACCCGTTCGGCTGGTGAAACCGATGGCACCCGCTGGACGTCCAGGGGTGAAGACGAGTTCAGTGTCGATGACGCCGGAGAAATACCCCGTGGCACCCAGGTGCTATTACGTCTGCGCAAAGATGCAGAGGAATTCACGGACGACTTTCGCTTGCGCAGCATACTGCGCCGCTACTCGGATCACATTGGTGTGCCGGTGCGGATGCGCAAGCAGAAGATGAGCAGTTCGGACGATGACGAATCGTCCGAAACGCACCAAACGCCTGAATATGAGGTGGTCAATTCGGCGACGGCGTTGTGGATGCGTTCGCGCAGCGAGATCGATGAATCCGAGTACAAGGAATTCTACAAACACGTTTCTCACGACTTTGAAGACCCTTTGAGCTGGAGTCACAACCGGGTGGAAGGGAAGCTCGAGTATACGAGCCTGCTGTACATCCCGAAGCGGGCGCCATTCGATTTATGGAATCGTGACGCGCCCAAAGGCTTGAAGTTGTATGTGCAGCGGGTATTCATCATGGACGAAGCGGAACAATTTCTGCCGCTGTATCTGCGGTTCATCAAGGGGATTGTGGACTCCAGGGATCTTCCTCTGAACGTCTCCCGGGAAATACTTCAACAGGACGACCGGGTCACAAGCATTCGCAATGCACTGACTAAGCGAGTGTTGGGCATGCTCGATACCATGGCGAAGAAACAGCCGGAGGATTACCAGAACTTCTGGGATGAATTCGGCGAGGTTCTGAAGGAAGGCGCTGGGGAGGATTTCAGCAATCGCGAAGCGTTGGCCAAATTGTTGCGATTTGCCAGTACCAAGGAAAATTCCCACAACAAGACGGTGGGTCTCGGCGATTACGTCGAACGCATGATCGAAAACCAGGACCTGATCTATTACCTGACGGCAGAGTCGTACGAAAACGCCAGCAACAGTCCTCACCTGGAAATATTCAAGGAACAAGGTATTGAAGTGCTGGTGTTGTTTGATCGCATTGACGAGTGGCTCATGGGTTCACTCACCGAATTCGACGGCAAATCATTTCAGGATGTGATGCGAGGGGATTTGAAACTGCCTGGCGAAGGGTCCAACAAGGACAAAGACGAAGCAGAAACCGACTCCGAAGACGAGCAACCCTCTGCCCTGACGAAACGAATCAAATCCGTTCTTGCTGATCGAGTGGAAAGCGTTCGGCCATCGAAGCGGTTGACGAACTCGCCCGCGTGTCTGGCGCTCGGTGATTTTGCGATGGGTATTCAGATGCGCAAGATCATGGAAGCGTCGGGTCAGTCGTTACCCGAGAGCAAACCCCACTTCGAATATAACCCGGATCATCCGCTCCTGAAGAAGCTCGATGAAGAAAGCGATGACGAACGTTTTGAAGAGTTGGTACTCGTGTTGTTCGACCAGGCAACGCTGGCCGAAGGAGCGCCGCTCACCGATGCGGCCGCCTATGTGACAAGATTAAATCGTTTGCTGCTGGAGCTGTTATCCGCTTAGCATGGCGGTATGGAGGTCGCCATTCTGGGTGGCGGTAACTTTGGGACCGCTATTGCCAACATCGTTGCTAAGAACGGCTATCCAACCTATCTGTGGATGCGTGATGAGCAACAGGTAGCTGATTGCATCGCCCACGGGGAGAACCGCCGTTACCTGCCCGGACATCCACTGGACGCTCGGCTGACACCTACCGCAGATTTTGCCCAGGCGGTTGCAAACAGTTCTGTATGCTTTGTGACCGTGCCGAGTGCCTCGTTTCGGGAAGTCGGCGAGCAACTTGCGTCTTTTACTCAACCCCGGGACATTCTGATCAGCGCCACCAAAGGCATCGAGGCGCCGGGGTTTCGGCTCATGAGTCAGATACTCGGCGAGATAACGAGTTCGGAGCGCATTGGGGTGTTGAGCGGACCGAACCTTGCCGAAGAAATTGCCGACGCGCAGTACACGGGAACAGTCATCGCGAGTACCGACGACGGGCTTTGCAAAACGGTTCAGAAAATACTCAGCAACGAAACGTTTCGCGTATACGAAAGTTTCGACGTCTATGGCGTAGAACTCGCTGGTGCGCTCAAGAACATTTATGCCATCATCTGCGGCATGGCGGCGGGTCTCAAGGTTGGGCAAAACACGCTGGGTATGTTAATAACTCGTTCGCTCGCGGAGATGAGTCGATTCGCGGTGTCCATGGGGGCTAACCCTCTGACCTTTTTGGGTCTGGCGGGCGTGGGGGATTTGCTTGTTACCTGTACATCGCCGTTAAGCCGCAATTTCCAGCTCGGGTTTCGGCTTGGCGAAGGCATGACATTGGCCGAAGCGCTGGCCGATCTTGGTAAGCTGGCGGAGGGCGTCAATACCTTGAAGGTAGTCTACGACCGCAGCCGGGAGTTGAACGTTTACATGCCACTCGTCGTGGGTCTTTACCGGGTGATCTATGAAAGCCAGGGTATCGGCGAGGTGGTTTCCAGTTTGATGGCGAATGATCAGGCCGTCGATGTAGAATTTGCCGCGCCTTCACAGTGGGATGCGAAATTTGCTTAAACACGTTGTTTTTCTATTACTCCTGAGCGGGTTCGCCTGGGGCCAGGATGTATCCGGCTCCCGCGATCCTCTGGATCTGAAAAGATTCCCCTTCGCGTGGATCGAAAAGTACTCGCTGGACGATCAATTCCTGCCGCGCGAGTTTGTCGTGAGTTCCGTCGAAAAGATCCGTCGCAATCTGAGAATCAAGCGCCAGTTCAGAATCAGCGCAACGCTCGAGAGAACGACCTACCGCATCCCCGATGGCACGCCGCGTGCCGAGGTTGTAGATCACTACATCAGATTGCTGGGAAGCAAGGAATTGTTCGCCTGCAAGGGACGGGGATGTGGCCGTAGCAACCTATGGGCAAACGATGTGTTCAAGATGGCTTTTTTGTATGGGCCGGATGCCGATCAGTACTACCTCGCTGCCGACTACCAGGGTCATCTCGTCTCCGTGTACATCATCGAGCGCGGCAACAAACGAATCTACGCTCATTTGGAGGTCATGAAACCCGCCGTCGAGATCTCGTTCGGGCTGAATGAAAATCTGACCGAGAGGCTTGCCGGTGATGGGTTTGCGGTCATTGAAGGTATCAGTCCCCGCGCCGACGGGACGCTGCCGGCCGAAGCCGATGAGGTGTTGGCCGACTTGCGCGAACGGTTGAACATCTTCAACGGACAACGGGTGTTCGTGGTATGCCATCTGTACGGACCCGCGAGCGCAGAGCTTCTGCTTGAAGCTGCAGCAGGCTGCAGCGAGCGAGCGATTCAGATCCTCAGTCGGGAGGGTGGACCTGAGCTGGTGGCCTTTTCGGCCGGTCCGCTCCTACCTCGTGCCAGGGGCGCGATACCCAGATTGGAGCTCGTTTTGCCTCATCGCCTGAATCGTGACTAGCCTGGGAGAAGTGATCGGCCAGATTGAGGCTCGGTTCAAGGAAAACAATCTCTGTTACGGACACGGCAGTGACAATCCGTGGGATGAAGCCGTGGCGCTGGTGTTGGGGGTGACCGAATTCCCGGACGATGAGGCAGCGCTTGTCGAACCCGTGTCCGGCGAGCTGCAACGGCAGATAAACGGCATGGCAACACGGCGTATTGAAGAACGCATACCGCTGGCATATCTGTTGGGCAAAGCGAACTTTGCCGGTTATGAATTTCTCATTGAGCCGGGCGTGGTTATCCCGAGATCTCCGATCGCACAACTCGTCGTCGAGAGATTTGCCCCCTGGTTGTTAACAGATCCGCGCAATATCGTGGACGTTTGCTGTGGTTCTGGTTGTATCGGAATTGCCTGCGCACGCCAATTTCCTGACAGCGCCGTCTTGCTGATCGACAACGATCCACGGGCAGTAGACCTGGCCCGGCGCAACGTCGCACTGCACAGACTCAGCGACCGGGTGACGGTCTTGAACTCCGATCTTTTTGCAGCGGTTGACGATCAGGTATTTGACGTTGTCGTCAGCAACCCCCCCTACGTAGACGCCGTGGATATGAGTAGCCTGCCAGCAGAGTATCGGCACGAACCCGAACCGGGCTTGGCCGCAGGTGTCGATGGCCTGGACATCATCGGCCGGCTTCTGGCAGAGCTACCACAGCGGTTGGCGGACAAGGGGACTTTCGTTTGCGAAGCAGGAGGGAGCGCGTCCGCGCTGTTGCGAAAGTATCCACGATTGCCCTTCATCTGGCCGGATCTTCTTGACGGCGGGGAAGGGGTGTTTCTCCTGCAAACCCCGTCGGCCCGATAGCTCAGCCAATAAGTTCTGCTTGAAGCACCTGTTGGCAGTTCTCATACTGCGCCCGAGATACAATCTGGATCAACGCCCCACCACACCATGGCTGGTAATACCTTCGGGCAACATTTCACGGTAACGACTTTCGGAGAAAGTCACGGCATTGCCATGGGCGCCGTCGTTGACGGTTGTCCTCCGGGGCTCGAGTTGTGTGAGGCGGATCTACAACGTGATCTGGATCGTCGTCGGCCCGGTCAGTCCAAATATACGACCCAGCGCAAGGAACCGGACATCGTAAAAATCCTCTCAGGGGTTTTTGAAGGCGTCACTACCGGCACCAGCATCGGTCTCGTTATCGAAAATCAGGATGCCAAGAGTAAAGACTACACCGATATCAAAGACGTCTACCGTCCTGCCCACGCCGACTATACCTATCACAAAAAGTACGGCATTCGCGATTACCGTGGCAGCGGCCGGGCGTCCGCGCGGGAGACGGCCATGCGGGTGGCGGCAGCGGGGATCGCTAAGAAATACCTGAAGCTCCACTACGGTATAGAAGTTCGCGGTTACCTTTCGCAGATCGGTGCGATCGTCATCGAACATCGCGACTGGTCTGCCGTGGAAGAAAACGCCTTCTTCTGTCCCGACCCTGAAGCCGTTCCCGCGATCGGCGAGTTGATCGATTCGTCGCGCAAGGCCGGCGATTCCATCGGTGCCGAGGTGACGGTTATCGCCAGCGGCGTCCCGGTCGGTTTGGGTGAACCCGTGTTCGGTAAGCTCGATGGGGAACTTGCCGGTGCGCTCATGGGCATCAACGCCGTCAAGGGTGTCGGCATCGGCGATGGTTTTGCCGTCGTTCGGCAGCGTGGTACAGAACATCGCGACGAGATGGACAAGAATGGTTTCTTGAGCAACCACGCAGGCGGCATACTCGGGGGAATCTCCTCTGGCCAGGATATCGTCGCAACCATTGCCTTGAAGCCCACTTCGAGCCTCACCACCCCGGGTCGTACCATTGACGTTGATGGCAACGAGGTCGAAGTCGTCACCAAAGGCCGGCACGATCCCTGCGTTGGCATCCGTGCCACGCCCATCGCCGAGGCGATGGTGGCGCTCGTCCTGATGGATCACGTGCTCCGCCAACGGGCACAGAATCCGGATTGGTCCGGTTCAGACTAGGAGTCTGTCGCTGTCTGTCGCGTCGTCTGCAAATTTCCGCAATACGTCGATGAACGCTTCCGCAGCATTGGACAGCGTCCGCTGGGGGTGGGTGACGACCCCTAACGTCCGATGCATATAGGGTCCGTCCGTCGCAAGTGCAACCATCGGGGCATGCACCATGGATCTCGGCAGTACGCTCCAACCGATGCCCGTGCCAACGAGCATGCTGATGGTTTCCAGGTAGTTGGTCGACATCACGGGTTGCAGGGCGATGTCCCTCTCGGCAAAAACCTCGGCGACGATTCGGCCGGTATAGGTGGCAAGACCCGGCAGGATGACCGGTTCGCTCGCGAGCGATTGCAGCGAGATCTGTTCGTTGCGGGCGAATGCGTGTTCTTGGGAGACCACAAAACACAGCGGATCGTCCCAGAGCGGGCGGTAGTTAAGATCGCTGCCTCCCTTCGGGTCCAGGGTGACCACGGCCAGCTCGGAATCTGAGTGACGCACGAGGTCGTGGGCCGCCTCGGAATCTTCGAAACGGATGTCGAGCTTCACCGCACTATGATCGCGGGTGAAGCTCTTCAGTACCGGGGCAAGTCTGTGCAGACCCACGTGATGTGAAGTCGCCAGCCGCAGGGCGCCTTCGATACGGTTATTCAGGTTCTGCAACAGCCGTTCGGTATCCGCCAGGCTCTGCAACATGGCCTCGGCTCGCGGCTGCAACAGCCGTCCGGCATCCGTGAGGTAAACGCGTTTGCCCGGACGATCGAACAGCGCCATGCCCAGATGCGCCTCGAGGGCTTGAATGCGTTTACTGACCGCCGGTTGGGTCAATTGCAGTTTGATGGCCGCCCGGGAGAACGACAGACAATCCGCGACGGCGACAAAGGTATTCAGCTCAGTCGAGTTCACTTAAGCGTTCCGAGTCGTATTCCTAAACATTATCCAAATTATGAATATAATGAATTTGTTTTATTGAAGAGGCAATCCTACCATAGCGTTCCGCTAAAAAACCGGAGAGCACGGTCGTGTCTGCACAGACCCTGTACGACAAGATTTGGGACGCCCATGCCGTGGGGACTCGTGCGGACGGGCAAACCATGTTGTACATCGATCTGCAACTGCTGCACGAGGTGACCTCTCCCCAGGCGTTTGCCGGCCTTGCACTCCACGGGCGAGGTCTGTGGCGGGTAGCGGCAAACCTGGCAACCCCCGATCACAACGTGCCCACGGAAAATCGTGAACTCGGTCTTGCGGGGATCGAAGATGCGGTTGCTAAACAACAGGTTGTCACCCTCGACGACAACTGCCGGCGTTATGGAATCACCCAGTTCGACATCCTCGATCCACGCCAGGGTATCGTGCACGTGGTCGGACCCGAACAGGGTGCTACCCAACCGGGCATGACCATCGTGTGCGGCGACTCTCATACTTCGACGCATGGAGCATTCGCAGCGCTTGCCCAGGGCATTGGTACTTCTGACGTGGAGCATGTCATGGCCACCCAGTGCCTGGTGCAGAGCAAGGCTGAAAACATGCGCGTGGCTGTGGACGGCGCGCTGACCGAAGGGGTGTATGCGAAAGATCTGATTCTCGCGATCATCGGGGCCATAGGCACGGCCGGTGCGACGGGGTATACGATCGAGTATATGGGTTCCGGGGTGTCGGAGCTTTCCATGGAAGCGCGCATGACGTTGTGCAACATGTCGATCGAAGCCGGCGCTCGGGCGGGACTGGTCGCGGTGGACGACACCACGCTTGAATATCTCCATGGTCGGCCACTGGCGCCCCAGGGAGAACTCTGGGACCTCGCGCACGAATACTGGCTGACGCTGCATTCGGACGGTGATGCCGAATTTGCCAGCGGGTTCCAGATCGACGCGGCAACGCTGATTCCTCAGGTCACCTGGGGGACGTCACCGGAGCTCGTTGTGGGGATTGATTCGGCCACCCCCAATCCCGATGACGCACCGGACCAGGCCCAGGCTCAGAGCCTGCAACTTGCGCTCGACTATATGGGGCTTGCCGCCGATCAGCCGATGGTGGAAATTGGGCTGGATCGGATATTCATCGGTTCGTGCACCAATGCCCGCATCGAAGATCTGCGTGCCGCGGCGAACGTGGTTCGGGGCAGGAAGGTCGCCAAGCGAATCAAGCAAGCCCTCGTTGTGCCAGGCTCGGGACTGGTTAAGGCGCAAGCAGAAGCGGAAGGGTTGGCGGATGTTTTTCTCGAGGCGGGGTTCGAGTGGCGCGCGGCCGGTTGTTCCATGTGCCTCGCCATGAATCCCGACCGGCTGCAGCCTGAAGAGCGCTGCGCATCGACTTCCAACCGCAATTTTGAAGGCCGCCAGGGTCATGGTGGTCGAACCCATCTGGTCAGCCCCGTGATGGCGGCCGCCGCCGCGATTCAAGGCCGTTTCGTCGACGTGAGGAGCCTGTTGTGAGGTCGTTCGAACGAGTCACGGGGATTGTTGCACCGCTGGACCGGTTGAACGTGGATACCGACCAGATCATCCCCAAGCAGTTTCTCAAGTCCATCAAACGGACGGGGTTCGGAGCTAATCTGTTCGATGCCTGGCGATTTGCCGACGAAGGTGCAATTGGCAAGACTCCGAATGAACGGCGTCTCAATCCCGACTTCGTGCTCAACCAGCCACGGTATCAGGATGCCAGGATACTTCTGGCTCGAAGGAACTTTGGTTGTGGTTCCAGTCGAGAGCACGCCGTGTGGTCGTTGCTCGAGTTCGGTTTCCGTTGTGTTATTGCGCCAAGTTTTGCCGATATATTCTTAAGTAACTGTTTTAAGAATGGCTTGTTACCTATTGTTTTAGAAGAAGAAATCATAGATGAATTGTTCGAGATGGTGAAGGCGTGCACGGGCTTTGAGATCGACGTCGATCTTCCCGCCCAGGCCATACTTCTGCCTGCGGGCGAGCGATTCGAATTTGCCATAGACCCGTTCAAGAAACGCACGCTCATCGAGGGTCTCGATGACATCGACCTGACCCTCGATTATCGCGAGGAAATCGCGGCGTTCGAATCCAGGCACCGACAACGGATGCCCTGGATATTTATAAACTAGGTTAGATAATCTTTTTAAGTGTCTGAAAAAGTTGAAATATTAGTGCTTCCTGGTGATGGCATCGGTGCCGAAATTGTCGCCGTTGCCGAACAGATCATGATCCAGGTAGCAGATCGGGAAGGGCTGTCCTTGGCGGTGGATCACGCCATGATCGGCGGTGGCGCCATCGACACCCATGGCACGCCTCTACCGGAGGAAACCCTCGAGAAAGCGCGTAACGCCCGCGCCCTGCTGCTGGGTGCGGTTGGCGGTGCGAAGTGGGACGACCTTGCAACCCTGGAGCGTCCTGAACGCGGTCTGCTGGGTCTGCGCTCCGAACTCGAACTGTTCGCGAACCTGCGACCGGCGCTATTGTTCGCACCGCTGGCCGCGGCTTCTTCCCTCAAAGAAGAACTGGTGACCGGTCTCGATATTCTGATTGTTCGTGAACTCACCGGTGGCATCTATTTTGGCGAACCCCGGGGCGTGAGCATCGTCGACAACGAACGGGTCGGTATCAACAGTTACGTCTACAAAGAGCACGAAATCGATCGTATTGCGCGGGTCGCCTTCGAGTTGGCGCAAAAACGCGGTGGGCGGCTGTGTTCGGTGGACAAAGCCAACGTTCTCGAAGTCACCCGGTTGTGGCGCGAGGTGGTCACCGAGGTGGGGCGGGACTATCCGGATGTGGAACTCAGCCACATGTATGTCGACACCGCGGGAATGCAGCTGGTGCGCGCCCCGAAACAATTCGATGTGCTCGTCACCGGAAACCTGTTCGGCGACATACTCTCGGATGTGGCTGCGATGTTGACCGGCTCCCTGGGCATGTTGCCATCCGCGTCGCTGGCGGGGGACGGTCGCGGGTTATTCGAGCCGGTACATGGCTCCGCACCCGATATCGCCGGTCGGGATCTGGCCAACCCGCTGGCGACCATCCTGTCGGTGGCCATGATGTTCCGCTACAGCCTCGATGCACCCAAAGGGGCCGACGCGATAGAAATGGCCGTGGACCGCGTTCTGGACGCCGGGTACCGCACGGCGGACATCATCGTTGCCACCGAGCCGGAACTGAGGCTGGTGGGCACTCGTGAGATGGGCGATCTGATCGCGGCAGAGCTCGAGGCAAAGCCATGAGCGATACGGTAAATGTTGCGATCGCCGGCGCCACGGGGGCTGTGGGTGAAGCGTTGCGAGAAATTCTCGAACAACGCAAATTTCCGGTCGGAGAGCTTTCATTGCTGGCAAGCGAACACTCCGAAGGCAAACGCCTGCAGTTCCGCGGTCATTCCATCAAGGTACAACGCCTGGATACCTTCGATTTTTCGGCAACACAGATTGGCCTGTTTTCTGCCGGTGGCTCGGTGTCGGCAGAATTTGCCCCCAAGGCGGCCGCTGCCGGCTGTGTGGTGATCGACAATACCTCACATTTTCGCTACGAGGCGGACGTGCCTCTCATCGTTCCCGAAGTCAACCCGGAGCGGGTGGCGGATTATCGCAACCGCAATATCATCGCCAATCCGAACTGCTCCACGATCCAGATGGTGGTTGCGCTCAAACCCATCTACGATGCAGCAGGCATATGTCGTATCAACGTTGCCACTTATCAGGCAGTCTCCGGCGCCGGTACTTCGGGGATACGCGAGCTTGCCGGGCAGACGGCAAATCTGCTCAACACCCAACCCTTCGAAGCCAAGGTGATGCCTGTCCAGATTGCGTTTAACGTGATTCCGCAGATCGGCGCCTTTCAGGACAACGGCTACACGTTGGAGGAGATGAAGATGGTCTGGGAAACCCAGAAAATCTTCGAAGATGACAGATTACTTGTTAACCCGACCTGTACCCGGGTATCCGTGTTCTACGGCCATTCCGAAGCGGTTCACATCGAAACGGATCGATACATTGAGGTCGATGAGGTACGTGAGCTGCTGGAAGGCGCGCCCGGTGTCGAACTTCTCGATGAACGACTCGACGGGGGTTATCCCACGGCAGTGGTTCAGGCGGCAGGCAACGATGCCGTGTTCGTCGGGCGGGTACGTCGCGACCTCTCTCACCCCAACGGTCTGAATCTTTGGATCGTCTCCGACAACGTCCGCAAGGGGGCGGCTCTCAACAGCGTACAGATCGCCGAACTTTTGCTTAAATACCTGAACTGACAGCCGATGGCACGGGTGCCAATCATTTGTCCAACTGTGACGGGTGCCGCGTAACAGGCGGACCTGTAGCAAACATTAGGCGGGTGAAACAAAATGAGACCTGCCATAATTGGTACGTGCTGCAATGAATGGCGGCAACTTCTAGAATATCGTTTCGATCAGGCACATGGACTTGGTAAACGTGCACAGGATGGCAGTGGGAAACTCACTGGTCGGATTAAGTTCCCGACACACTTTACTTCACAAGAAGGGGCTAGCCTATGGTTAGGAACTTGCTCTTGGTTTTCGGTATGTCTCGGGTAACAGGATGGGGCGGGTGGCAAACCCTGATCGCCGTCTGTGTGGGGCTCACCGTGGCAAGTCAGGCAGCGGCGCTCGGTCTCGGTGAGATCGAACTCGATTCCGCACTCAACGAACGACTCGATGCTGAAATCGAACTACTGGACGCATCGGGTCTTGCGCCAACGGAAATACTCGTTTCGCTTGCGTCGAACGAAGACTTCAAACGCATTGGCGTCGAACGATTTTTCTTTCTCACGGATCTGCAATTCGAGGTGGCTTACGGACCTGGCGGTGGTGCCACCGTGCAGGTGACCAGTTCCCGCCCGATCACCGAACCCTATCTGAACTTCATCGTGGAGGTGATGTGGCCGAGCGGGCGCTTGTTGAAGGAATACATCGTACTCCTGGATCCGCCAACGTTCTCTCAAGCAGCAGCACCCCGGGTGTCTGCTCCGACGACGCCCGCACCCGTTGCGCGAACCGCGGGCCGCATCGAGCGATCGCAAACGGCTCGTTCGGCCGACCAGGTCCGGGTCGTTCCGGCTCGGCCGCGAGAGCCGCAATCGTCATCACCCGTTGCCGACGATGGCAATTATCGCATGACGGATCGAAACGACACGCTGTGGACCATCGCCTCCGATACCCGGGTTTCGGGGGCGATTACCGTGCAGCAGAACATGCTCGCGATTCAGCGGCTGAATCCTCGAGCGTTCATACGCAACAACATCAACTTACTGAAAGCAGGATATGTGTTACGGCTGCCTTCTGAAAGTGAAGCTCTGTCGTTGACGACGCGTCAAGCCGTTCAGGAAGTAGCGGTCCAAACCGAGGCCTGGCAAGCCGGGCGTCGTGGCGCGCAACTGGCACAGTCGGCAGCGGACCAACCTGCACCCCGGATTGCCGAAACCGACCCCGAGGAGTTGCGCGAACAACTAGACGCGACCCCAAGCGCCGAGGTGGCGGTGGCGGAAACCACCCTTACCGAGGGTCAACTCAGAATCGTTGCCGGTCGGGGGACTGCTGCTTCCGGCGGTGCCGACGCGGCCAATGCCAGCGAACAGATCAATGCCGCTCTGGAGGAACAGGATCGCCTCACCAGAGAGGTAGACGAACTGACCTATCAATTGGATCGCGAACAGGAACTCGCGACCAGCCAACTGGCCGTCAAGGATCGGCAACTGCAGGTGAAAGACCAACAGATTGCAGAACTTCAGGCACAGATGGCCGAGATCCAACAGGGCATGCAGGATCTTGCAGCTCAGAACCAAAACCAAAACATTTCGACTCAGGCTTCCGTGCCGTGGTGGCAGTCGCCCTACGTGCTGGGTGCCGGTTTAGCTGTTTTGGTCTTGCTTCTGGTGGTTGTGATGATCAGGGCTCGGCGCGCGCGCGAAGCCACCGATGAGCTTTATGCCGAACCCATTGTCGCGCGGGCGGAAGAACCGGTAGTTTCACAGGCGATGCAGGCAGAAGAAGAACCCGAGGAAGAAGAAACGGCCGCTGAGAGCTCAGATTCCCACGAGCAGGATGATGAAGACGTACAAACTGCCGATGAGCCCGCGAGTGACGACGCCGACGAGTTCCGGGATAGCGATGAACAAGCGGAGGAAGAATCCGAAATTCAAGGCGTACAAACCAGCGACGTCATCGGCGAAGCGGATATCTACATTGCCTACGGTCGGTACCCCCAGGCCATTGCACTGCTGCTCGGGGTAATCGACGAGGCGCCTGAACGCAATGACGTTCGCCTGAAGTTGCTCGAACTTTATGTCGAAACCCATGACAAGGAAGCTTTCAACACTCATATGGTTGGCCTGTTGGAACGCTGTGATGACGAAGACGCGCTATTGTTCGCAAGGGAACTGGAAGGCCGTATCAGTGAAAGTGATTTGGCGGTCGATGCGCCGCTGGAAGGCGTGCCCGGTGGAGAGGATTCGGTTCAAACAGATCTCCAGGAACAACCCGACGCATCCGCTACTATCGATGAGTTCCACCTGGATCTGGACAACGAAGAAGAACAGGGCGCGCAAATCCAGGACGGGGAAGACGCGGCGCAAGATACGGTGGAGGATGGTGAAGGCGATGGGACCGCTGGGGATTTCGCGTTGGAACTCGACGATTTCGACGGCGCTGAAGACTCTCAGTCCGCTGAGGGCTCTCAATCCTCCGCTGAAGGCTCTCAACCCGCTGAAGGCTCTGATGACGGAGACCTGACCCTCGAGGATATGGATACCGAGACCGCGGAAGATTCCAGCGATGACCTGGGCGGCGACCTGGGCCTCGACTTCGACCCGCACACCGATGTCGAAGAACCCGAAGCCGCCACGGAGGCATCCCCGGCGGCGGAAGAATCGCTCGAAGATATGGATACGTTGAATCTGGATGACATCGAGTTTGACAGCGAAATGGCCGAAGACGCGGCCGCTGCCGAGGACGAAGAGCTTGCGAGTGAGGTTGCAAGTGCCGAAGAAGACGAATTCGAATTCGCCGACGAGGCCGACAGCGCAAACACAAAACTCGATCTGGCGAGAGCCTACATCGACATGGGCGACGAGGATGGCGCACGCGACATTCTCAAGGAAGTCATCACGGAAGGTAATGCCGATCAACAACAGCAAGCCGAAAAGTTACTGGAATCGATATAACCCAGCCGCGACCAACGCGAGAGTCTCCCCAGGTTCCACGTGCAACATCTTGCCTTAGGTATTGAGTACGACGGGTCGAGCTTTCACGGCTTTCAGCGCCAGAAGAACGTTGCTTCGATTCAGGCCACGCTCGAAACAGCCTTGAGCAGGGTGGCCGATCGGCCCGTTGGGGTCGTGGCGGCGGGACGCACAGATACCGCGGTGCATGCGACGGGTCAGGTAATTGGATTTGTTACCAGCAACGAAAGGCCGCTGTCTGCGTGGATCAGGGGCACCAACTCACACTGTCCAGCCGCGGTGAAGGTTCGCTGGGCTCAAGAAGTCGACAGTGGTTTTCATGCCCGTTACAGCGCGACCGCACGCCGTTACCTTTACGTTTATTACGAAGCCGAAACAGATTCCCCGCTACTGGCGGGATTGGCCGTACGCGAACGTCGGTTGAACGACGAAGCCATGCACCGGGCGGCTCGCAGTCTCCTGGGCGAGCACGACTTCAGCGCTTTTCGAGGCGCACGATGCCAGTCCCAATCATCCCATCGTTGCGTGCATAACATCTCGGTACATCGAGCGGGAAGTTTTGTGGTGGTGGACATTGTGGCAAACGCCTTTCTGCTGCACATGGTGCGAAATATCAATGGATGCCTGGTGGAGATCGGCGCCGGTCGGCGCCCCGAAAGCTGGCTCGCGGAACTTCTCGCCTGCCGTGATCGACGCCAGGGAGCGAAAACCGCTCCACCCGGGGGCCTGTACCTCGTATCGGTCACCTATCCGGAACGTTCGTTTCCCAAACCACTCCTGCCCGGAGTATTACGAGCCCTCGATGGCCTGGACCACCTATAGGGACCTATAGGTACCTGTAGGCTGCCGCGTTACATGCGCTTTATTCGCTTCACTACACTAAACTACGCCGCTTGCAACGAAGCACGTTGCAACCAGGAGCGG
>SMVA01375878.1_pt1 | contig 16759 bp, 11 predicted proteins | sample 2456451 | NCBI WGS metagenome assembly SMVA01 (sample SAMN11095933, study PRJNA526329) | marine sediment metagenome | biome: Marine sediment; feature: Surficial sediment; material: Deep marine sediment; isolation source: Hadal surficial sediment | place: Pacific Ocean | collected 2014-05 | depth...
ATCGATGAAAAGCACAGCTACAGTATCAGTGCAAAAGTTTCGGACCGAGGCCAACTGATACTGGAATCGGATTCAATTAGTCCGGCGATTACACTCAATGCGCCCGCAGACGTAACCGTATTTGCCGTTCGGGTATCGCTGAATAAAATGAATCTGCCTGATGCGAGTATTGTCGATACGGAATGGCTGTTGAGTACGGTAAACGGCAGGCAGGTCCAACGACGGGAGCGTGGCAGGGACATTCAGTTTACGTTGGACAGCACGAACAATACCGTATCTGGATTTGGTGGTTGTAATCAGTTCAGAGGGGGCTATCGGTTGCAGGGAAGCAAACTGGATTTTGCCGATCTCGCGATAACTGCAATGGCCTGCGAAACAGGTGGCGACGTTGAATCTCTGTTCTTGAAGGCACTGGGCGAGCTTGAACAGGTTCGTGTCGAGGGCAGGACGCTGCGCGGCTTCAAGCAGGGCGCGCTGATCTTTAGCTTCGAGGCCGATCCGGCGCGATAGCCTTACAAAGCGAAGTGAACACCGAGAGATGCTGTTCTGCCCAGGTTGGGCCGGGCACCGTATGGGTGTCTTGCGACGATGACGATGTCGTCGGTGAGGTTATTGATGCGCCCATAGAAGGTTACGTGATCACTGAACTGGTAATGCGCGGCCAGATCCAGTGTCAGCCAACTATCGGATTTTTCGAATTCGCCGCATGACGCACGTACACAGGTTTCGTCAACGTAATTGGCGCTCAGGTATGAAGAAAAGCGTCCTTTCTCGACGCCTATGGACACGAGGAATTGATGCTTTGGAATATAAGGTAGCGGATCGCCCTTTGATACGTCACCGAAGAATTCGGTATCCGCAATATCAGTATCGAATGTCGCATCAAGATAGGTGTAAGACACGGTCAGTGGAAACACGTAATCCGCGCCGCCTAAAAAGTCGCGCGTCATAAAAACTTCGACGCCGAGAACGCTCGCAGCGTCGCCGTCAAACGCATCGCCGGTTTCACAATCGGAACCGGACGACGACGTGCACTGTCCCAACAGGTTGTCGTAGTCTGTGAAGAACAAAGCGGTGTCGATGTATGTTTCCGAGCCTGAATATCGAAGGCCCAGTTCATAGTTGATGCTTTTCTCCTCCGAAACATCGGGCGCGTTGCTCGGGGCGGTAAAACCCTTGTGAACTCCGCCGTACAAAGCCAGGGCATCACTCAATACATACAAAGCACCGATGCCGGGGATCCAGACTCCGGCGTGGTTTGAGCGCGTGTCACGCAAATTGGCCGTCTCGCGACTGGCGGGATCATCTGTCAGGCCGTCTCGCGTTTCCCAGCGTGTTCGCTTCTGGTCAATGTTTTCGTAGCGCAATCCAGGCGTTAGCGTCAGGTCACCCAGCGTCATTGCGTCGTAGACAAAAAATGACGCCGCAGTTGCCTCCTGAACCCTGTTGCCGGCGTTACCCAAAAGTCCAGTGTCATCAAGTACAAGGTCACCGTTCTCCTGGTGATAAGTACTGTTGCGCTGCAAGCGATCTTCTTCGTCCTCATGGAAGCGCACACCGAATTCAAATGCGTTCTGCCACGAACCGATCTCCTTGTTCCACCGCATTTTCAGCTGGATACCACGAGAAAAATACTCACGCGCATTACTGCGAACCTGAATGCTGCCAACGGCTGTGTTACCGCCGTCCAGAACCGATTGCAGGTCAGCGGGTGTCATTGAGCCTATCGAGTCGCCGTTGTTAACCGCCTGTACAACTGAAAACCAGCTGGTCCGTTCAAAACTTTCTGCAGAGCTGCTGCCATCGGCATCCATGCCTTCCGTTTTGAACCAGTCGCGTTGGTGTCGATTGGCATACACTGCTGCAGTGATCGAAAGATCGTCGCTTATTTCTGCAAGGTAACGAACGATCAGCTGATCGTGCCGGGTTTCAATATTGTCGTAGCGCGATGCGCCATAGCGGCGAAAAGCGTCCACACCGAAATCTGCATCGGTCAGCCCGAGATAGCTCTGATTCGACTTCTCTTTTGCATACTGGAACTTAAAATCGAGCTGCTGATACACGGATGCCGTTGGATCACTATTGAATCGAACCTTGAGCATCCAGTCATCTTTATTGAGCCCGGTATCAGAGTCGACCCAGTCAATGCTCTGGAACCCCGCGCTGTCCCAGAGATGGCTTTCCACCAGGAAACCGAAATTCTCGAAACTGTCGCCGTAAGCGCCGTGCATTCTTGTTGTCTCGTGCTCCGACGCCTCGAGGTCCAGGAATCCGGCACGCGAATCCGGGATCGGCGTGGAGATAAAGTTCATCGAACCGCCGATGGTGTAGGGACCTTGCTTGATCGAAGACGATCCTTTCAGCACTTCGATCTGATGCATGCGTGCTGCGGTCGGAAAATAGTAAGCGGCCGGAGCAGAGTAGGGTGCCGGTGCAATCAATATGTTGTCTTCAAGCAAGGTGATGCGCCCGCTGCGCTCTGTAGCCGTGCCTCTGATACTCAAATTCGGGCGCAGGCCGTAGCCATCTTCGACCTGCACCGAGACACCGGGAATTTCTCGTACGATGCGCTGCACATCGGTGTACTTGAATTCCTCAAGTTTGGTCGCGTCGATAACATGTGCGGATCCGGCCGTACTCGTTATGTCGCTGGCGTCGCCGATAATGGTTATCTCATCGACGGCCTCTGCAGCCGTGCAGACAGCGCTGCTCAGCACGCACAGTGGTAGAAGTAGTCGATAATATCCCTTGCGGGAGGCAGCGCTCATGCGGGCTTGGTCCGATAAAGTGATTCTAAATACAAATGATAATGATTCTTATTCGTAAGTCAATACGCGATAAACCCTATGTCATTGACTTGACATAAGAAGGCCGGACGGCCGCTGGTGAAATCAGGCGATACTGTCGATAATCGCGTTGAAAGTGGCGCTAGGGCGCATGGCGCTGGATGCCAGAGCAGGATCCGGGTGGTAGTAGCCGCCGAGGTCGACAGGGGAGCCCTGCGCTGCGTTCATCTCGTCCATGATGTTTGATTCATTACTCGTCAGTTTTTCGGCGACCTTTGCAAACAAAGTCCGCAGTTCGGCATCCGTGCTTTGCTGTGCCAGTGCCCTCGCCCAATACATCGCCAGGTAAAAATGACTGCCTCGATTGTCCAGCTCACCCACTTTTCGCGACGGCGACTTGTTGTTTTCCAGGAACTGACTGTTGGCCTCGTCGAGCGCTTCCGCCAACACCTGTGCTTTGCGATTCTTCGTTTCGGTTGCCAGCACATCAATTGAAACTGCCAGTGCCAGAAATTCGCCCAGCGAGTCCCATCGCAAATGGCCCTCGGACAGGAATTGCTGCACGTGCTTGGGTGCAGAGCCGCCCGCGCCGGTTTCATACAGACCTCCGCCGGCCAGCAATGGAACGATCGACAGCATCTTGGCGCTGGTGCCCAGCTCGAGGATAGGGAACAGGTCAGTCAGGTAATCCCGCAAAACATTTCCGGTTACCGAAATCGTGTCTTCGCCAGCCGCAACACGGTCCAATGTAAATCGCATCGCATCTACAGGGGCCATGATGCGAATATCCAGATCGCTCAGGTCATGATCATCGAGGTAGCGATTCACTTTCTCGATGATATTAACGTCGTGGGCACGCTCGCTATCGAGCCAGAATATGGTCGGCATGCCGGTCGCGCGAGCACGCGTCACGGTCAGCTTGACCCAGTCGCGAACAGGCAGATCCTTTGTTTGGCACATGCGCCAGATGTCACCCTTTTGTACGGCGTGCTCCATCAATACAGTTCCGGACGAGTCTTTGACTTGCACCGTACCGTCGGCGGACATCTCGAAAGTCTTGTCGTGAGATCCGTATTCTTCTGCCTTCTGTGCCATCAGCCCGACATTGGGAACAGTGCCCATGGTGGTGACATCAAACGCCCCGTTTTCCTTACAAAAACGAATCACTTCCTGATAGATGCCGGCATAGCAGCGATCAGGAATCATTGCCTTCATGTCATGCAGCTGATCATCAGCGCCCCACATTTGTCCCGATGTGCGGATAGCCGCCGGCATTGAGGCATCCACAATGACGTTGCTGGGGACATGCAAATTAGTGATGCCCTTGCCAGAGTCGACCATGGCAAGCTTTGCACTATGGTCATAGACAGCGGCTATATCGTTCTCGACCGCTTCGCGTTCCGCGTCCGGTAAATCTTTAAGCCGGGCGTACACGTCGCCGATACCGTTGTTCGCATCGACGCCCAGACCCTCGAGCAAGTCCGCGTACTTTTCGAAGACGGTCTTGTAATAGACAGTGACCGCGTGCCCGAACATGATGGGGTCCGATACCTTCATCATCGTTGCTTTAAGATGCAGTGACAGAAGGACGCCTTCATCCTTTGCCGCGTCGATTTCTCGTGCGTAAAACGCACGCAACGCACTGACACTCATCAGCGAAGCATCAATGATTTCCCCGGCCAGAACGGTCGTACGCTCTTTGAGGACAGACGAGTCGCCATCCGTGCTGGTGAATTCGATAGAAACATCGCCAGCAGACTCGATGACAACGGACTGTTCGCTGCCGTAAAAATCCCCCTCGGACATATGAGCAACATGCGTTTTCGAATCTGCTCGCCATTCGCCCATCGAATGCGGGTGGTTTTTCGCAAATTGCTTTACAGGAGCGGCAACGCGTCGATCTGAATTTCCTTCGCGGAGTACCGGGTTGACTGCGCTGCCCAGAACTTTCGAGTAACGCGACTGGATTGCCCGCTCTGCATCATCTTCCGGATCGTCGGGATAGTCCGGAATATTGAAACCCTGCGATTGCAGTTCTGCAATTGCGGCGATCAGTTGCGGGACGGACGCGCTGATATTGGGTAACTTGATTATGTTTGCTTCCGGCGTTTTTGCCAACTCGCCGAGTTCGGCCAATGCGTCGTCGAGCTTCTGTTCATCTGCCAGGTTGTCCGGAAAATTGGCGAGTATGCGACCTGCCAGCGAGATGTCGCGGGTCTCGATATCGATCCCGGCCGCCCTTGAGAACGCTTTGACAATTGGCAAGAATGAACGAGTGGCAAGAGCGGGTGCCTCGTCAGTCTCTGTGTAGATTATTTTTGTTGTCATAAACTCAAGGAGAACCGCGAAAGGTTCTTATCTTTTTTGATTGCATCACAGGATAAATGGTGGGCCCGCCAGGACTCGAACCTGGGACCAAGAGATTATGAGTCTCCTGCTCTAACCAACTGAGCTACAGGCCCAACGAAATAAAAAATTAATTATTGAGTAGCCGTCTTTAGGGCCGCGCATTCTAGCAGATTAGCTATCTGCAGATGAAATCTCGTTTCAGTTATCTGCCAGTCGTGTGAGTTGCATCACTTCAACTTATAGATCAATAGGTTAGAGTTGCAATAATTTGATACGGCTGTCCCGGATTCTAACGAATAAGGGCGACAGGGAACAAATATGCAGGGATTGCGCACGCGGCCCGCCAGAGGCTTCGGCTTGCTGGAGTTGATGATTGTGCTGGTTGTGGCCGGGCTTCTCACCACGCTTGCAATCCCTGCTTACAACGGCGTCATTCATAGAGCGCGCGTTGAACGTGCAATTGGCGACATCGGCACAATTCACATCAAGATCGAAGAATATCGGATCAAGAACAATCACCAGCTACCTGCGAGCCTCGATGATCTTTCATTCGACGTTGGTTTGGATCCCTGGGACCAACCTTACGAGTATCTGAACATTCAGACGGCCGGGCCGGGCAGCGGCGCGTTGCGCAAAGACGGCAAACTGAATCCGCTAAATACCGATTACGATCTGTACAGCATTGGCGAAGATGGCTCGAGCGCAGGGCCGCTTTCCGCTGCATCCAGTCGGGACGATATCGTTCGCGCAAACAATGGGGCCTACATCGGCCTCGGTGAGGACTACTGATGAGCAACGGTGGTCTCTTCGAATCACTTGGCTCAGGCGTTGGTCGCCGAATTTTTGCCATGTTTATGCTCGCAGCATTGCTGCCGGTAATTTTCACGGCATATCTGTCCTATGGTGAAGTGCATCGCGGCCTGAAGCAGGAAGTCGCGAAAGACCTGAAGGAAGACGCCAAGTCCTACGGTGTCGAAATTTTGGCTCGACTGAGCAGGGCCAGTGACAAAGCACGCGCATTGACGAACATCATAAGAGGCGGAGACAGCGATCTTGAAAGCCACCAGTATTTGCTAGGCGATTTCGAGGCTGTCTGGTTACAAAATGGCTCCCTGGTCTCCACCGTCATTTTCGGTTCCGTGGAGTATCCGGTTCCATTCGAATTCCTGAAGCTCGACCATCTGCGATCGGGAAAAAGCCAGCTCATCCGCTTCTCCGACAGCGAATCAGTGGAACTCATACTGGCGACACCTGAGATCGATCCGGCAACCAATCGACTAAGCAATATCGTCTTCGCGCTTCTGGATGGACGCCGAATCTGGGGCCCTCGCGACAACCTGCCGTACATGACGCAATTTTGTGTTTTCGGCGATGCGTCTACCGCCCTGTTTTGCACAGATGAGTTGACGGTCGATACAGAATCTGCGGCAGCGCTCGCCGACGCGTCCGACAAAGACGCACTCGTTGAATACGCCACGCAGGGCGAGCCCTACTTCATTACTTCCTGGCAACTGTTTCTTGATGGCATGTTTTCTGCACCACCGATCAGTATCGTCGCGGGGCAGCCTGAGTCCTACGCGCTGCGATCAAGCGCAGACTTCCGCCGCATATTTCCGCCGGCACTGGCACTGGTCGTCATCCTGGTTGGCGTATTCAGTTTGCATCTGATCGGCAAAAGCCTGGTTCCCCTCAATCGACTCAAACTGCTTGCACGGCAATTCGCCAACGGTCAGCTGAAGTCGCGAATTCGACTGAAAACCGGCGATGAATTTCAGGCCCTGGGTGAGACCTTCAACCATATGGCCGGTCAGCTCGACATGCAGATCGATACGCTGAAAGCGATGTCGGACATTGATCGACTCATTCTTGCCAGTTCAGGTATCGAGGAAGTCAGCGAAAAAGTGATCAAGAGCCTGCTCGGGCTTGTCAATTGTGAAACCGCGGGCATTATCGCTAGGGACGCGGACTCGCCTGCATGGGCGAAGTTGATCACCTGCAATAATGAGGAATTTACCCACGAGCGAATTGCGCTGCCGCAGAATACGGGCAACGAATGGTACCAGCCGCGCCAGGTTCAAATTGGCCTGGTGGATGATTCGATAGCACCGTACAAGGCGCGCTTTCAGGCCAACGGTCAAAAGTACGTTGTCGTTATACCGGTCGTGCTCGAGGACGATCTAAAGGGCGTCTTGCTTCTTGGCGGAGAAAAGCCACTTGAAATGAAACAAGCGAGCATGCAGCGTTGCGTCGATCTTGCAGGCCGGCTGGCCGTGGCGCTGGCCAGTGCGGCAAGAGACGAGGCATTGTACCGCCAGGCTCACTACGATGACCTGACCGGCCTGCCGAACAGACAATTGCTGAAAGATCGATTGCACCAGCAAATCGTTCAGGCGCGTCGCGACAAGCGAAGTGGCGCTTTATTGTATCTGGATCTCGATCGGTTCAAGGAAATCAACGATGTCTTCGGTCATTCGGCCGGTGACAGTGTTCTCGTGCAGGCGGCAGAACGCATTGTCGCGGAAGTCCGTGACACCGATACTGTAGCTCGCTTGGGCGGCGACGAGTTTGTCGTGGTCCTGCCGAGCGTTCACGACGATACCACCGTTCAAAACCTGGCATCGAGGTTACTGGAGCGCCTGTCCGAGGCCTTTACAGTACGAGACAACGAGCACTTCGTTAGCGCAAGCATCGGTGTTGCGATGTTTCCGGACGACGGTGACAGCGTGGAAACGCTTTTGAAGAACGCAGACGCTGCAATGTACCGGGCAAAAGATGCCGGCAGAGCTCGATTTGAGTTCTGCAATGAAAAGCTCAACGCTGAAAGCCGGCGGAAGATCGAAGTGGAACGCGATCTTCGTGACGCCTTCCACAAAGGCTTGCTGGAAGTTCACTACCAGCCACAATTTGAACTGTCCAGCGGTGTTATCTGTGGCGCGGAGGCGTTGCTGCGCTGGAATCATCCGGTTCGAGGCATGATTTCCCCCGCTGAGTTCGTGCCATTGGCAGAGGACTCAGGCCTGATCAACGAAATCGGACGTTGGGTTCTGGCGACCACTTGCGAAAATCTCAAGGCAATTCTCGACAAAGGGCTGCACCCTGGTGCCGTGTCTGTAAATGTATCCGGGCTGCAACTCAGAGACACGCAGTTTATTGATGACGTTCTGGCGCCGCTGCAAAAACACGAAATCCACCCGGGATTCATACAGTTGGAGATAACCGAAACGGCGGTCGCACAGAACCGTGATATTGCGATTCACGTGCTGAACGAACTTCGAAACAAGGGCGTACAGATCGCTATCGACGACTTCGGCACCGGCTATTCGTCTCTAAGCTATTTACAACAGCTGCCGTTCGACATGATCAAGATCGACAAGTCGTTCGTGGACCTTATTGGTAGCGGTGACAACTCAGAAATGATCTGTCGGACTATTATCAAAATGGCGCATGAGATGGGCAAGAAGTCGATCGCCGAGGGTGTCGAAAACGAAGAGCAGGTCGAATTTCTCAAGTCCAATGGTTGTGATTCTGTGCAAGGCTTCTTTTACAGCGAAGCGCTTTCATCGGAAGACTTTCTGGCGTTCATCGAGAAGCAGGACTTTCACACGCAGCGTCGCAAGGCGTTGGAGCTGATTTAAGGAGTCGATGGTCCCTAGTCTTCGAGCAGGAAGCTTCTCAGTTGATCGGAGCGGGTGGGGTGGCGCAGTTTGCGCAGGGCCTTGGCTTCGATCTGACGAATTCGCTCACGGGTGACGTCGAACTGCTTGCCGACTTCTTCCAGGGTGTGATCGGTATTCATGTCGATGCCGAATCGCATGCGCAGCACTTTCGCTTCGCGTGGTGTTAGTCCGGCCAATACTGAGTGAGTTGTTTCCTTCAGGCCTTCCGTGGTAGCGGAATCGACCGGTGAGTGCACTACCTGGTCTTCAATGAAGTCACCAAGGTGTGAATCTTCGTCATCGCCGATCGGGGTTTCCATGGAAATGGGTTCTTTGGCAATCTTCAATACCTTGCGAACTTTGTCTTCAGGCATCTCCATGCGATCGGCAAGTTCCTCCGGCAGCGGTTCGCGGCCCATTTCCTGCAACATCTGTCGCGAGATTCGATTCAGCTTGTTGATTGTTTCAATCATGTGCACAGGAATACGGATGGTGCGAGCCTGATCTGCGATAGACCTTGTAATAGCCTGGCGAATCCACCAAGTGGCGTACGTTGAGAACTTGTACCCCCGGCGATATTCGAACTTGTCGACCGCTTTCATCAGGCCGATGTTGCCCTCCTGGATCAGATCCAGGAACTGCAGTCCGCGATTGGTGTATTTCTTGGCGATGGAAATCACCAGGCGTAAATTCGCCTCGACCATCTCCTTCTTTGCACGTCGTGCTTTGGCTTCGCCAATCGACATTTGCCGATTGATTTCCTTGATCTCGGCAATCTTGAGGTTTGTCAGGGTTTCGACGGCCAGCAGCTTGCGCTGTGCCCGCAATATTTCGTTCTTGAGCTTTGCAAGCGTCGACGAATGCTTGCGCTTGGCACGAATGTGCTTCTCAATCCAGGTCAGGTCAGTTTCGCTTTTTGGAAAGCTCGCCAGGAAATCTTTTCGTGGCATGCCGGCATCACGAATGCAAATCTGCATTACCTGGCGTTCCTGCAAACGAATTACAGAAACGGAATCGCGCAGACTGCGTACCAGCTTTTCGAACAGCTTCGGTGCGAGCTTCAGCTCCATCAGTTGATCGGCAAGTTCGGCCTGCACTTTAACCGTCTTTTTGTCCTTGGCGCCGTTCTTTTCCAGCGCGGCCAAAGATCGTTTGAAGATACGCTTGATCTTTTTCGTTCTGGCGGCGACTTCGAGTGGATCTGGCCCGGTGTCGATTTCTTCTTCTTCATCGTCATCGGCATTGTCGGCATCCGCTTTGCTCATGGGCGACTTGATTTCGTCCGGTGCGTTTGGATCGATGAATCCAACGATGAAATCCTGCATTCGTGTTTCGCCGGCGAGAACCCGGTCAGCAACTTCCAGGAGCATTTCGATGCTTGGCGGGAAATGCGCCATGTGATACTTGACCTGGTTCAGGCCGTCTTCAATTCGTTTCGCGATTTCAATTTCGCCCTGACGGGTCAACAGTTCAACCGTACCCATTTCACGCATGTACATGCGTACCGGATCTGTCGTTCTGCCAAATTCGGCATCGACACTTGCCAGTGCAGCTTCTGCTTCTTCGGCGGCGTCTTCGTCGTCATTTGAACTGGCGTTTTCGTTCAGGACCAGGGTCTCGGGATCGGGCGCCTTTTCGTGCACCGTAATACCCATGTCATTAATCATGTTTACGATGTCTTCAATCTGCTCCGGATCGACGATGCCGCTTGGCAGATGATCATTCACCTCAGCGTAAGTCAGGTAGCCTTGCTCCTTGCCCCGCGCAATTAATTCTTTCAGCTGCTGCGCTTGTTTGCTGCCGCTGCCTGTTGACCCACTTGCTGCTGCTTTCTCGCTCAAGACGATTCGACCTATTAGGTAAAAAATGCAAACGAATAATTGTACGCTCTTGTCTGACTATTATCCAACTTTATCCACCGGTTGTGGCGCGACTGCCGAGCGCTCTAAGCTCGTCTTTTTCACCGTCCGTAAGCTTGCTAAGCCTTTGTTTTTCAATGAGTAAAGCGATTCGGTCCCTGGCGCCGGCCGCGGCCAACTGGCGCAAACTGTCGGCCAGCTCTGCGGCCGGATCGAAGTCTTCATCGTCGGGCATTTCGACCGCGACCAGTTTGCCGAGGTGGCGCCCTTGTTCGTGGCTGCGCCATCGTTCGAGCAGGCCGGCTGTGGTGAGTGCCGGTTCCGCCTGCACCGTTTCAATCAGATCGCGCAGCAGGTCAACGCCGGGCCTGGCGACCCCCGCCAAATCCTCGACATTCAGGTTCATCGCCGCTTCCGGATGATGCAACAGAAGTGTCAGCGCGCGTCGCACGGCAGACGGTTTGTTCGGCTGTGCCCGACGCGAGCCTGAAAACGGCCCCGCTGGTCTCTGGCTGACCTTCGTTGCCGATTTTGGTTTGCCTGAGGAGAGGATGGACTCAAGTTTTGCAGCAGAAAGGCCGACAGATTCGGCCAGCTCTCCTGTAAGCAGCTCTTTGTAAACACCCGGCGGAATTTCGTTCAACAGGGGTCGCGCCAGCTCAGCCAGTCGAGCCCGGCCGTCAACACTATCAAGATCAATCTTGGCGCTCAGTTCACTGATCAGGAAATTGGACAGTGCCAGCCCGTTTGCGATGGCATCTTCGAACGCGCTCGCGCCATTGGCCTGCACAAATGAATCCGGATCCTGACCGTCGGGCAAGAAGACGAATCGAAGTTGTCGGCCTTCGCGAATATGCGGCAATGAAGTCAACAACGCTCTCCACGCGGCGTCTCTGCCAGCGCGATCACCGTCGAAGCAAAAGATGACTTCGTCACACAGGCGCAACAGTTTGTTCAGGTGTTCATCGGTCGTTGCCGTGCCCAACGTCGCAACCGCGTATTCGATGCCGTGCCGGGCAAGGCCGACCACGTCCATATAGCCTTCCACGACAACCAGGCGCTCAATGTTTCTTAAGACCTGGCGCGCCTCATAAAGGCCATACAGCTCCTGTCGTTTGTGAAACAAAACCGTGTCACTGGTGTTCAGATACTTTGGCTGTTCGTCTCCCATGACACGGCCGCCGAAACCGATGCAGCGGCCACGGGTATCGCGAATCGGAAACATGATGCGATCACGAAAGCGGTCGTAATGACTGCCGGAATCCTTGCGAATAATCTGGCCGACGGCCAATAGTCGGTCTTGCGCTTCTTTCGCTGCTCCAAATTTCTTCAGGACGCCATCCCAACCGGCTGGCGCGTAGCCAATGCCGAATCGCTTGGCGGTTGCGCCATCGATTCCCCGATGCTTCAAATACTCGACTGCAGCATCGTTGTTGCGCAATTCCTGCTGGTAAAAACGCTCTAATTCACCCATCAGGCTGAATAGTTCATCGTAGCGGCGAGCAGGCCGCTGGCCTTCCTCGCGTGGCACTTCTATTCCCATGGCGCCGGCCAGACTCTCGACCGCCTCGACGAAGCTCATGTGATCGTGCTCCATCAGGAAACCGAGCGCGGTACCGTGTGCTCCGCAACCGAAGCAGTGGTAGAAGCCTTTCGCCGGACTGACGGTAAACGACGGTGTTTTCTCATCGTGAAACGGGCAGCATGCCTTGAATTCGCGGCCCGCTTTTTTCAACTGTATGCGGCGTCCCAGGACCTCTACGATGTCGGCCCGCGAAATCAGGTCGTCAACGAAATGCTGCGGAATCAGTCCGCCCATCCTGGCCTCCCGACAACCCGTGGCAGATTCTCAAAATGGTCGCATTTGTGTTGGTCGCAGCGCATACAGAGGTAAACGATAATCCTGAGCCATCCGGGTTCGACCCCGGCATTTTTATTGTTTTTCGTCCTGGAAAAGGAGCTTGGTTCTAGCATAGCTAATGACAGCACAAGCGCCAGCTATTTTCGAAGATTTTGATAGCACCAGAGGCTTGCGCTCCCGCGTGCCCTTCGTGGGGATTCAGGCCAGCCTGGCTTTAACCTTGGTACCCACGGCTGACATATTGGCCCGGCCCTGTGCTTGTGCCTTGACCTGGCTCATTACTTTTCCCATGTCTCGAATGGACTCGGCGCTGCTATCCGCGATCGCTTTTTCGATTAATTGATCGAGTTCTGCATCAGACAACTGTTCCGGCAGATAATCTTCGAGTACAACAATCTCGGCAAGCTCTATTACGGCGAGATCCTCGCGATTTCCGTCCCGGAACTGGCTGACAGAGTCACGCCGTTGCTTGACCATTTTATTCAGAACGGTCAACACTGCCGGGTCATCCATCTCGGTCCGCGTGTCTATTTCGATCTGCTTGATGGCGGCGAGAATCAGGCGCACTACTTTGAGCCGGTCTTTGTCGCCCGACTTCATCGCGGTCTTCATGTCGTCGAAAATCTGGGCTTTAAGCGTCATGAGTTATCTCGGGAAGTTGTGGTCGCCGCTTATTCGCGTCGATCTGACCGGAGATCAAGGAAAGCGGCCCCCTGAATCAGGGCAGTTTGGTTGCTTGTTTGAAAAAAGTCAGTCGGCAGAAGATGCCAAAAGACCAAAACCGAATATCAGTACAGGCGCTTGCGACGAGAAACTTCTCGCGAGATGCGTTTCAGGTGACGTTTTACGGCAGCCGCTTTCTTGCGTTTGCGTTCCTGGGTCGGTTTTTCGTAAAATTCGCGGCGGCGCAGTTCGGTCAGAACTCCGGCTTTTTCACAGGCACGCTTGAATCGACGTAGCGCTGCATCAAAATACTCATTTTCTTTTACGCGGACACTCGGCATAAGATTTCTGTCTTTCTGTTCGGACACAAAGAAACCCGGCTCGCAGGCGAGTCCGGGGCTGAACCCGCCATTTTAATAGTTACATTTCCATTTTGCAAAGCTATTTTGGCCAATTTTGACAATGCCGTGAGGCTCAAGATCTCCGGGCGCTAATGTAGCGCGCCTGACATGCTGTATGATCCGCCGCCTATGATGGTATTGGGCCTGGAAACAAGCTGTGACGAGACCGGTGTTGCGCTGTACGACACCGATCGGGGGCTGGTGGCCGATGCCCTGCACAGCCAGATTGATCTGCACGCCGTCTATGGCGGCGTCGTGCCCGAAATCGCCTCAAGAGACCATATTCGACGCCTGCTGCCACTGGTAAGCCAGGTACTTGCCAAGGCCGGCGTCAGCCGGCCGGATGCCGTGGCCTATACCGCCGGCCCTGGCCTCGTTGGTGCCCTCATGGTCGGGGGCGGGCTTGCAAATGGCCTGGGCCTCGCCTGGGGCTGCCCGGTGATACCAATTCATCACATGGAAGGTCATCTTTTGGCTGCCATGCTTGAGGGGGACGCACCGGATTATCCATTCCTGGCGCTGCTGGTATCCGGCGGCCACACGATGCTGGTGTCGGTAGCGGCGATCGGTCATTACGACGTGATGGGCGCTACGCTCGATGATGCGGCCGGCGAGGCGTTCGACAAGACGGCGAAATTGCTCGGCCTGGATTATCCGGGCGGTCCGCTACTGGCGAAGCTGGCAGAAAAAGGCGATCCGCATGCGTTTAAATTGCCGCGGCCGATGATCTCGCGTCCCGGCTTTGACTTCAGTTTCAGCGGATTGAAAACGGCGGTGATGTTAAAGGTCCGTGCCGCGAAGGAAGCCGGTGATCTCGACACCGTGCGGGCAGATATTGCCGCGTCCTTCCAGCAAGCAGTGGTCGATACGCTGGTGGCCAGAACGCTAAAGGCTGCCGATCACTTAGGCGTCGATCGCCTAGTGATAGCGGGTGGCGTTGGTGCAAACCGGGCGCTGCGCGACGCACTGCAAGAGCAATTTCCGGGTCGGGTCTATTATCCTCGAATCGAATATTGCACCGACAATGGTGCGATGATCGCGATGGCTGGCGCCATGCGCCTGAGCGAAGCCAATACGCCGAATGAAATCAAGGCGATGGCACGTTGGCCGTTGCAAGAACTTTCAATACCTGCTGAACAATGAGCCGAAAATGAGTGAGCACGATAAACAGGACTGTATTTTTCTGACCGACCTGCGGATCGAGACGGTTGTCGGAATCTGGGATTGGGAACGAAAAATCCGCCAGACCGTCCGCATTGACCTGGAGATGGGCGCGGATGTGGCAACGGCGGCCGCTCACGATGACATTGAGCACACACTTAACTACAAGGCTGTGTCGAAACGCGTGCAGTCGTTTGTTGGCGAGTCATCGTTTCAGCTTGTCGAGACCATGGCTGAGCGAGTTGCGGAGTTGATCCTGACCGAATTCGATGTGCCGTGGGTGCGGGTTAGAGTGAACAAACCCGGCGCGATTCGCGGTGCTCGCGATGTTGGCGTCAGAATATATCGAAGCAAAGACTGAGATTCGGAACAATCATGGCCGTCGTCTACCTGGGGCTGGGAAGCAACATGCAGCCGGAGCAGAATCTGGCGCTGGCAGTGGATTGCCTGCGATCGCACTTTAAGAGTGTCGTGCTGTCCAACGTGTATCAAAGCGCTGCACTTGGATTTGATGGCGACGACTTCATCAATCTCGTCGCGTGTGTTGAGACAGACCTTCCCATACGCGAAGTTCATGACGTGCTTGAGGAAATTCATGACAGATCAGGACGTGAACGGGGCTGCGCGAAGTTCGTAACGCGGCCCCTCGATATTGATTTGTTGCTCTACGATCGCGTAGTTGACGATGCCCTGCGAGTGCCGCGAAGCGATGTACTGGAGTACAGTTTCGTTTTGATACCGCTGGCCGAGATTGCTGCGGATTATGTTCATCCGATAACCGGGCGGAGCATCGCAAAACATCTGGAAGATTTTGATAAAAGCAGTCACCCGCTCACAAAACAGGATCTGGATTTATCATAAAATGCAGTACATAGGTTGGTCACGCTTGGCCGTAGCGCCATGAGGTATTGAAAGGACTCAAGATTATGCGATCGATATCAAGCCTTCTCCTGGCGTTCCTGCTTGCAGGCTGCACCGTTTCTGAAGACGGGCCGCCGCAATTGGGTGACGAAGCCTGCACCAATGACGGGCAAAAACAGTTCGTCTTCGATGCTATGCAGGACATCTATTTCTGGAACACGAGCTTGCCGGCCAGCGTCGATCTCAGCGCGCACGCCTCGCCGGAAGAATTGCTGGCGTTTCTCAAGACATTCTCGCCAATCAACGTATCAACAGGCTTGCCGATAGACCGCTTCAGTTTCATCAACACTGCGGCTGCCGACTCTGCCTTTTTTGGCGAAGGGAAATTTGAAGGTTTCGGATTCAGCTGGCGTTACCAGGCTGCCGACGACGTACGTTTTACTCGTGTATTTACCGACAGTCCCGCGAATACTGCCGGCTTTATGCGAGGCCACCGCATTATTGCGCTGGCTGGGCGAACCATTGCGGACATCGATGCCAACGAAGGCGTGAGTGCCATGTTTGCCATGGACCCGCTGGAATTCACGATCCGGCGACTCGACAACAGCGAATACACGGTGACGGTCACCAAAGACGTCGTCACCATCAACCCGTTGCCACAATGGCGGGTCATAGACACTGCTACTGGCTCGGTCGGCTACATGGAACTGGCTACCTTTATCAGCACCGCCGACCCGGTATTCGACACTATTTTCAACGGCTTTCGCAACGCCGCTATCACCGATCTGATTATCGACCTGCGTTACAACGGTGGCGGTCTCGTCAGCACTACCGAATTGCTCGGCGATTACCTGGGTGGCGCCGTATCCAACGGACTCGTCTTTTCCGAGACGTTTTTTAACGATAACAATGCAAACTTCAATTCCATGGAGCTCTTTCAGCAGCGCATCAACTCTATCAACCTGTCACGCCTTGTCATTATTGGTTCTGCCAGCACAGCCTCGGCCAGCGAGCTTGTCACCAACAGCATGGAACCACACGTGGACGTAACCATTGTTGGTGCGACGACCTTCGGCAAGCCAGTTGGCCAGGTCGGCATCGAGTTTTGCGAAAAAATTCTACGACCGACTTCATTCGAAACCGTCAATTCCTTAGGCGAAGG
>SMVA01399486.1_pt1 | contig 16755 bp, 20 predicted proteins | sample 2456451 | NCBI WGS metagenome assembly SMVA01 (sample SAMN11095933, study PRJNA526329) | marine sediment metagenome | biome: Marine sediment; feature: Surficial sediment; material: Deep marine sediment; isolation source: Hadal surficial sediment | place: Pacific Ocean | collected 2014-05 | depth...
GAAGGATGGTAAGGCGCGATAACAGTACACACAAAATGGAATTGTTCATAGTGCGAACGATGGTACTCATTTACGTTATGTTTGCCCATTTTGCTAAATGTGTATTTTTCTTTTCAGGGTTAAAAATACAATGGATAAACCATAGGTCGTGGCCGTACAGAAAAATGTGGAAAGACTTGTGTTCCGATGCGCTCGTTGACGATGACTATGATTAAAATAAATTGGTACCAATTCATACACGATCATTTTTGGTTTGGTTGGTTTGCTGAACATGATTACAGGGGAATTCCCAGGAAAACTTATTGGCGTCGTACCCGGACGCCATGGATATGCTGGAAACCAATGGTGTCGAGAAGACAATGATTAAAATAGACTGGCAAAGCTTTTTATGGTACCATATCTTCTTTGGGATCTATTATAGATGGGTATGGGTAACGGATGGCAGCGTTGATGAATCGCGATGGCTGTATTCAGGTAGCTGGATGGACAGATTATGGCCTCTCCGAGACACTAGAAATAAACATCCCGAATGGTGGACAAAAACAATAACATGGATAATAAAGGCGACAAAACTAAAGTCAACGAAGACGGTACATTAGAAAGCCACTTCTATATTGACGCGAAAGAAATGCAGACCAAGTTGAATGCTGTAAGCCCAACTATGTGCCTAGCAAAATGGAAACAGGTTACACTTAACTTAACAACAGGCCATACTAATAGTTGTTACCATCCTGCCCCACACAAAATACCCACAGAGCTATTAGAGGACGATCCGGCAGCATTACACAACACACCATACAAAATTGCTCGTAGAAAAGAAATGCTCGAAGGTATAAAGCACGACGAATGCTCGTACTGTTGGAACATTGAAAAAGACGGCAACTTAAGCGATCGCGCATACCGCAGTGGAGAGCGGTGGGCAGCCGAATCCTTTGACGAGTGCTTAGAAGATATCGAAGCACCCATTCCATCTTACGTCGAAGTTAATTTTAACTCAGCTTGTAATTTGAAATGCTCATATTGTTCGCCACAGTATTCTACTACGTGGATGAAAGAAATAAAAGAGCATGGCGCATATCCAACAACCGTACCGCATAACGCTCTGGAACATTTTACGGGTGAGCGCATGCCTATTAAACATAACCAATACAATCCATATGTAGAAGCATTCTGGGAATGGTGGCCAACACTTTATCCAGAGCTTAAACACTTTAGAATGACAGGTGGAGAACCGCTTATGGATAGGAATACTTACAAGGTTTTCGATTATGTATTAGCAAACCCTAAGCCGGATTTACACTTGGATGTAACGAGTAATTTTAGCGTAGAGCCCAAATTCTTTGATAAGTATATGTCCTATGTAACTCGGCTATGTGAAGGCGAGAACATAGAGCATTTTATGCAGTATGTAAGCGTCGATACATATGGCGATCAAGCAGAATACATTAGAAATGGATTAGACTTTAATCGATTATTAGATAATGTAAATCGGTTCTTAACAGAAGCACCAGGACGGAATAGCGTAACATTTATTATAACAATGAATATATTAAGCATTCCAAACTTGGACAAGCTACTGAATATGATCCTAACTTTGCGAGAGCAATACAGCAAGACGTATCAGCGTATATGGTTTGATACACCGCTGCTAAGACAACCAGCGTGGCAGAGTTTAGAAATTGCACCAAATAGCTTGCGTTCTAAGCTAAAAGATGTTAAACTATGGATGGAGACGCATAAGGAACATAGCGATGCTCCGTTTCAAGGTTTTAAAGATTATGAAATTCAACGTATACAACGAGACATTGATTGGATGAACAATAGCCAATTAGATAGACAAGAGAAATTAAATCGTATGGGAGACTTTTTTAAGTTCTTTAATGAACACGACAATCGTAGGCACACAATCTTTCTAGCAACATTCCCTGAGTTGGAAACATTCTGGGATCAATGCAGAGAAGCAGCAAAGAAATGATTAAAATAGACTGGTTAATGTTCCTTCACCATAGAGTTATCTTAGGATTTTTCCTTCAGATGCCTTACAGATACGGAGATGGCGATGGTAAAATGCATTTACTATGGAAATGGAATTGGCAATTCACAGAGTCACTGCTTACAGTTCCATGGCATAGATGCTATTGTTGGAATGGCCGTGACGGCATTCTCGCAATTCGTTGGATAGGCATACACGCTAATTGCCCAGCAACAAGGATTTGGTAAATGCTTAAAATAGCTTGGCTTGAACTAATGGGTACGTGGACTATATTTGGATTTTATAGTGCTATAATTGTTGAAAATGGAGGCACCGGCAAAATAATCGGACGTAAGTTGTGCTGGAATTGGTCCAAATGGGATGCGCAGTATACGCCAAATATTTTTCGCGTTTATGACCGTGCTAAAGCAATAAAGAATTATGGATCACCAAAGGAAATAAGTAAATGATTAAAGTAGATTGGAAACAATACTGCACTGACTATGTGTTCTTGGGTTTTTATCTCGCAGGAAATTTCGGTGATGGTCCTGAAATACGCGGTCCTAAATTATTTGGTGGCAAAATAAATTGGTCATATGAGCCGTGGATGAAAAATGCGCCATGGCACAGATGTTATAAATTAGATTATTATTTAAAGGACAATGATGAATAAGAAATTAATTAAAATAGGCGAAGGCCGCACTGACCAAGAAAAGTTAAAGATGATTAACGAACTTAGCCCATCATTTTGTGGTGCTAAGTGGTATAACGCAACTATATGGCTAGGCAGCGGTATGACTACTTCGTGTCATCACCCACCTGCGCACTATGTTCGCGTAGAGGATATTTTAAACAATCCCAGTGGCATACACAATACGGTACAAAAGAAATTAGACCGCGCACAAATGCAAGCAGGCGAAAGACCGCCCGGCTGTGAATACTGTTGGAAGATAGAAGATATGGACCGCGGCGCTATAAGCGATCGCGTTTATAAAAGTGCTATATACTCAGAAGAAGAATTAATGGATGCTAAGATGATGCATCCAAGCGAAGACGTAAATTTAAAAACATTGGAAATTGCATTTGATAGAACATGTAACTTAGCATGTTCATATTGTAATCCAGCGTTCAGTACAACATGGGTTAAAGACATAAAGCGTAACGGTCCTTACAAGAATTTACTTAGCGATGGACGTAACCACTTTACTCACGCGCATGACAGCGCAGAGAAGTTTCATTACAAGGAAGAGAATCCGTATGTCGAAGCATTCTTTAAGTGGTGGGATACCGACTTACACAAGACCCTACGAGAGCTACGTATAACAGGAGGAGAGCCACTTATGTCTCCTAGTACGTGGAGACTAATGGAATGGTTTGAAAACAATAAAGGTGAAAGCGACTGCGTTTTAGCCATAAATAGCAACATGATGGGTAAACCTGTCAGACCGTTTATTGATCAGACGCACAACATGGCTCCAATAGAATTATACACTAGCTGTGAAGCAATGGGAGACCAAGCTGAATATATACGTGATGGTTTAGTATTTGATGACTGGTTAAAAAATATCGACTACGCATTCAGCCACGGCAACATTGCGAACTTCCATATTATGTGTACAATTAATTCACTATGTTTAGAAACATTGCCAGAGTTTATTAGAATGGTGCAGGCAATGAAGCTGATGACACTTGGCAAACCTGGTCGTCCGAAAAGTATTAATATGTCGTTTAACATATTACGCTTTCCTAGCTTTCAAAGTCCGTTAGTGTTGCCTAAAGAAATAAGAATGCACCACAAAGAAAAATTACAAGAGAGTTTAGATACATGGTGGGACACAACAGACCCAGAGTTCAATCCAGAAACTTCTCTTATGCATGAACACGAAGCAAACCAATTAAAGCGTTTGATAGATTATTTGGATGTCGTTAAGACACCACACAGTGAAACGTTTGAACAGTCGAAACTGGAAAACGACTTTAAAGAGTTTTATAAACAATACGACCAGCGTAGAGGTAAGGACTTCTGCGCTACCTTTCCACACTTAGAAAAATGGTATAAAACATTATGAGCACAACATTACAAACATTAGTAGAAGGAAACAGAAACCGCTTAATAGCGATTAGTGAACTTGAGATTATTGTCTCCAGCAGATATCAACGCAACGGCGATACTAAAGTATTAGAATCTTCATTAAAAGTTGAAGAAGAACTATATTTAATCGATGTTAAAGCAATTAAAAAATTGCGCGACGAAATCGACATATAAAACATTATGAGCGAGATATGGGAGGAAAAACCAATCGACGAGATAACACGTAAACGTATTGATTCTGGAGCCGTAGACCACCAGTTAAATTTAGATATTGTTGGAGTACGAATCGGCAATACTGGCAAAGTCAGATGGAGTATAGAACAGCACGGATGCATAGAATATGATGAACAGTATGTCGCAGATGTATTGGAGAAAGTAGTCGAGGTTATACGAAACAATCTCGCCGACACCGATGAACTATGAACGCTGAAGATATAATAATGGGAGAGCGGTACCGATGGGGATCAGCAGGCGGGCCTGTTGTTACTGTTTGGTCTGAACACGACCATATAGACAACCATTATTATATTAAATTTGAAGTTCAAAACAGATTTGACTCGACGCAAAGAGAATTATTATTTCCATATGGAGAAGAAATATGAGCAAGAAAGAAGAACAATTAACCCAACGAGAGTGGGATAGGATTGTAGGCATTGGTAAAATACAAACGCCAGCAAAAAGTAAGAAGTCTACAAAGCCATTTACAAACCATCAGCCGACATTGGATCGTTACGAAAAGAGTAATGATACTTTCAATAAAAACGAGAAGAATGATTAACATAAACATTGAAAAATTTATTAAAGACCGCATATGGTACGGCTGGTATTGGACAGGCACTGTCTTTCCGTATCGTGCCGACCCGTATTGGTGTAAGTTGCGCACGGAACATGGACGGAGTATAGGGATTGACGTAAGAGAATTTAAGGCATGGTAAAAATAGATTTGAAACGATTTATATATGATCGCGTGTGGTTTGGCTACGGACGAGAGGGCCGCATGACTCATAATAATATATGGGTATGGCAGTGGGTTAAATATTAATGATTAAGATAGACTTGAAACAATTTATATATGATCGCCATTGGCTTGGCTACGGCCGATACCAAATTTGGGTTAACATGTCGCCGGCGGAGAACATCTATCGGGGCAAGTGGCAGTGGAAATGGGTTAAACAATAATGGAAGATAAAAACAACAGCGGTTGGTACGGCAGAGCGCCAACTAAAATACACGTAGACGATTTAACAGATCGCGAGAAAGAACTATTGATCGAAGATAAGCATTTCTGTATGCTGCCATGGATTCATTTGCATAGTTATCCTGATGGCCGCGCGTATCCTTGCTGCGACAGTATCTACCAGCATCCAGTAGGCGACTTAAATAAGAATTCAATTAAAGAAGTATGGAACGGCGAAGCAATGAGAGAGATTCGTCGTAACATGCTGAGTAAGACAGACAGTAAACAATGCCAACGATGCTACGACAAAGAAGAGCACGGTGTTTATACAATGCGTAATAGCTTTAATAAGCACTTTGGACATCACATTAAAGAAGTATTACCAGCAACACACGCAGACGGCACCGCAGACATATTTAAGTTTCGTTACTATGACATAAGGTTTTCAAATCTATGTAATATGAAATGTCGTACATGTGGTGACACATTCTCCAGTCTATGGGCTGATGAGAATAAAAAACGATTTAATCCGAAGAAGGGCGATAACCCAGCAACCGACGTTAAGGTATTGTTTTCAGGCCGTAGCGAGACAGACATGATGGATCAATTGGATGAACACATTCCGCACGTAGAACAGGTTTATTTCGCTGGCGGCGAGCCGCTTATAATGCCAGAGCATTACAAAGTAATACACAAATTAATTGAGCTTAATAAGACTGGCGTGAAGCTATCATACAACACCAATTTCTTAAAGGTAGAATACGGTGGTCATAATATTTTTGAGCTCTGGAAAAAGTTTGACCTCGGACGAAATGTAAGTGTAGGCGCAAGCTTAGACATAGACGGCGCAAGAGCAGAGTATATGCGCAAAGGAACAAAGTGGGATACAATAGTACGTAACAGAGAAAGAATGCTTAAAGTATGTCCGAAGGTTGATTTCTATTTAAGCCCAACCGTTGGCTTATTTAACGTTTTAAAGATCTGTCAGTTTCATAGATCATGGGTAGAGAAAGGATTAATTGAGCCTTCTTGCTTCCATTTAAATATGTTGTACGGACCGGAAGACAGACGCGCAGATGTATTACCGCCAGCGTTGAAAGATGAAGCGCGAGCAGAAATAAAAGAACATATAGCATGGATTAAAACAAAAGATAATAACGCGATTAATCGTTGTGTACCAGAGTTTGAAGCCTTGATAGTAATGATGGACGCTGAGGATCGTACTGATATGATTCCAGAGTTTTATAGAATAAATGATCCGCTGGATGTATGGCGCAAAGAAAAATTTGACGACATCTTCCCGGAATTAACACCAATGAGGAAATACCAATGACACCAGAACAACAACAAGAAGCACTAAAAGAAAACCTTAAAGCACAAATTGACAGAATGCTTATTACAGAGGTTGACTTTGATAATTTCGACGAAGAACAACGAGCACAAAAGGTAACATTCACAGGTCTCTGGAACGATTAAGAGATAATGATAGAGTTAAAGAAATATCAATGCGAACATTGTAAGGCTGTATACGATCTCTTAGAACATTGCCGTATATGCGAAATAAAGCATATTCCACACAATGAACTTCAAATTGTACGAGCTGTTCATTCTAAGTGCCATCCAGTTGAGCCTAAGGAAGGCAAGTGGCCGGATTATATTATAATTGGAAAGAATGAAATAAGAGACAAACTTTATCGATATAAGTTTGAAGGCGAAGAAAACATAAGTGGTGATTACTTTACGTCAGACAGCTATTACGACCCTAAAAGTAAATAAAGGAGAAAACAATGACTTATCTTATGGATTATGAAATAAAAGCATGGTATGAATACGATACACTTATTGACAAATATAATCAATCACATCGTGTTAAGTCGTATGATAGAGTTAGTATACATAAAAACTTTCCAGAAATTAAGGCGGCATTTGAAAAATGCCTTGCCATGCGTACATTCAGAATATTAAAAAATGACTAAGAAATTCCCGGTACCTATTGAACAACCTAAGGTACCAGAAACAATATGTATCATTCCTTGGATAGGAATGGAAGTAAACAGCCTGGGCAATTACCGTCCATGCTGTTTAATGACTGATTTTATCACAGATGAATTTGGGCAAGATTTGATTGCAACAAAACACACCATAACAGATGCTTTTAAAAGTAAATGGATGAAGAATTTACGTCAGCGATTTCTGGATGGTGAAAAGCCGCAGGCTTGTAATGCTTGTTGGTCAGAAGAAGATGCAGGTCGATTAAGTAAACGTCTTAACGCGAAGTTCAATATGAATTATCTTAGTGAAATTGGAGACGTTGATTACTTTGATTTAAACCCACAAAATATTCATTACCTTGATTTAAAAATGGGTAACATTTGTAATTTCAGATGTCGCATATGCGGTAGCTGGAGTTCTCACAGATTAATCAAAGAAGAAATAGCATTTGTATCTCCTCAAGCAAAAAGCGGACACATTGCTAATACCTATTTAAAACGTGGCCAATGGCCACGACAGTCTCCTAAATTTTGGGAAGACTTAAAATCATTATTACCCGGTGCGTTATACTTTGAAATTACAGGCGGCGAGCCTTTCCTTATTAAAGAACAATTTGATTTGTTACAGTTCGCAGTTGATGTGGGAGAAGCTCATCACATCGACGTCCATTACAATACTAATGCCAGTACCTTCCCAGAACACGCCCTAGACATATGGAAGCACTTTAAATCAGTAAAGATTGCTTTTAGCATAGACAATGTAACTAAACGGTTTGAATACGAACGTAAGAATGGTAAATGGAAAACTACATTAGAAACTATACGCCGCATGGATCAATTTAAGAAAGAATGCAAAACCTCAAAAATTATAACGCAAATCTGTTTAACTGTAAACATCCAAAATGTGTATTATTTAGAGGAACTGTGCGAATGGGGATTAACACAAAACTTTGACCATTTCTATTTTAATATGCTACATCACCCGGACGAGATGTGTATAGCAAGCATGACCGACGAAGCTAAGACACTGGTAATTAATAAATTACAGGCTGGCAAATTTGTGCCAGATCATCGACGTGAAATAAACAACCTCATTACATTTATACGTAATGGAACCTCAACCGACGGATCAGGATTTGCTAAAAGAATGTTTATGTTTGATACAAGCCGCGGCGAAAATTTTGATAAGTTATATCCAGAGATTGCTGAAGCAATGCGTTTTAAAGAGCATATTAAGCCAAAGCATTTATGTATGGCGCCATGGGTTCATACGTATATAAGTCCTCAGTCTGAGCGCCGTATGTGCTGTGCCAGCAGAGAGCCAGCGCAAAACTTTAAGCAATACATTGACACTAAAGGCGCAGATGGACAGTACAACCCAATTACAATACAAGAGCATTGGAACAGTGATCACATGAAGGACGTTCGAGTACGCATGATGGCAGGAGAGCAACTGCCAGAATGCGCGAACTGTGATATGAATCCATCAGCAGCATACAGAGATTATTTCTGGAAGCTGTTTGGCAATTATTATTACCATGCCATGGGCAATACACTTGAAGACGGTACACATGACGGCGGACCAATTAGTTGGGACTACCGCATTAGCAACCTATGTAATTTCAAATGCCGTATGTGCGGCGATATGCTTAGTTCATCTTGGGAAGCTGAAATGAAAAAGCACAACCAAGTTGATATGGACAATCCCAAAAACTTTTGGATGAAGCCGGATGTCCGTAAAGAAATACATGCCTTCCAAAAGGACGTAGCATACCAAGAATTAAAAGATGCCGTAGAGAACCACAACGTTAAAGAAATCTATTGGGTTGGCGGCGAGCCGCTTATGATGGAAGAGCACTGGGAAACAATGAAACGTTTAATTGAACTTAAAGACATGAAAGAAGTTTATGCACGTTACAATACAAACCTTAGCAACCTGTCATTTAAAGGAACTCATTTATATAAAGACATATTGCCTAAGACACAAAATTGGGAGATATGTGCGAGCATTGACGCCACAGGTATAGTTGGAGAATACATACGCACTGGCTTAGACTGGGAGCAATGGTTACAGAACTTTAAAGACGGCATGGCAATACAAAAGCGTCCAGGTCAAATGCGTTTAGACTTAACAATTACATTGCCTGGATTAATTGTACTGCGAGATATGTTTGAATTGTCGCGCGAACTTAATACTCAAGTGTTAACGAAAACTGTACTAGCATACAGCCCAGATATATTCATGAGTCCACAGTGTTTACCACGCAAACTGTTAAATACTATAGTAGACGATCATTTAGCTTATATGAAGCCATTAGCAAACTGGCGACAACAGTCTATCATTGATGTGCTTGAAGGATACAAGAATTCTATTAAGACACTCGAAGAAGAGTGGCCCGACCAATGGGCAGATGGCATGGCTAAAGGAAAAGGCGCATGCTTAATGCTAGAACGTATTAGAGATCAGAAAATTACAATGGATGAAATTATGGCCATGCGTGATGATACCAACGAATGGTGGCAAAGTATTACGCCTATTAGCGAGCAAGAATATGGTGAGCGCGGAGGAGAGCGAGGACAATACTAATGTTAGAATGGAATGAATGGCAAAAGGAAAATTGCAACACACATAATAGATATGAACGAGTAACTATCTCGGCGTCGTTAACGAGTGCATGCGATTCAATAAAAAAATACATAATTGATAAGAACGTTACATGGTATAATTATCCGGTTACGCCACCTAACTACGGTTCTTTTATAGCAGATAATCGTTACGAATTTAACTGCAATCTGCCAGCGCAAAAAATACAAGAATGGCTCGATGCCCCTGACTCACTGCGAGCAATGAGACTTCCAGTAAGAGTAATCACTAGTTATATTTTACCGGACGAGATCGTCCTGCCAGCATTAGCAGCATTAGAAGCACAAGAAAGCGTATACGAACACGCTGTGATATTTAGGGTTATCAAGCTTAAACCCGGCGATATCATGATGCTACATTACGACCCTAAATCATTCTATACACAAGATAAAGTATGGCAGAAAGGGCATCGCGGCAAATATAAAGACAAGCGAGCATTTATATATATGAACGACCGCGCACCAGGACAGATATCTTATCTGGGCGATCATGAAATAGATTTTAAAGCTTATGACATGTTTAAGTATGATGTCGAGAAAGTATATCATGGTTCTTGCAATTTTGGGTATGATGATAGATTTTTGATTACTTTTTCATGGGCAGAGCCATTATAATGAAAAAGTGGACAGATTTTCAAACAGTATTTCAGAAGGCTACTAATAATTACGAACACACAGTATTGGATAACTTACTTAAGGTTCATGTAGATAAACTTATTTCCTATGCCGAAGATAACAACATTAAATTTCCAGTGGTACCGTTTATTCCCGAGGGTTATGCAGATGAGTTAATCAAATGGAATAAGAACGTCAGTAGTTTTCCTATAAATAAGATTCATGCTTGGGTGGATGATCCAAAATACAAACATAGTTTTTCTTTACCTATTAGTGTTATGAGGGATACTGATTTTCCATCTGGTATGCGACAAGCATTCAGATTAGCATTCAGAAGGCAATACCGAGTTTATGACAACAATGTTACATTTCGAATTCATAAGTTAAATCCTGGCGATTTAGTTATGTTACACTATGACCCAGTGGGTAAATTCACCAGACCGGGATTATCAACTAAATATACAGACAAGAGAGCATTTCTTTTTCTATCCGACCATTCGCCAGGGCAAGTATTTTACCTAGGAGACGATACAATAGAATATAAGAAGTATGATATGTACACTTTTAATGTACAAGAATTGTTACACGGCTCTTGTAATTTTGGTTATGAATCTCGTTACATGATGATCATAACCTGGTCAGAACCTAAGGAATAGCATAATGAAATGGATTAAAAACTTATGGCAGCGCATAGTAAGAGAATGGCAATACCGCAGACGATTGAAGAGATTAAAAAAGAAAGACCCATTCATATATAAATAATTACATGAAGAATACCATACTGGGAATTAGTTCTGGAACACACGATGCCGCTGTGGCTGTTGTGCATGAAGGCAAAATCCTTTTTGCAGGCCACGCCGAGCGTTATAGTGGTATTAAAAACGATCCTAAGTTAAACGATGCCCTTCTGGCTGACGCAACTAAATCACTCCCACGATATACATACTTTGAATCCATAGCATATTATGAACGTCCATGGGCTCGTTATATGCGCCAGCTTTACTCAGGCGAAAAATTCCTACCATCAAAACAAGATTACTCTATTAATGAAAACTTTGATAATAAAATGAAAAAACTTCCAGTGGAGTATTTTAACCATCACCAGTGTCATGCCGCCGCAGCATTTCAAACAAGCCCATTCCAATCTGCGATTTGTGTTGTTGTAGACGCAATAGGTGAATTTGATTGTATTACTATATGGGATGCAGAGTATGATAATAAAGGTGTAGCACACTATAAAAAGGTCTGGTCCAAATCTTATCCAAATAGCATTGGACTGTTATATAGCGCGATTACTGCGAAGCTAGGGTTACGTCCAATGGACGAAGAGTATATTGTAATGGGCATGGCCGCTTACGGTCAGCCAAAATACTGGCAAGAGATTTACGATAGCGTTGATGGCAATTTTAATTTTAAACATAACTTTCACGCTGGCCTGCCTAGAGACTTTTGTAAAGGTGCTGATCCATATGACTTGGCAGCATCTGTACAAACAGCCACTGAAAAATTGTTATTAGAAATAATTGGAGTAGCATTTGATTATGGTAGTCATGCGAATATCGTATACGGTGGCGGTTGCGCTTTAAATTGTGTGGCTAATACACTAATAGAAGAAAGCTTCGACCAGGGGTTTTGGATAATGCCAAATCCCGGAGACGCAGGAGCAGCACTAGGATGCGCAGCATTAGCATACGGCAGAAAATTAAAATGGAAAGGACCATACTTAGGACATGACATAGGCGATGGTTTTTATCCAGTGGACGAAATATTAAAAGAATTATTAAACAACCAGATTGTTGGAGTCGCGCATGGCCGGGCAGAGTTTGGTCCTCGTGCGTTAGGCAATAGAAGTTTGTTTGCCGATCCTCGAGGCGCTGACATTAAAGATCGTGTAAACCAAATTAAACAACGGCAAGAGTTTCGTCCGTTCGCGCCTGTCATATTAGAAAAGGAAGCTTACCGTTATTTTAATATGATTAAAGGTGAAATGTCTCCATATATGCAATGTGTTTATGAGTGCTGGAGTCCCGGAGTATTTCCTGCTATCTGTCACGAAGACTTAACTTCCAGAGTACAAACCGTAAACATAAATCAGCATGCTGGTCTGTATCAATTGTTAAAGGCATGGTACAAAGAAACAGGTTGTCCTATGTTACTTAACACTTCACTAAACATCAAAGGCATGCCAATGGTTAACAACAGAACCCAAGCAGACCAATTTCAAAACGCATACGGTATAAAGGTAATAAGCTAATGTTCGACGTATTTTATACAGGGCCAAAGCCTAATATATTTCCACATGAGTCGCCTGCCGAATCTGTTGAAGTTGCGATAAAAGAATCTCAAACTCATTCGTTCTGGTACCTTAACGGTAATAACGATTACAGTGATTTTGATTTCAATTGGGTGCCAGACAAATGGGAAGCACATCAGTGGCATATATTTCCAGATCAGTGGAGCAGAAACAGCGAAACATACTTCGTAAATAGACATACACTAGACAGCGATGAACGAAATTATAACAGCTCGCAGACTCTCAGACGGACGGACTTATCACACAGGGTTAGTCTAAAATTTCCACCTACTAGGTGGTTTGTACCTGAGGGCGTAATGCCAGAAAGCATAGATTTCAGCTGGCATCCTGATCCAATGGACCCGCCGTACATATACCATTTCCCTACAAAATACCAACGCGCCAGCGGAGTTGTGTACACTACTCCAGGTGCGATTGATACTAAATATATAAAACCGTTTAAGGTAAAATATTGTGCTAGTAAAGACAATTGGTTACTACCAGAAGACACAGACGAGAGTAGCATAGATTTTACGTGGCGTCCAAATTATTTAAATGGGCCAGTAACTTATCTTTTTGCGTCTGAGTTTCACCGAGCGTGTGGAGTTAAATATCACGTGGAAGGTGCTGAGCGCGTAAAAATGATAAAGCCGTTCAAAGTTAAATATTTGGAGAGCAAAGATAATTGGGTAATACCAAAAGGTATTGACGAGGAAACTATCAATTTTACATGGCGACCAGATGCGTGGGACACACCTTACATTTATAAGTTTTCAAGTCAGTGGGCACACGAATCAGGATTAGAGTATCATGTTCCGGGTGCGATAGATTGTAAGTTTATTAGTGGCATAGCAATAAGTTTTGATCCTGAAGCATTGCCACGTTATTACATTGAAACAACGATTGAAGACTTAATAGCCCAGCACGAAGATGAAGTATTCTGGGCATTAAACAACGAGATGAACTATGATAAGTTTGATTTTTCCTGGCACCCCGATAATAGTCAACGTAATTACTTACATGTCTTTGGAAGTCAATGGCAGAAACATGCGCAGACATTTTACGTTGATTCCACATCCGTATCTTCCACTGACATTCGGTTCAATTTTGTTGGAAGTCAGACCGTTAGAGCAAATAGCTGTATTGATATATTTTACGTCGACAAATCCAATAGCGGGTCTTTTGCTCGATACAAGGCTTTATGTAGTAGCCACGAAAGTGTTACTAAAATCCGCTATGCTAAAGATATATATGCTACTGCGAAACGGGCCTCTCTAAAATCCAAAGGGTCTAGGTTCTGGCTAATAAGCTCTGAGAACGATTACACTGATTTTAACTTTGATTGGCATGCTGAACCATGGCAAGATTATATGCTTCATATATTTGGCAGCGAAGAACAAAAATGGTCTGATACATACCTTATAAACAAGAACGTTTTTGACGATCACAGTCGTTGGTGTAAGGATATTAAAGATATGCCTGATTTACACTTTGTAGAAGATCAGAAAGTAAAAGCCATAAATGTTAATGACATATATGAAATCGATTTCGGACAACACGATACCCTAAAAACGGTACAACACGATACCCTAAAAACGACCCGCTTTGTTGATAGCTATTTGGCTGTCATTAAACGTGTAGTGGCGCAGTCAACGTCCGAATACATATGGATGATATCTAATATCTGCGACTACAGTAATTTTAACTTTGACTGGAGACCAGAACCATACCAAGCAAAGATGCTTCATGTGTTTGGTACAGGCAATAACAAGTTCGGAGACACTTTCTTAGTTCACGTACCGTCATTTAAGAAGCAGATGGATAAGCTAGAGCTGTTGGATTGGTATAAGACCGTAAACTATTGTACTGAGCAAATTGTGCCACGTTTACCGCATGATCACGTGCCGTACACCGGCGACGATCTTACTAATGTTATCAAAAGCCATCGCTTTAATTCGCCGTATGCGCTATTCTTTCCAGAAGGACAGGATATTAGCTCAATTGACTATAATCCAAGCGTGTGGCGTCTTAAAGACCGTGCTATACACACATTTACTGAATCTGGCAGCATCGTACTAGCCCCTCGCGATACTTTGCAGTATTTAGACACCCAATGCTACGATTATCCTGAGATAAAGCGTCAAACGGCCCAATTTTTGGCTGAAAAGCCCTTAGATATCATCTTCATAAGTAACGGTGAGACCCATGCACAACGAAATTATGATCACTTGGTAAATATCACCCGTGACGTTCCTAATAGGCTTGTACACATTAAAGGAGTGAAGGGAAGAGCAGAAGCTTACAAGGCCGCGGCCGCAGCGAGTAAGACAGATTGGTTCTTTGCTGTTTTTGCAAAGCTAGAAGTCGATATTGACTTTGATTGGGCTTGGCAAATAGACCGTTTACAAAATCCGAAGCATTATGTTTTCTATGCTCGTAACCCAACTGTTGGTATTAATTATGGTCATGCAAGTATTATTGCTTATAATAAACAATTAACATTAGACAACAAGGCCGAAGGTTTAGACTTTACGTTGGATCAACCACATGAAGTTGTCTCTATACATTCAGGCATAACACATTACGACGGTGACATTCATACAGCATGGCGCACTAGTTTCAGAGAAACAATTAAACTGTATAAGAATATCTGTGATGGAAACTTTGTAGAAGTATCTCAGGAACGACTGGATAAATGGTGTTCAAGTAATGGCACAATCGAGGGTGACTGGAATGCGAAAGGCGGCCAAGACGGCGTTGCCTATTACAAAGAAGTTAAAGGTGATTTTAAATTACTGAAACTGAGCTACGACTGGGAATGGTTGGATAACAGGTTCCGTCAACTTCACAAATTGAAGTAATAATTGTCCACACTTCTTCATCTGTCAATTCTGGATAGATAGGTAGACTTACACTTTGTCCGCTTAAACGTTTCGCATTAGGATACGATCCATTATCATCAAAATACATTGCTTCGGGCAATAGTTCAGGATAATGAATTTGAGTTTGTATCCCTTTCTCTTCTAATAAATACCGAAATATATTTCGACTTCCGTCATCAACTCGTACTACAAATTTATGCCAACTGTGAGCTGTGCTCAATCGTGTTAATGGCATTTGAATTTGTTTTAATCCGCTCAGTTCTTTTAAATACATATTAGCTATTTCATTACGTCTTTGTATTAGTTCGGATCGTATGCCGATAAAATAGTTTAACCAATCTGCTTCCATTGAGCTCATAATACTATTATGGCCGGGGATTTCAAACCTACCATTAAATTGACCATGCCTTGCAAGCATTTTTACCTTGTCCGCCACGCTTTGATCATCAGTTACAACACAAGCACCGTGGCCCATTCCTGATATTTGTTTACTTGGAGAGAAACTATATACACTAGCAAAACCATATGCTCCACTAGGAATTCCATTAAATAAACTTCCAAAACTTTGTGCAGCATCTTCAATAACAAGTAGTTTATGTTTTAGAATAAATTTATTTAAAGCATTATAATCCATCATGTCTCCAAATAAATTAACTATCAACATAGCTTTGGTCCTACAGGTAATCAATTTCTCTGCCTGCTTTAAATCTAAATGGTAGTGATCATCCACGTCAACAAAGACAGCCTTTGCACCTGTCTTAGCAATAGCTTCAGCGGTGGCAATAAACGAGTAAGCCGTTGTAATAACTTCGTCGCCTTCACCAATGCCCATTGCCTTCATTGTAAGATATAATCCGTCGGTCGCTGTCGCCACACTCACTGCGCAGAACCTCTGAGCAATCGCACCACAATTTAATTCAAAATCATATACAGGCGCTCCGTTTACATACTGTCCAGTGGAACCCACTTCAGCAAAGATCTTGGTTAATTCTTCTTTATGTTGATCGAACATACGTCCGAGATTCATATATGGTATTTTATAATTCATGAGTAGTCATGTGAGAGTTAAACAGCTCCAGTCCAGTTTCTA
>SMVA01129269.1_pt1 | contig 16751 bp, 16 predicted proteins | sample 2456451 | NCBI WGS metagenome assembly SMVA01 (sample SAMN11095933, study PRJNA526329) | marine sediment metagenome | biome: Marine sediment; feature: Surficial sediment; material: Deep marine sediment; isolation source: Hadal surficial sediment | place: Pacific Ocean | collected 2014-05 | depth...
ATGGCGCGATGGCTCATCGCGTGTCCAGTAGGCCTGACTCGGGGGCGCTTCGCTATCATCCTGGCCACAGTCGTCGATCCCAGGTGCAGCCCGGCCCGTGCCAGGAAGTTGGCGATGCGAGCCTTGCCCATGGCTGGTGTAGTGGTCCACCGAATGTGTGTGTCGGGTTCTGCCCTCTCCCGAGGATGCAGTCGCCGCGAAAACTCGCTGGACCACTACACCTCTCGAAAGATCTTGGAGAACTATCCGGCCAGGTAGGGGATAATGCTAGGTAACGGTTGGACTTACCTGATATTGGGACATGCTAAAGAATCGGTGGACCACTACACCGGTGGAAGGTGTTCTCTCCGGTTCCCATTGGAGGTCCATCATACACATCAGAATGTGGAGAAATTCAGGAACGCCACATCCAAAGTTGTATAAAGAAGTAAAATCGACATCGCTCTGCATCGGCTGGTGGTAGGGTCCCGGATAGTGAGGAGAAACCCATTATGATGAGACATTTTCGCCGAACCGCGATTTTTTGCTTCGCGTTTGTGCTGGCTCTGGCGCCGCCCGTTCTTGCCCGGAACGCGGTGCCCGGGACACAGTTCCGAGGCCCGTCTTTCGGAGGAGCCCTCCCCGAAGAGTCCTTCGGGTTGCGAGTGGAGTGGACGCGAGCCATGGGTTCGGGCTACTCCAACGTCTGGATCAGCGATGGCAAGGCTGTGACGATGTTCAGCTCCGGAGACGTCGACGTGGTGGCGGCATTTGACCTGGCCAGTGGCGAGGAAGTGTGGCGTTATGAGCTCGGTGAAATGTATGCGGGACACGACGGCTCCGACGATGGGCCCATCGGTACTCCCACGGTCAGCAAGGACATGGTTTATGTCCTCGGGCCTTCAGGCCAGCTCGTTGCCCTGTCTCTCGCCGACGGCACCAGAAAGTGGCAGCGAGAACTCAACGACCAGAATTCTACCATGCCATTTTACGGCTATACGACTTCGCCGATCGTAGCCGGCAAGAATCTGATCGTTGCCACTGGCGGTGAGAACCACGCGGTGACCGCCTTCGACCTTGCCACGGGAGAACCGAGGTGGACCTCGGGTGACGATGCGGTGAGCTACCAGACACCGATGCTCATGGACCTGGGCGGTCGGCAGCAGCTTCTCACCGTAACGAACCACTTCCTCCAGGGATTGGACCCGGCCAGCGGCACAGTTCTCTGGCAGCTGCAGCATACTGAAGGAGACCGAGGCGACGAGGCGGGGCACCCCACCGTACTCGACGATGAGCGGTTCCTGGTCAAGTACGCCCGCGGCGCCCGGCTGTACCAAGCGACGGAGGATGGCGTGGAGGAGGTCTGGCGAACCCCTGCATTCGGGAATACCTATGCCTTGCCGGTGTCGATCGGCGACCACTTCTACGGCTTCAGCGGCAACGTTCTGACATGCGTGAGCGCCGAGACCGGCGACATCGTCTGGCGTTCCCGCGACCTGAGTTCCTTCGGGTTGTCGGCGGTGGGCGGAACACTCGCAATCGTCTCTCGCGCCGGAGAGCTGGTGCTTGTGGACGCGTCGCCAGAGGGTTATCGGGAGGTCCTGCGGGTCCCGGTCCTCGAGAATGGCGACTATGCAATCCCGAGTTTCGCCGACGGGCGCTTCGTGATTCGCGATCTGGAGCAGCTGGCCGCCGTGAAGGTCGACCTTTCGCTGGAGCCTCAGGTGGTGGAGAGGGATACAGCGGAACGATTAAGGGGTGAGTTTGGGCGCTGGGTCGCGTCGCTGGAGGCGCTACCCGAACCAGAGCGCCAGGCGGCGGTGGACACCCGCTTTGCCACCATCGAGACGACGCCGCTGCTGGATAAGGATGGCCTCGCGCACCTGGTCTGGCGGGGCGAAGCGGATGACGTGGCAGTTCGTGGGGACTTCGTTGAGGGCGGCGGGGAGCTGGGTCTCTACCGGCTCGAGGGCAGCGACCTCTTCTTTCGCACCTTTGAGTTGGACCCGAAGGCGCAGTACACCTACAACCTGACCGTCGATTTCGGGAACCCCCAGGAGGATCCGGGCAACCCTTATTCGGTGGACAACGGCTTCGCCATGTCTTCGGAACTGCGCATGCCCCAGTGGCCTGCGTCACCGCACCTCGAGCCGCCGGCTGATGGGGCCCCCCGGGGCACCCTCGACCGCTTTCCGTTTCGCTCGGATATCCTCGACAACACTCGTGAGATCCAGGTGTGGAGGCCTGCCGATTACGGTCAGGACACGGAGCAGCGCTATCCACTGCTCGTCGTCAATCACGGCGACAACCTGGTGCGTGGCGGCCTGATGCAGAATGTCCTCGACAACCTTGTCGGCAACAGTGTCGCACCGGTGGTCGCCGTTTTCGTCCCCCGGCTCAACGGCCCTGAATATGGAGGTCCCGCTTCCGACGACTACATCCGCTTCCTGGTCGAGGAGCTACTGCCCCACCTGGACCACCACTATCTGACGGACCCGACTCAGCGGGCGATCATGGGCCCGGGTAGCGCCGGGGTGATCTCGGTCCTCGCCGCGCTCACCCACCCGGATGTGTTCCAGCGAGCGGCGGTGCAGAGCTTCTATCCCATCGAACCGACACACGAACGGCTGTCCGGGATCATCTCAGCAGCCGGTCAGAAACCCGAGATGATCTACATAGTGTGGAGCCGCCATGATTACGAGTTCGGCGACGGCGGGACAGCAGAGAGCGCCAGCCGGGAACTGATTGGCTGGCTACGGGACGCCGACATAAGCGTGGTCGATCAGGTTGCTGACTACTCGCCCGGTTGGAGCGGCTGGCGCGGTCAGTACGACGAGATCCTGCCGGCTCTCTTTCCGCTCACGCCACAGGAGTAAGGCACCGGCCATCGGCTAGGGGACCGCCGGGCAGTCGTAGGCATCGGGGAAGCGCGGTTGCGCAGCGCTATCGACACCATAGCTGTTCACAGGCGTAGCGCTCGATTCCCGCATGAGATAGATCTCCACTGTAGTGGCCCAGCGAAAGTGGGGGACTGAATTCTTTGGCTTTTCGGCTTATGGGTAGTCGTGCTTGAGTCCGCGGAGCCTTGCAGAAAATCTAGAGAAACATTCCGGCAGTGGAGGGATAATTCCAAGAAACGGTTGGACTTACCTGATACTGGAGCAACCTAAAGAATCGGTGGACCACTACACCTCTTAGAGAAACCTGAGAAACTATCCAGCCAGGCGGGAGATAATGCTAGGGAACGGTTGGGCTTACCTGATATTGGGACGTACCGAAGAATCGGTGGACCAGGACACCCCCTTGCTCTATTCAATCACTTTGATCTGACGTCGGGATGCCTCTAGTCTCGCAGGCTATTTGCCCAGTTCATGATGACCTGCACGGCGGTGGTCTTGAGGTTCAACTCGGAACTCCTGGTCATCAGAAAATGCTGGCCGTCTTGCGACACGTCATAATTGGGCAGGCCCGCAGTGCCGAGCTGTCCGTCGTAGAAGCTGCGAAAGAGAAGAGCGGGGGCTACATGGCGGAACCCGGCTTCAAGCTGCACCGGCACCGTCATCATGTTGTCGCCACTGCGGTAGAAGATCTCTCGGCCATCAGCGCTCCAGAACGGCTCGCGACCACCGTCGGTCGAGATTTGCCAGGTTCCCTTACGTTCGGGAAAGGAGGTCACGTAGATCTCGTAACGGCCGGTGGCATCGGAGACGTAAACCACATGATCGCCAGCGGGGGAGAAATGTATTCCTTCCTCATTGCTTGAACTGGCGAGAAAAACCTCGGGTTCACCGCCATCAACGGGAACGGTCCACAGGTCGCTGCCGGTCTCAAGGGAGGTGACCACGTATGCGACGAGTGACCCGTCCGGCGAAAAATCACTCGGCGAAGACGACAGCATCGTGTCCGGTGTGAGCGGTTCTCCACTGCCGCCTCCATTCGCGTCCGTGATGAAGAGCTGGGATGTAGTCCCCGCTAAAACTCCCACGTAGACAATCCGCTGGCCGTCAGGACTCCAGCTGGAAGGCCCGCCCGCGCCCGCCGCCACCCGCGTACGGCCGGGGGAACCGATCTCGCCTCGCCATAAACCTCCCCGGTTGGCACCGATCTGGAAAATGGTGAAACTGCGGCCGTCAGGAGCTAAGCGCGGATAGCGGCCGATCCCTTCCAGATTCTCGACGATGGTCGCCTGTCCCTCTCGGTCAACCATGGCCAGTTGGGTGTCGTCGCCCAGGGTGTCACCTGGAATGTAGACCAATGTGCCGTCAGGCGACACATCGAACTGGGAAGCGCCGGTGTTGACCTGGACGGCAACGCCCCGAAGCACCGGGCGCGCCGGTCCCGTGACCTCGAGAGTGGTTTTATCAAAGGGTACTGCCAAGAGCGAGCCAGCCTGGTAATAAAGGATATGTCCCGAAGGTGAATACCGGGCCTGGGCGCCACTTTCCATCAGGCGCTTGCTGACACCAGTCTCCAGGGAGTGGACCCAGAGGACCGAGTCCTCGAAGTTGAAGCTGCTGTTGAGGCCGGTACCGTAGGCGCTATAGAGGAAGGACTTTCCATCCGGCAAGAAATGCGGGAGCCGGTGAGAGAATGCCTCGTCCGTGATCTCGGTGAGCGGCTCCAGTACACCACCGCTTGCCGAGATTCTATGCAATGGACCGCTCTGGGAGGGAGCGAGGACGATGATGTCGCCGGCGCCCCATGAAGCTCCGCGAAAATCAGTCAACTCGCAGATCGTGCGTGGCAAGCTGCCACTGTTCATCGAAGTTCGCCTGAGCTTCCAGTCGGCGAAGAAGCCGATCGACTGACCGTCGGGGGAGAAAAACGGCCCTTCGGCTCCTTCACTGCCGGGCAGGGCGGTCACCTCCAGACTCTGCAGGTCGCGCACATAGAGGCGGCGGATTCCCTCATCAACACCTACATAGACCAGGCGCTGTCCGTCCGGGGAGAGGGCAAGGGACGAGACGAAATTGCCGGCGGCAAGGGCCGCGGACTCCGGGAGACTCATTTCGAGATGGACCGGGGTCGCCTCGGCTGCCGGTTGCGTCCCGGAAAAGAAACGGGGCGCGAGGAGACCGAGCGTCAGGCCGGCGACAAGCGCCACTCCGACCCACGCGAGGAGAGAGACAGGGGAAGGGCGTGCTGTGGGACTTTCCACTCCCGTTCCAGCAGGGTCGGCCGGATCTTCCAGATCCAGGCGGGCGTCGGCAGCAGAGTGCAAGCGCTTGTCCGCATCTTTTGCCAGGCAGCGCCTGAGCATACGACGCACGGATCGGGGTGTGGCTGAGGGCAGGGCATCCCAGTCGGGCTCGGTCTTGAGGATGGAGGCGATGCTGTCAGAGATCGACTGCCCGGGGAAGGCTCTATCACCGGTAAGCATCTCGTAGAGGACGCAGCCAAAGGCCCAGATATCGGCACGCTCGTCCACCGGCATACCCCTGGCCTGTTCGGGGCTCATGTAGGCGGCAGTTCCGAGAATAACACCGGCCACGGTTCCCGCTGAGGTAACCGTTGGCGATAGCGAAGAGCGCGGGTCCACAGAGGCCGGATCTGGCGCCAGTGCTTTCGCCAGGCCGAAGTCGAGGACCTTGATGTCACCACTTGGTGCGACCTGGATGTTGGCCGGCTTCAAGTCCCGGTGCACCACACCGTTGGTGTGTGCCGCGGTCAGGGCTCTGGCAAGTTGCAGTGCGACCTGCATGGCCTCGTCCACCGGCAGGGGCCCACGTTTCAGGCGTACGGCCAGATCCTCGCCGGCGCAGAGCTCCATGGCCAGAAAGCTGACGCCGCTTGCCTCGTGCAGGCCGTAGATAGCGGCTATGTTCTGGTGATTCAGCGAGGCCAGGAGTCTTGCCTCGCGCTCAAAGCGAGCCAGCCGTTCCGGCTCCTGGGCCAGCGCTGGTGGCAGCAGCTTGATGGCCACATCTCGATTCAGCTGGGTGTCCCTGGCTTTCCAGACGACTCCCATGCCTCCTTCACCGATCTTTTCGGCAAGTTCGTAATGAAGAAGACGGGTTCCGGCGTCGAAAGTCATGACATCCTTATTAATGCGCGCTGTTCAGAGACCACTCAGATTAACATGTTGAGGGGCAAGGGCCTAGTTTTGGCAACCGTCCCCTCTGGGGAGCCAATTCCCCCTCCAGACAAAACCGGTGACCCGCTGGTTAACAGCCGCTTGCTTCCCGAGGTGTCGCCGTAACTCCCATGGTGGAGCGGGTTAGGGCGTTTCGTGGAACGGGCAGGGGTTCTCTGTTTTCTCCATCGAGTCCTGGCCAGCCTCGATGTGTGCGCAGGTTGTGGCGCAGTGGACGGCAGGATCTAGCTCTCCGAAATTCCCTGGTGAGCGCCGTCAAGGGAGAGGCTCGCCGGCAACCGGAGAAATATAACTCATTTCCTCTCTAATTCTCTACCTCCGACCAGATACGGTGAGGCCAGCCTTTGGGAAGAGGCACCGGGAAGTGGGACTGTCGGGCCATGAAAGTGCTCTCGAAAGATCTGGGAGAACTATCCGGCTAGGCGGGGGATAATGGTAGGAAACGGTTGGGCTTACCCGATATGGGGGCGTACTAAAGAATCGGTGGACCACTACACCTCTTAAAGAATCTTGAGAAGCTATCCAGCCAGGTGGGGGATAATGCTAGGGAACGGTTGGACTTATCTGATATCGGGGTAAACTAAAGAATCGGTGGACCAGTACACCTGGGGCGATTCACTTGCGAGGGAACGACAGTGCAATGGCGGCCAGATACTAGGATTTGAAACACAGCAAGGTGAGTCAATGAACCGATGACCAGAAGTGCCACCAGCGGCTGTCCCATGACAGCACCGACGGCGATGACAAAGATGCGAAGATCGCGGCGCTTGAGCTTGTTGATGAGGTTATTGGGATACGGGCGATGAAACCGAATCTGGAATTCCTTGGTGACGTAGCTTGCCATGAGAAAGCTGACCGTTGCGGCGAAACCGGCTGGCCAGACCCAGACTGCATCGTGCAGTTGTGATGCGGCGAATGTCACGGCAAGTCCGATTGTCACGTCAGAATAGCGATCCAGAACCGTATCAAGCCAGGCGCCTTGGGGGCTTTGAAGCAACTTGATCCGCGCGATCTCGCCGTCGCACCCATCCACGATAGAGGCGATCTGGATGACGATTCCCCCGACGATCCAAGACCACGGTTCCGTGGTGGCTAGACCGACGGCACCGAGCAGCCCCATGAAAAAGGAAAGCAGTGTGATGTGATTGGGCGTGAGCCTTGTTCTCGACAGAGCCATCGAAAGGCGACGTGAAAGCGGACGGTTCAGGTATTGGGAAACGAAACCGTCTTCTCCACCTTTGGCCATGGCCGCGTCGATCCGGCGTATCCCTTCCCGAAAAGCTTCCGGCGTGTCCACATCGAGCCAAGCCTCACCAGTCACATCAATGGCACGAACCCCTCCCTGGGCAGCGCATTCTTTGATCCCGTCCGTCAACGAGAACTTGCCGTGTGTGTGCGCTTTCGCCAGTCCATCGAATAACAGTGTCGAACAGTAAAACAGCCCGGTGTCGCCCGCATTCCAGGTCGTGAGCTCCTTCCCGATCGCTGCTATACGCCCTTCGGTCACCTCCACCTTGGTGAGATCGGGAAAGTCGAACACGTTTTCAGTATCGTGATCGACGGCAAGGGCGACTTCATCCTGTGCCGGCGGATCAGCCAGCACCTTTCGAATCATCTCCGGGGTTAGAAGGTGATCGACCATGGTCAGGAGAAAGGCGCTGTTGCCGACCAAGGGAGCGGCAGCGAGCGCGGAACACCCGTTGCCCTTTCTCCAGTTCGCAGCCTCGACAAATGAGATGTGGCAGCGACGTCGTCTTGCGACGCGTTCGAATTCGTGCTGCACAAGCGTTGCGTCACATCCAAGAACGACGGCAAATCGCTCCACGCCCGCGGCGAGTAGTTGTGCTACCGATCTCTCAGCGATCGAGAGTCCTCGCAGGCGAACGAGGGGTTTGGGCAGGGACGAGCGACCGCTCCGCAAGCGTCTTCCCTCACCGGCCGCGAGGATCACGGCCACTGGAGTGGCAATTGCTCCAGGTAGCGCATTATCTGACGAGCGCATTGATGATCTCCTCCGCCAGTTCTTTAGTCGATGCGGCGACGAGGGTCGTGCGATCCTGTAGTGATTGAAACGGACCAGGGGCCTCGCCATCAAGACAACAGATGTGACCACCAGCCTCGGTGACGAGTAACGAGGCTGCGAGAAAACTCTCAGGCGTCAATCGGCCCCTAACGTCGACATGGGCATCCAGAGCGCCCACCGCCACTAGGCCTAGAGCGCGTGAAGCACAACCGTAGACGCGCAACCCCGAGCAGGTCCGTATCAGTTCGGCGAGAGAGGCGTCCGGTGCCGAGTGGTTGAGCTCACAGGAAACAAAGGCGTCGCCAATGTGCCGCGTTTCCGATGTGTGCAAACGCTGACTACCTGAATAGGCTCCACCTCCGCGGGCTGCGACGAGGGCTTTGGGCCTCGACGTGTCGCCCACCAACGCGTACTCAATCCCGTACGTGGAGAGCTCTATCTGTCGCGGAAGCACCGCCAGAGAGATGGCGGACAGGGGGAGGCCACGCGCGAAGTTGTCGGAACCATCGACTGGGTCGACGATGAATCGAAAACCTTGCTCGCTGTGACCAAACTCGAACGCATCTGTCTGCTCCTCTGACTCCACCACACCGCTTTCGAAGTGTGTCATAAGCCACTGTCGAATCCATTCATCAGCGGCAATGTCAAAGGGCTTCTGATCGTCGCCCTTCGCATTTACACCGACGGCTTTCCTTCGGTCCAGTCCGGGTTGTACCTGTTCGAAAACCTGTAGAGAGTCCGCTTGGAGCTGCTGGAGCAACGCCAGCATATCCTGAGAGTCCGGCGGTGCGTGGTGGAGGCGCTTGGCGTTCATTCCATCTTGTTGGCGATAAACCGCTCGAGTGCCGCAAACGCGTCACTGTCCCGCATCTGCTCCCGCGGGTGTTTCATCATGCAGGCGGAGGCAGCATCCAGAGGCCCGCCGATCCCTCGGTCGAGCGCCAACTTGGTGCAGCGGATTGCGTCGACCACCACGCCGGCAGAGTTTGGCGAATCCTCAACGGAAAGCCGCGCCTCGAGGTTCATTGGAACATCGCCGAAGCCGCGCCATTCCAGGCGAAGAAAGCAGACCTTGTTGTCGTTCTGCCAGGGTACGTAGTCGGAGGGGCCGATGTGAATGTTCTCATCCGCGAGACGTTGGTCAAGCTGAGACTGCACCGCCTCCGTCTTTGAGATTTTTTTGGTTTTGAGGCGGGTCTGCTCGAGCATATTCAGAAAATCGGTATTGCCACCTGTGTTGAGCTGGTAAGTACGCTCGATCTTCACGCCCCGGTCGCCAAGTGTGCGGGTGATGATTCGGTGTAGGAGCGTGGCACCGAACTGGCTCTTGATATCGTCTCCTATGATCGGGAGTCCTTTCTTTTTGAACTCTTCGGCGAACTCCGGGTGAGAGGCGATGAACACCGGCACGCAGTTGACCATCGCAACACCCGCATCGAGACACGCTTGCGTGTAGTGACGCACGGCCTGCTCCGACCCTACTGGCAGGTAGCAGACGAGTATCTCGGCGCTGGACGCCTTGAGCACCTCTGAAATAGCGACGGGCTCCGCTTCAGATAAACGAAAGGCACGGTCGTCGGGATAGCGCTCCATGTGACTGGCGATTCCGTCCAAGACGGGCCCCATCTCGACAGTGACGCTGGTGTTGGAAAGCTCCTGTTGGAAAATCGTTGTACAGTTCGGGCGGGCGAAGATCGCCTTGTTAAGAGGTTGTCCCACTTTTCGGCGGTCCACATCGAAGGCCGCAACGACTTCGATGTCCTCGAGTCGGTAGCCGCCAAGCTCAGCGTGAATGAGCCCGGCAGCGTCTTCGGAATTCTTGTGCTGATAGTATTCCAGTCCTTGGACCAAGGAACTGGCGCAGTTGCCAACGCCGGCAATTGCAATCTTGATTTTCTGCTTCATGGTTATTTCTTCTCCTGAGATTTGGGCTTCTCGGTTCTCTGGTCAGAGTTTTGGATGTGCTGAAGTGATGGCCAAGAGACGCTCTCGATCCGTCACGCAAACACCCGCGAAGTTCGCTAGATCATTGAATCTGGAGACATCGATAGTCCCCCGATGGAGGGCACTTGCCGCCAGCGCCGCCAGCCGAGAACAAAGGGAGTCCATCTCATGGAGTGCTGGCGGCAGTGCAAGTTCCTTGGTGATCGGCGAACGAATTTCCCTTTGTAATATCGCTTCTAGTTGATCGAGTTCACGGTCTGTCAGAACTCGGAGGTTTCTCAAACGATGCGCAGCCACGCTGGGGCTCGTGCCGTAGTAGTGAGCCGCGTGTAGGACGTCCGACATGGTGAGCGGGTCACGCCCCTTGCGTTGGCGACCATCCACGCGACGGCTTTCGCCTATCTTGTTGCGACCGTCGCCCTCTGAAAACACGGAGAGCACCGTGGGAGCGCCGCGTCCCAATGTCTCTTTGCCGAGGGTCTCCACGTATCGACGTAGACCGTGCTGTGGAATCAGAAAACTGCTTGCGAAAGCGTCGGCCCTCACCTCTGCAAGATCAGGCGCCACGCCAGAACTGCATGCGCGCCACGGCCCTTCGGTACCAAACAAGAAATGGGCAAGTCCGTGTGCGTATCTGAAGCGACGGTGTTCGAGACTGAGGCCCTTGTCGACCACAACAAGAAGTCCGTGATCCTGTTGGGCGATCGACATCGAGATAATTCCCTTCGGCAGACTTGCCTTGGCGCAACGAACGCCCAACGTCATCAGCAGTTCGTCGACGAAACGGATGGGCCCCTCTCCAAGTGCCAGGCGGCGACGTTCATCCTCTGCAACGCGATATCCGTGCCGCGCCGCTTGCCACGGCGTAGTCGCGTGCTCAGTTCGATATTCAGGAAGTGGGTGCGCAATAGCAGCGATCTCGAGTTTTACTTCCAGCTCGGTGAGAGCTCTCGCCATGGCGCACACACGGGCGAACGAATTCGGCCCCTGATCTTCCGCGAGATCAGGATGAGTGCGAAACATCTCGGCAACCCCATCCACTTTCTGGTGGCCCGGAGTCGCTGGGACCAGGAGCTCGCTGGGGCTACAGCCATAGAACGCAGCCAGTCTACGTAGATCGTCGGCTTTCAAGAGCCGCCGTCCTGTTTCAATCTGAGCGATGGTGGATCGCGATACACCAAGCTGAGGTGCTATGTCAGCCTGCGTAAAACCGCGTGATTTCCGTGCCTTTTGGAGGACACGACCGATCTCGTGTGCGTTTTCGTCCATGGCTAGTTGTTCCGCGCTCCCGGAGGGTACGGACGTATTATTAACAAATCTTACAAGGAGGGTACGGACGTATTATTAACAAATCTTACAAGTATTGTCAAGGATGTTATATTTTCTACCATTCGATCGAATCCATCTTGGACGATGGTCGCGGTAGGGACGCTGCTGGGTGTGGTGGTCCAACGAAGGTGAATGCCGAAATCTGGGAATCTTCAATCAGCGACTTAAGAGGAAAAGAGTCCGCGAGACCCTCAAGATGAAATCCGGCGGCGAAGATCGAGCACGGACCTCGTTGGAGCACGCGAAGAAAATTCCCTTGGGGCGCACCTCCGCACTGTGCGACACCACAACCCAGGCCAGCAACCTCTATCTACGCGGCTAGTTTCAGTTCAATAATCGGCGGATGCCGGCGGTCCGCCAGGTGCGTCACGTCCAACGCGATCCGCTGGCCACACCGCCCGCGCACCCATGCCGGAGGCCCAGCGCATGGCGAACCCCGTGGCCATCCCCGTCTCGGTTCGAACCGTGGTGCTCGCGATCCAGGCCTTCGCTCAGAGTAGATCTCATCGGGGGTAGCCGCCTGCAGAGTGCTGTGGGGGCGATGCCCGTTGTACCACTCGACGAAGAGGCCGACCTCACGGCGAAACGCTCTCCTATCCAACGGCACGAGAATGCGACGGAGCGCCTCGCTCTTCATGGTCCGCATCAGCCTCTCGATCACCGAGATGCTGACGCATTTCTGGACGGCCCCGAAACGCTGGCGTATACCGCGACGCTTGCACCACCTGCGGAAGCCCTCGTCGGTGAACTGCGTGCCCTGATCCGTGATGAGGTGGGAAGGTGCGCACCCTGCATTCCTGATGGCCCTGCCGAGCATCTGGCGGACGGCGACACTGGTTGGGTTCTGGGTGAAGACGGCGACACCCATTATCCGCCGCGAGAAGTGATCCACGATGATGCCTACCCACCAGCAGAAAGGCCAGCGCTGAGGCAGAGCCCACGGCAGCCAGGGCACCCAGAACCCGGCAGCCGTCGGGACGAAGGATAAGATCCACATTCCAGATCTGGTTGGGGCGAGTCGAACGGACTGCTCGATGGTGCATGTCAGGCTTGGTTGGCCTTGGCCGGGTGGGAGCCGCCAGCATCCTCGCCACTGTGGTCGAGCCCAGGTGGAGTCCTGCCCGGGCCAGGAACTGGGCGATGCGCACCTTCCCCATGGTGGGGCTCGGGTTTTCAGTCGGCGTACAAGGTAGACGACGAAGTCGGGAAAGCGGTTAACAGGCTCGCGCATCTGGACCAGGGCTGTCGGGCCTTCCTCGTCGAGCCGCCCCGTCCAGGCCGCCACTGTGGCAGGCGTGATCAGCATGCGCTCAGCCGTCTGAGACTGGGACCACCCGCGGGCAGCCCGCAGCTGCAGGATGGCCAGCCGCTCAAAGGGCAGATAGTCTGGCCTGCGCTGGGCATGGATGCCTGCCATGCGGCCATCCTTGATGCGCATCTCCTCTTTAATAAGGAGGAACTCATCGGTGAGGCGGGCAATTCGTACAGAGCCAGGATCGGCGGAATTGGCCTGTCCGAGTGCCGTGGTCAGGGCCAGTCGGGCCAGGGCTATGGCATGGACTGCCGCCGAACGGACCTTCTGGGTCCAGTTCTTGGGAAGTGGCAGGGGAGGAACGGTCTGTTTGGCCATGAAAGTCCTCTCGAAAGATCTGGGAGAACTATCCGGCCAGGCGGGGGATAATGCCAGGAAACGGTTGGACTTACCCGATATTGCGGTGTACTAAAGAATCGGTGGACCACTACACCATTCCCACAAGGGCACAGAATGGCCCGCTGATGCAGGAGACAGGGGCGTGAGAGCAACTGCGAGATATCGAATGGGGAGAGCTGCGATCGTTCTGACTGTGCTGACACTGTTGCTGTTCATGCAGGATGTCGCCGTCCATCCAGGAAACGGGTTCACGCTGAAGGGCGAGTATCTCTGGGAGAATATGCATCACACAGGCAACCTCGAAGCCGCATTCATCGAGACAGGCGACCGTGAGTGGGATGTCGAGTTCCGTTTCGTCTGGGAAGGCGACCTGCACGTTTACCGTGGCACCGCCGAGGGCAGCCTGGTCAATGGAGAGTTGCACGGCACGGTCGTCACGGACAATCCCGAGTGGCCGCGAACTTTCTTCTTCGCCGGACGATTCAATGACGGACGATTTACCGGCATCCACACCGCATTGCAGGCAAGCGGCGGCGCCTATCCAACGGGAACATTGACCCTGGTGAACTAGTCCAGCGAGTTTGAGTTCAGTTTCTGTCCTTTCTCGAGGACGCATTGGTCGCCAAAACTCGCTGGACCACTTCACCTCATCAAGAATCTTGAGAAACTATCTGGCTAGGTGGGGGATAATGCTAGGGGAAGGTTGGGCTTAGCTGAGATTGGGGCGGGCTGAAGAATCGGTGGACCACTACACCCGGGCCGGGTCGAAAGATGACCCATCGGTGCTGCCTTGAAAACAGGCTGAAATGGTGACCAGAAGCGCCAGAATCAGCAATCTGGATGGGACCATGGAGGGCCTCCCGGTGAGCGATCTGCTCATGATCTCAGTCCCATCTGACCACACCCTAAGTACATTCCCGATAGCTGTCGGGGTTCCAAGCGGAAGGGGTGTCTGCGCCTTGTGAGGAGCGAGCGTAGTAATCCTCGTTCTGGCACGACTCCGAAGATTTCGGTATTCCGGATGTTGTTCTTTTTCATGAGGGCGTGCAGTTCTTCCGGACGGATGAAATCGCGGAATCGGTGTGTGCCTACAGGAATGTAATGAAGAACCCACTCAAGCAGAACCTTGCCAATCAGGAACGTCAGCAGCGTGCGGTTTACGGTCTCATAGAGGAACAGTCCTCCAGGCCGCAGTACCCGCGCCATCTCCGTCACCACGGCGCGAAGATCGGTGACATGTTCAAGAAAGTCCGACGAGAGAACAGCGTCAAAAGAATTCTTGCGAAATGGCAACTGCGCCGCATCGCAGCGCAGGAGAGAAGCATGCTTGAGGTGGGGAAGGGCAGCGACGAGTGGTCCGTGGAGCAGGTCCTGAGCAATCAGATTCCAGGGACCATCCTCCAGAGACGATGTCAAAATGCCCCCCCCGCAGCCAAGTTCGAGGACACTTTGCGCTCCTGCTTGCGCGAGCCGTTCATGAAAGTATTGCGAGCGGAGAGGGTTGAGCATGTGGAGACCCGCCATGGGTCCCGAAGGGTCCCACCACTTCAGCCCTGCTGCCTCGAAAATCTCCAGGTCACGCCGCCGGCAGTGTGCCGAGGCATGAAATGATGGCTTTTTGTTGTGTTCGGTGTTCCGCACTCTCGTCATCGAGACTTCAGTCTCGTTCCTCGTCTCGTTCTCCACTCCCGGCACACCCTGCCGACCGCGCGCTTGATCGGGAAGGCGGTTCAGCCTCGTAGTTCGCATTCCATGCGGCCTTGGTAATGAGCCGTGCGGAACGGTTCCACGTAATGTAGCGAATTGCCCACTGCAATAGCACCAACAGCCGATTTGCGAAGCCGACCAGATTCAAGAGGTGAACGAAGAGCCAGATGAGCCAAGCGAGAAATCCGGAAAAATGCAGGCGTCCCAGTTCGGCGACAGCAGCAGCTCGGCCAATGGTAGCCATCTTCCCCATTTCTCGATAGCGGAACGGGCCCGGTGGCGAAGAGCCGTCCACGCGGGAACGAATGACTCGTGCCGCGTAGCGTCCCTGCTGCATGGCAACTGGAGCCATGGCGGGCAGAGGCTGCGCGAGGTTGTGCGCGAAGTGGGCCATGTCGCCAACAATCAGGACCTCGGAGTGGCCCGGGAGCGTGAGATCGGACTCTACGACCACGCGCCCCGTTCGGTCGAGCTCTGTGCCGGATTGGTTCGCAAGGGCGCCTGCAAGCGGCGAGGCCTGAATGCCGGCAGCCCACAGGACGGTTCTGGTTGGTATCAGGTCAACGGTCTCGCCGGTTTGCAGCGTAACGGAATCCTTGGATACGGAGGTTACAATCGTGTTGGTCATCACCGTCACGCCAAGCCGCCCCAAGGACTCCTTGGCCCGAGCTGACAGGCGGGGTAGATATGTGGGTAGGATGCGGTCCGCCCCCTCTACCAGGCAGATGTAGGCGTCCGACGGATCGATTGTTCTGAACTCATGCCTGAGTGTTTGTCGCGCGATCTCTGCCAAGGCACCGGCCAGTTCGACTCCTGTCGGTCCAGCGCCTATGACGACGAAGGTCAGCAGACGACGGATCTGGGCCGGATCCTGTTCACGTTCCGCCTCCTCGAACGCCGATAGGATACGCCGGCGGATCTCCATGGCATCTTCAAGGGTCTTGAGGCCTGGGGCGTGCGCCTCCCACCCGTCATTCCCAAAGTACTGATGTCGCGACCCGGCAGCGACGACCAGTGTGTCGTAAGAAATCGGGGGCCCGTCTCGCAAGAGGAGCCTCCGCCCAGCGAGGTCGAAGCCCGAAGCCTCGGCCATGATCACGCGCAGGTTATGTTGTCGCTTGAAAATACTTCGAAGAGGAGTGGCGATGTTCGCTGGGGAGAGCCCACCTGTTGCGACTTGATAGAGCAGCGGCTGAAAAAGGTGAAAGTTGCGGCCATCGACCAGGCTGATTGACGCCGTTACCCGGCGCAGAGTGCGGGCCGTGAAGATTCCCCCGAAGCCACCACCCAGGATGACGACCCGATGGGGGGACGGTTGTGCCGACAAGCCGCGGCCGAGCCTGGCGTGACTTCCGCTGGTGTGTCTCATACGCCCAGTCTACTCCTATGCTTGACTCTCTTCTGTGAGCGCGGTTATCATTCTTGAATCCAAGAGGAGTCAATACGATGGGAACTTTTCATAAGGCAGCAAAGACGAAAGACCTTGCTCCGGGCAAGGGTCTACCTGTCGAGGTCGATGGACACAAGATTGCCCTATTCAATGTTGATGGGACCTACTACGCCATCGGCGACACGTGCTCACACCGAGGTGGCCCTCTCTCTGAAGGGACACTCGACGGGACCACGGTGATTTGCCCCTGGCATGGGGCGAATTTTGACTTGTGTAGCGGGAAGAACTTGACACCGCCCGCCCCGCAGGAAGTTCCATCCTATGCTGTGCGCGTCGAAGGGGATGACATCCAGGTGGAAATCCCCTGAGTCCGTCCCGGGCCCCTGGTCCTCGCGCACAAAATCCATCCAGGAGCGGAAACGCCGGCAGTTTTTAATGTCTTCTGGATAGCAGTAGCCGCTGGCCGGCACCGTCTCGTGCCGACCGCGGAGAGGTGTAGTAGTCCAGCGAAAGTGAAGTCCGGAATTTGGGTCATTTGAACCATCGGTTGAGTTGCAAGCGAGGCGGTGAGAGCCTCGACGGACGAGTCGGAGGCCGGAATCAAGTAGGAACGGCGTTGATCAGCGCGGTGAAG
>SMVA01068694.1_pt1 | contig 16742 bp, 14 predicted proteins | sample 2456451 | NCBI WGS metagenome assembly SMVA01 (sample SAMN11095933, study PRJNA526329) | marine sediment metagenome | biome: Marine sediment; feature: Surficial sediment; material: Deep marine sediment; isolation source: Hadal surficial sediment | place: Pacific Ocean | collected 2014-05 | depth...
GATGTCCGTCGGACGGTCGAAGTTGTTGGGGCCGCGCCCTTGCACTCCCAGCTCGCCCAGCGTGTGCACCAACTCCCCTTCCTGGGCGAACTTGTAGATCACGTGGAGCTGGTCGTCGATGACCCAAACGTGCTTCTCGGGATCGTACGGGCTGATCTTGATCTTGTGCGGCCCACGCCCGCAGGGCTGCGCCCCGAAGAGCGCATCGTGTTGCGGCCATTCGTCCACCAGATTGCCATCGCTGTCCACGACGAAGATGACATGGCGCCATCGCCTCTCGTAACCGCGGAGGTTGTCGGTCTCCTGACAGGTGGAGCGGATCCCATCAGTCGTGGCGGGCGCACTCCCCCGGGAGGGATTCAACAGGCTGTAGGGTGTCCACGGGTCGGCGCCCTGCGGTAGCGGCAGCTCGCCGCGCTGGGCGATCCAAATCCGGTCGGAGCTCTCAGCGAACACCGCTGCCACGGACCCCCAGGTCCACCCGTCATGAGAGTGGAGATCGTCCGGCAAGGGCTGGGGAAAAGGCTCCGGCATTTGGTAATGACCGAAAAGCTCCTGCCCCTGGCTCGCTTGTATCGGCGGCACCTCTTCACGGCTCACATCCTCCGACCCGGTCTCCTGCGGTGCGCAGCCCACGACGGCCACGGCCGCCAGAACGGCGACGAACGTCGCGAGAGCGGACCACCTGCTGTCTGTATGCATCAGCCCCTCCTTCTCTGTCATCTTCATGCCTCCCGGAGCTACGATCTCGCTGATCTGCTTGCCTCCCTAATCTACTTGCCCCCCAGGGGGGCGACAAGAAATCGACGAACGATCCCTTGACCCTCGTAGTTCTCAGCGCCTAGCCTGACGCCCAAAGGTGGCAAACTACGATGGTAGCCATCGCTGTCAGGAGGAACGCATCATGGGAAGCAAGTTCGCGGCCTCGGTACAGCAACGCTCTTGGCCGGCGGCACTGGCGCTAGCGGTCCTGGCCCTGCTGGCTTTCTACGGCGAAGCGTTCTCGGCGCAGCAATCGCATACGGTGGCATCCGGTGACCAGGGTGCCGTGACGTTCACCAGGGACGTGGCGCCGATCCTGCAGGAGAGCTGCCAGATCTGCCATCGGCCGGGCTCCGTCGGGCCGATGTCGCTGCTTACCTATCGACAGACCAGGCTCTATGCATCGCTCATCAAGGACAAGGTCGCCGCCAGGGAAATGCCTCCGTATCACCTCGATACGGGTGTGGGGATCCAGGCGATCAAGAACGACTGGCGGCTGAGCGAGGAGGAGATCGCCACCATCGTCGCCTGGGTGGATGCGGGAGCGCCGGAGGGCGATCCGGCGGATATCCCAGCCGCGGTGGAATGGCCGGATTTCAGGAAATGGCAGCTCGAGGACCAGCTGGGAGAGCCGGATCACGTGATCAAGTCGAAGCCCTTTACGGTGCCGGCGGAGGGGGGCGACCTATGGTGGCGCCCGAGGGTGCCGACGGGACTCACCGAGGATCGGCTGATTCGGGCCTTCGAGGTCCGTCCCTCCTTTCCGGCGGGCCGGCAAGTGGTGCACCATGCCATCCCCAGATTGTTGACCCAAAACGACGAAGGCGAGTGGGTCCGCACCGGCAGCCTTTCGGAATATGCGATGGGCAAGATCGGGGAGATCCTCCCCCCAGACGCCGCCCGTACGTTGCCGGCCAACGCGATGATCGAATGGGACGCCCACTACTACCCGAGTGGCTACGTCGTCGAGGACGATCAGCTCGAGCTTGGCCTGTGGTTCTATCCCGACGACTACGAGGCGGATTTCACCCAGAATTTGCGCCTCTACCCCCTCCAGGGTGACATTGCCCTGGCGCCGGGCGGCACCGCTATGACCCAGGGTTTCCACCGGTGGAATCATCCGGTTCGTATCGACAGCTTCCAGCCGCACGGGCATGTGCACCTCCGTGCGATGTCCATGGAGGCGATCTATCCGGACGGCTCCCGCGAGCTCCTCGGCATGGTGAGCAATTTCAACGCCAGATGGCACCACAGCTACATCTATGAGGATGACGCCTCTCCCATGTTGCCGACGGGCACCGTCCTGGTTCTCACCGCGTGGTACGACAACACGGCGGCCAACCCACTGAATCCGGACCCGGAAGTGTGGTACGCGCGAGGCAGCCGCACGATGGACGAGATGTCGCACGCCTGGCTCGCCATCACCCACTTGGACGAAGACGGCTACGAGCGACTGGTTACCGAGAGGCAACGGAAGAAAGAGGCCGCCGGCGAGGGCCGCGACGGCAGATACTGACGCGGTCCGCTTTTCAGGAGGTACGATGAAGCGTCGCTGGTGCTGGGGCAGTCTCGTCCTCGTGCTGTCGGTACTGAGCTCGGCAGCCCTCGGGGCGCAGCAAGTGCAGAGGCTTCCGCTGGCGCCGCGGCCCCCCAGCGGCGAGCCGGTAGCTCCGTTTTTCGAGGGCTGGTACGCGAACACGGACGGCACCTACACCTTCTCGTTCGGCTACTTCAATCTGAACATGGAGGAGACCCTCGAGATTCCCATCGGGCCGGACAACTTCATCGAACCCGCCGAGTTCGATGGGCGCCAGCCAACGCACTTCCCCGTCGTCCCACGTCGTGACCGGGGTGTTTTCACGGTGACTGTGCCGGCGTCCTACGCGGAAACAGGGCAGCGGGTTGTGTGGACCATCCGTAGCAACGGCGTCACCTATTCGGTGCCGGCACGGGTGGGCGTCGCGGCCCTTCAGCTCGACTACGGGCCGCGAGCCATGGGGTCCGTACCACCTCTGGTACGGCTCGAACCCGGTGGGATGGAAGGTCAGCACGCCACCGGCGTAACGCTTACAGAGCCACGGGTCGCCACGGTGGGGAGCCCGCTGACCCTGACGGTATGGGCGACCGAGGTCTCGGAACGGTCTGCAGACGACAGCGCGAACAGGGATGGCGTTGCGGTGAAGCTACTGTGGTTCAAACATCAGGGGCCGCCGGGTGCGGTGGTGTTCGAGGAGCGGCAGATCGTGCTGGAGGAGGGTGCCGGCGAAGCGACGACAACCGTGACGTTTGCCGAACCTGGCGACTATGTGCTTCGCGTCCGGGTGGACAACTGGGCTGCCAACGATAGCAGTGGGGGTGATCAATGTTGCTGGACGAATGGGTACGTGCCGGTAACCGTCTTACCCAAGGGCGGCGCGCTGTTCCGAGACTGACTCCCCGTTCACCGTCCAAATTCGGCGATCCTTCGATGGAGCGGAGCTGGGTCAGTAGCCGCGGGCCCGGTCCACCGTGTTGATCATCTCGCGCTGCTCGACGAAGCGTCGATAGTTCTCGGCGAACTCGTCGGCGATGACCTCGACCTCGCTGGGGGCGGCGATGTGCGGGGTGATGCGGGCGCCTGGGTGGTGCCACAGTGGACTGTCCGGAGGCAGCGGCTCGGTGGCGAAGACGTCGAGTATGGCGGCGCCCAGCCGTCCGCTGTCGAGCGCCTCGATCAAGGCGGCCTCGTTGACGATGTCGCCGCGCGCCACGTTTACCAGAACCGCGCCCGGCCGCAGCGCGGCGAGCGCGGCGGCGTCGACCATGCCGATGGTGTCGGCGGTCTTCGGCGCGGCGATGACCAGGGCGTCGCAGTGCGGCAGCATGTCGCGCCACCTTGCGCTGGAGAATACCTCTTCGATGTCAACGCCTTCGATGGGTTTTCCGGAGTGACGTACGCCCAGGACGCGGGTGCCCAACGCGGTCAGCGAGCGCGCAATCGGTAACCCCAGCGAGCCCAGCCCGATGATGCCGACGGTGCGATCGGCGAGCAGTGGTCGCTCTTCCCGCTCCCACAGGCACTGGTGCTGGCGCTCGCGGTAGCGTTCGATGCCCAGCAGCTCGCTGAGAAGGTAGCCAACGACGTACTCGGCCACCTGCAGGCCGAAGCGGCCCAGCGATCGCGTCAACAAGACATCGTTGGGGAGGTCGTCGCGGTGCAGGAAGTGGTCGACTCCGGCCCCGCTCACCTGCACCCAGCGAAGGCTCGGCATGCCGGCGAGGGCCCCCTGCGGGACTTTCCACGCGAGCAGTACCTCGGTTTCCCCGCCGACCGGGCTTCCGGGTGGGGCTGCACCGGAATCGTGATCGGTGGCCGGCACTACCTCGATCGGGGCTTCGGGTAGCAGGGCTCGCAGGGCGTCGCCGTAGGCGTCGCCCTGGGTGTGCCACACTGTGATCTTCGGCAAGCGTTTCATTTGCGGCATTTCCAGCCCGATGATACGTTATGGCCGCTAAACATAGCCTATGAAGCGGGCGCACGAACTGCGTCTCACGAAAGAGCACTCCTCTGGAGGTCAGTCCATGAAGTGGGTAGAGCGCCGGGTTGGCGATGTCATCATTATTGATCTGAAGGGCAAACTTACGCTCGGATCCGGAGACGTGCAGCTGCGGTCGATTATTCGCGACTTGCTGGATCGCGACGAGAAGAACATCGTTCTCAATCTCGGAAAAGTTTCGTACATGGACAGCGCCGGCGTCGGCGAGCTGGTGGCCAGCTATACGACCGCCTCGAATCGCGAAGCCGACCTCAAATTGCTCAATCTGACGTCGAAGATCCGCGACTTGCTGCAGTTCACCCAGCTGATCAGCGTCTTCGAGCACTTCAGCGACGAGGACGAGGCGGTCGCCAGTTTCGTCGCAACCGAGTCTGACAGCAGCTCCGCCCCGGTCGAGGCTGACAGCGGCTCGGACGGCTAGCTGCGAGCACCCGAATCAAGCGCAACGCCGTACTCGTGCGCCATCGCGCTCGCGCAGCCGTGACCCGTTGAGATATCCAGGCTAGCGCGGGATCAGGGATACTCGTCCGCCCCCGGTGATGTTGTCGGGGCCTGTCGGTGGCACGTCGACGAGCCGCGGTATCAGCACCTGGAAGGCGTCCGCTCCGCTCAGCAAACCGAGGCGTCCCCGCAACAGAGCCACCGCGCCGACCACGTGGGGGGCGGCGGCAGAGGTTCCGAAGAAGCTGAGCGGGCCGAACGACCGTGTCGATACCCCGTCCGGCCCCGCCATGTCGGGCTTCCTGCGTCCATCCTTGGTCGGGCCGTGCGACGAAAACCCTTCCGGGACATCGTTACTCCAGTGGGTCGCACCGACGGCCACCACCTGAGCACCGTCCGCCGGAACCGTGAGGCTTTGCGCCGCGACGACGTACTCCAGGCCGTCTTGTTCGACAAATACCTCGAACGTCTGCGGTGCGGTCGTTTGTACGTTTTGCACGACGACGTGGAAGGTGCCGGAGAACGGCAGCGTAACGACGATTTCCTCGACCGCTTCCTGACCGGGGAGGCCTCCCTGGCGGTCGCGAGATTGATCGACGATGTTGCCGTTCGAGTCCAGCAGCAGGAGATCCAGGTCCTGCGACGAGGCGAACCAGTTGGTGAAGTCCCAGTTCATGACGATGACGACCTCGTCGCCCTGGCCGCCGGGAAAACTGTTGGACTCGTCGCCGGGAGCGAAGTCGTGTAAGCCGTCTCCGTCGTTATCGACGAAGGGACCGATCCAGTGCCGGTCGGCTTCGTTCCCCGCCGACGTGACGAAGGGAATGCCCGCCTGCGGCGCCCGTTCGACGACCTCGACGATTGACCCGCGGCCGTCTCCGGGCGCGCAGCCTACGCATCCGAGAGACATGTTGATGACGTCCACGTCGTTCTCGATGAAATAGGTGATCGCCTCGTTGATGTCACCGCCGGTCTCGACCGCGGCCAGGTAGAGGGTCATGCTGTCTTCGAAGTCGTAGATGGTCTCGGCTACCGCGGCGCCATGTTCGTCGTCGGGCTCCAGATCACCGTCGTCGCGGAACGAGCGCGTGAAGAGGCGATCCTCCGGGGGCAGCTCGTTGCCGCGCAGGTCCTCCCAGCCGGTGAAGCTGAGGTCGATCACACCAACGCGTAGGCCGCTCGTGGGGCTGCGGAACTTGATGCCCTGCCAGGCGTCGACGCCGATCACCTGCAGCCCTTCGCTGGTGACGCTGGGGCGCATCCTCCAGGGCCTGCGCACGCCGCGGACCAACGGTCGCAGGCCGAGCGCCGGCAGCTCGCCCACCGGTACCCACGCTTCGATGTGCGGTCCCACGATGTTGCGCACCCGCGCACCGAGCTCGGCGAGATCGACCAACACCTCGTCGACAATGGCGCGGCTGCTCACTTCGTTGACGCGGCGCCCCGGGATCGGTTGGCCGGCGTCGACGCGGACCAGAACCGATCCGCCTCGCCAGGCGATGCCGTGCTGGCTCGCGTACGAAGCCGCCGCGGCGTTGCCGCCCGCCGCGAGCGCTCCGGCGACCCCGGCGAGCGCGGTAGCGACCCCTGGGGCCGACGGTGCGGCCGGTTCGAACGCCGCTCCGGCGAAGTCGGTGGGAGCGTAGCTCGCCGTCTGGATGGTTTCGCCATCTTGCCGGGCGCCTGACTCGGGCGGCTCGGTCGGCGCGGGCATCTCGGGCTCGGCGAACTGATTCTCCGGATCCTGTTCTTGGCGCGACGCCTGCCGGCTCTGCGCCCCCGAAGCTACGGGCGACGCCACCGGCAGGACCATCGACACCGCGAGCGTCGACAGGGCGACGATCATTGCTCTGCCGTTCGTGCGTCTGTTCATGCGGATGTCTCCTGGTGAGGCTCTTCCGGGCTCTTCATCCCCGCCCGGCAAGCGCCCTGCTGAAACCTGAAACAGCTGCAAGCTGAAACGGCTGGAAGCTGCAACGGCTAGAAGCTGAAACGGGCGCCGCCGGCGATCCAGAAGCCGTCGAGGCCGAGCTTGGAGGTCTCGCGGAACACCTGCGAGGTTACCTGATCGACGACGGTGGAGACGGCGTCCGCCTCCCCGAAAACGTACTTGACGTCGACCCCGAAATGAAAGCGATCACGTTGCCATTCGAGCCCTCCGGCGGCATGAAAGCCGATCCCGGGGTTGACGTTCGCCGCACCGGCAAAGCCGACCTGAGCCAGGTCGTCGAGCACGGACTGGGCGATCGAAAAGCGATTCAGATAGATCCCCACGCCGCCCCCCGCGTATGGCTTGGCGCCCCCGAAGCGCCACAGTTGCACGCGCAGAGTGGTGCGGAACGGAAATATCGACAGGCGACCATTGGGCAGGCCGTTGGACTTCGTGTCCATGCTCTGGTACCCGATCTCGCCTTCGATTTCGAGGTCCGTGGTGAGCGGCAATACGGCGAACCCACTGAATCCGAAGCCTGGCTCGAGGCTCTCTTCGCGCAGCAGGCTGAGGGCGCCGCGAACGCCGAACGACCAGCCGCGGGCCCACTCGATGCCGGTGTCGGGCTCGGGAGGCTCCTGGGGTTCCTGCAGCACGGCGACGACGGTACGGGCTGTTTCCGCCGATTGCGCCGCCCGCGCCGCCTGTGGTGACAGGATGGCCCACATGGCCACGGCGGCGAAGCAGCAGAGTGCCCGGGTCGTCGCGGTGATTGTAGATCTGCTCATCGCCCCTCCGTCAGCAAGGTAAAGCGGAACGTGCAAGCACACGGAACTTTATTCCCGCTCCGCGCAGCGGGCGGGGCCACGTCAGGGGGGTGGGGGACGCCTGACCCGGCAATTCTACCAGGGTTTTCGGCCCTCCTGTCGGCGCCGCCGGCGTGCTGCGCCGAACCCTGGCCGACGAGATGTGTGCGCGCCAAGGGCAAAGCCGCTAACATCCCGATAGTTGCCGCCATCCTCCCCATTGGCCGAGCTGCGTTAGTCACCTATGCACGAGTATCGCCTTACGCCGACACCACCATTCAGCTTCGAGCTGACGGCGTCTCTGTTGTCTCCGGGACCCGAAGACCACATCGATGTTTTCGACGGCAAGCGCTACACGCGTCTGCTCGAGCTCGACAGCCGCATGCGCCTCGCCCTGGTCAGCAGCATGGGGTCCGAACAACGACCGGAGCTGATCATCACCTTGATGAACGGCTCGGAGCACGACGAGCGCCCCATCAGTCGTGTGCTCGCCCGCATGCTGGGCATGGACTTCGACCTGGGACCGTTCTACGAGCTGTGCCGCAACGACCAGCAGCTCTACGGTCTCAGCCGTGATCACTACGGGCTCAAACCGGTGCAGCGTCTGTTTCCCTACGAGGCCCTGGCGCTGGCGATCGCCAGCCGGGGGCAGGGAAAGCACTTTTTTTGCTCGACGTTGTCGCCCATCGCCGAGGCGTACTCGTACAGCGTCGCCTACGCCGGGCACACGTTCTGTTCGTTTCCGAGCGCGGAGACGATTGTCGAGCGCAAGGTCAAGGATCTTGCGCACCAGCCCATCGACGCGGCTCAGGCCGAACAACTGCACAGCTTGGCGTCACTGGTAACGCGAGGCGAGCTCAACCTCAAAGCGCTGGGGCGCCGGCCAACCGATGAGCTGCTGGCCACGTTCGCCGCCATCGCCGGGGTGGGCGGGCTCGGTGGTCAACTGACGGTATTGTGCGGCTACGGGCGGCTGGAGTGTTTTCCGGTCGACGACCCGGCGCTGCGTGGCTGGATCTCGAGCAACGTTCTCGGTGGCGTCAGCGTTGACGCCGCGGCGGCAACGGCGTGGGCGAAGCAATGGGGCGACCTGAAGGGCCTCGTGGCGTTGTACATTTATGCCGACTTGCTCAAGAACGGCGAGCTTTGATCGGGGAGAGGACTTCATGGCGTCGAACTCCAAAGCCAGGCACGATCGCTACCGGCTGCCGGCTGATGCGGAGCGCCGGAGTCGCAAGTTGGCCGAGGAGCGCTTCGAGCGCTACCTGCGCGATCACGACCTCAAGCTGACCCCCGAGCGCCGCGCCATCGTGCGCGAGTTCTATCGCATCCACGAACACATCGAGGCCGACGAGTTGCTGTTTCACCTCCGTCGTGCCGGTGCCAGGGTGTCGCGGGCAACCATCTATCGGACCCTCGACCTACTGGTGCAGGCGGGTCTCGCTCGGCGTATCCGGTTGGGCAAGGACCACGCCTACTACGAGCATATTCTCGGTCGCGAGGCGCACGAGCACATGATCTGCCTGGGGTGCGATCGCATCATCGAGTGGATCGATCCGGAGCTCACCAACCTGGTCTTTCGAAATTGCGCCGAGCAGGAGTTTTCCCCGGCGCGACACAGCCTGCAGGTGTTTGGCTACTGCCAGGATTGCGCCGGTAGCAGCGAAGCAGAGAAAGCTCTGGAGCTGGGCGAAGACGCCAACCTGTCGACCGGCATTGATTAGCTCCTCTTGCTCCCGTGTCTGCCGAGAGCCGTTCAAGAACGGGCAATGCGAAGCGCGAAATGCGGCTTGAGGGTCTCACGCTGAGCTGCTGTGCTTGTGACGAGACCCAGCCCTACGATCCCTTCTCGCATCGTTGCGCCGCCTGTGGCGAGGCGCTGCAGCTTCATCCCGCGGCGGCGGCGCACCTTGAGACGGCTGAGACCATGCCCGCGGCGGGCTCGGCGGACGGGATGTGGCGTTACCTGCCATTGCTGCCCCAATTCGACGCAGCGCTGCTGCACGAGCGCATCTTCATGGGGGAGGGAGGAACTCCCCTGTTGCGTGCCGCCGGCATCGAGAAAGCTCTGGGCTGCAGCGAGGTCTGGCTCAAGGACGAAACGCGCAACCCGACCGGCTCGTTCAAGGACCGCGGGACCGCAGCCGGTGTGGCGTTTCTGGCCCACCTGGGATTCACCGAGGTAGGTACGGTGAGCACCGGCAACATGGCGCGCTCGGTGGCCGCCTACGCGGCACGCGCCGGCATGCGGGCCAACGTGTGGGTCGGCGCCGGCACGCCGACACAGAAGCTAGCGTCGGTCGCCGTGCACGGCGCGCGCCTGCAACGCTTCGATGCGCCGTATGGGGAGATCTACAGTGCCAGTCTCGAGTGGAGCCGGCGTAGCAACGTGCCGTTCATTAACTCGGATTCGGCCCTGCGGGTCGAGGGGCAGAAGACCATCGCCTACGAGATCGCCGAGCAACTCGGCGGCCGGGCCCCGCGCTGGTTGCTCATTCCCACCAGCAGTGGCGGCAACTTCTCCGCCATCGCCAAGGGCTTCGCGGAGGCCACCGAGCGCGGCTGGATGACCGGTTCTTGCCGCCTGGTTGCGGTGCAATCGGCCGCGTGCGCGCCGATCGTCAAGGCATGGGAAGCGGAAAGCGACGAGCCGCTGCCGGTTCCGCCATCCGACACCATCGCGGGGGCAATCTCCAACCCTTCGCCGCCGAGTGGAGCGCGGGCTCTGCGCTGGCTTCGCCGTACGGAGGGGCACGCGATCGCCATTCCTGACGAAGAAATTGCCGCGGCGCAGTTACGCCTGGCGGCGCTCTCCGGACGGTTCGTCCAGCCCGCCTCGGCAGCGACGTTGGCTGCCCTCGAGACGCTGATTGCTGGCGGCGTGGTGCAGGCCGAGGAGTCGGTCGTTCTGCTGCTGACGGGTGCGGGCAGCAACGCTCCGGCCCCTGAAATCGATGTCGAGCCACCAGGCTCCCTTGCCGACGTATGCGCCGATCTGACGCCTGGCGAGGGCGCCGTCTTGCACGGCTGAGACGGTCGTGTTTGCATCAGATGGATGAGTAACCGTCTGTTGTCAAAGCCCTTTCTGCACGCCGCATTGATCATCTTCGTCGCCATTACGGTGGCAGCGTGCCAGGGCATGGACCGGCTGGAGCCCGACCGGGTGATCGACCGGGAGTCTGGCGGCGCTTCGAGCGAACGCGGCACCTTGCTCGATGCCACCTCCAGCCCGGAGTTTGGCGGTGGTGGACGCCTCACCGAAGAAATCGCCACGCGATGGGTGCTTCAGCTGCAGGGGGCTGGCGCCGAGGAGAGGCTGCAACTTGCTGCCCAGTTTCTCCGTGAGTATCCACAGGGCGACTTCATCTCGTCGGTACACGAGCTCATCGGGGACGCCCATGCGGAGCTCGGCAGGCCACAGGAGGCCGCCGATGCCTGGGAACGCGCCATCCTGATGGGTTGGCCGGCGCCCGACATCCTGCAGCTGCCCTTGACCGACCTCGAGCTGCCCTACCAGGTGGGCTGGGCCCGGTTTGAGGCCGGTGACGCGCAGCTCGGCGCCGATTGGTTGACGCGGGCGACGTTCGTCAGCGACCGACCCCAGCTCGAGCAGGGCCTACGCTTCCTCTACGCGGAGTTCGGCACCCCGGAAAGGAGCTTCGACGAGTGGTTCGGGGTGCGACGTGCCGAGCTTGCCTTGCAGGCCCCGGATTTTGAGCTTCCCGGCTATGGTTTCGATTCGTTGAAGCTCTCCGAGGTTGCTTCCCGGCTGACTCTTATCAATTTTTGGACGCCGACCTGACCATCGTGTCGTGAGGAGTTTCCTCACCTCGACGAACTGCACCGCGAATTCGCCGAAGCGGGTTTCTCGGTGGTGGCAGTCGACGTGCGCAACGACCGTTCGGGTACCGAGGCCTTCTATGACGAATACGGCTTCGAGATCCCCAATGTCTTCGACACGAGCAACGTCGCGGTGTCGCAATACGGCGTCGCTGCAACCCCCACCACCTTCCTGGTCGACGACGCGGGTCGCATCGTGTGGCGGCGCTACGGATACTTGCCCGGCGAGGAGGTTCGGCTACGCCGGCAAATCGAGACCCTACTGGCACGCTAGCTATAGCTAGCCCGGATACGTCAACGGATCGCGCGCCCTCGCGCTCGCTCGGGGCACAAAAAAGTGGCTCGGGCGCTCGCCGCGATCGGCCTCCCAACGCAAGTCCTCCGCTTCTCCTCCAGCAACGCTTCTCAGGTCATCGTTCCAGCCGAAGCCTTCACAACTTCCGTAGTCACACTGCCTTCAACGGATCCGCGGCAACCTCCGCCGCTCGGCCGGGACGTTCGCCCGAACCACCACCAGGATAAGCGCTCCCCGGAGGCTGTCAACAGTTTTTCTAAGCGTTTGCTACACTCGCGCCGCGATGGACAATGCGAAGGCTGCGGAACGAGAGCAATTCACCGGGCGATGGGGCGCTTCTCTTGCCCTCCTGGGGGTCGCTGTAGGCCTCGGGAACGTGTGGCGATTCCCCTACATGATGGGGCTTTACGGTGGCGCCGCGTTCCTCGTGATCTATCTTTTCGTGGTGGCCGCCTTCGGCATTCCGGCGCTCATGGCCGAGCTCGCGCTGGGTAGAGCGACACGCGAAGGCCCGTTGACGGCATTCGCCACCGTCGGCATGAGGGGCGGCAAGATCGTCGGCCTGGTGCTTGTTCTGGGCGTTGGTATGGCGATGTCCTACTACCTTGTTGTGGTGGGCTGGATTCTTGCCTTTCTAGGCATCTCGGTGGGCAACCTGTTGGGGATGACGGACAATTTTTCCTCGGCCACATTCGGCTGGCTGCAAGCTAATTGGGAGCTCCAGGTTCTGTGTTCGTTCATCGTCGCCGCCGGGTGTGCGGAGGTGGTTGGACGGGGCGTCAAGCGTGGCATCGAGCGAGCCAGCAGCTTTTTTGTGCCGGTATTCGGGATATTGATGGTGCTGCTCGCCCTCCGCTCCGTTACCCTGCCCGGGGCGTGGCAGGGGATCGAGTATCTGTTGACTCCCGATTGGAGCCAGCTCAGTCGTGGCGCTGTACTTGCCGCCACCGGGCAAGCATTCTTTTCGCTCGGTCTGGGTGGCACCTTCTTCGTCATGTATGGCTCCTATCTGAGCGATGCGGAGTCGGTGCCGCGGCGCGCCCTGGGCACCGCCGCGGGCGATGTCGCCGCCAGTCTGCTGGCGGCGTTCGCGGTGATGCCGGCGGTTTTTGCCACCGGCCTATCGCCCCAAAGCGGCCCGTCGCTGCTGTTCGAGGTGTTGCCTGAGGCGTGCCTGCGTATGCCGGGCGGGCTGGTGTTTGCGGTGCTCTTTTTTTCCGGCCTGGGGTGCGTCGCTTTCCTGTCGGGCGTTGCAGCGGTCGAGGTCCTGGTGGGGTCGCTGGCCGATGGCTGGGGGATATCGCGCCGCAAGGCCGCCTGGGGGGTTTGCCTGGCGTTGGTCGTGGTCGGCATTCCGGCCACCCGGTCACTCGATTATCTGTTTCTCAGCGACCAGATCTGGGGCTCGACGATGCAGCCGATCGGGTCCGTGGTGGCCGTAGCGGCGCTGACCTGGTGGCTCGGGAGACGCCGGGCCGCGGCCCAAATGGCGTCGGCGGACGGCAATATCCCGGCGTGGGTCAACGTCTGGTACCTGTGGTTGCGCTACGTCGTGCCCATCGGGGTGCTCGGAGCGCTGGCGTCCGGCTGGCTCTGATCGCCGAAGTTCCCGGGGGGGGCGTCGCAACTGAGTCGGCCGTAATTCGTAATGCTCCTTACGATGCCCGTGGGGCGGGCGGTCCACGAGCGACGCGGGCGCAGTATCCTGCTGATGCTCTTGCATCACGTCGCCCCCAAACGACGGGTCCCGCCCGACGGGACGGGCCCAAGCATGATCGGTGGCTTCGCCCGGCTGCCGGCGGGACCGCGACATGGCTACTCCCGACGCTCTCATTGACGCGCAGACGAAGTACTGGCGGCTGCGACGCTTCGGGCTTCTCGATTGCCTTTCCGACGCCGACGTCAAAGAACTGGGATCGCTGTGCAGGGTGCGGGTCTTGGAGCGCGGTGCGGTGATCTACGATGCCGGCGATGACAGCGATGTGGTCTTCCTCCTGGAGCACGGCGCTGTGAAGCTCTCTCGCGTCAGCGGGGACGGTCGCGAGGTCAACGTCGGTGTGCTCGGACCCATGGAGATGTTCGGCGAACGAGCGTTGGGCGACGAGCCGGTGCGCGTCGATTGCGCCGCCGTGCTGGAAGACGCGGTGGTTTGCGGCTTCGACCAGCAGGCGTTCGAACGCTTCTTGTTCGCCCACCCGGAATTGGCGCTGCGCATTACCAAGCTGGTCGGCGACCGCCTACGCCGGGTCGAAACGCGCATCCAGGATATCCTCTTCAAGGATGTTCGCACGCGCCTGGCCCACACGGTGGCGCGCCTGGCGAACAAGTTCGGTGAAGAGGCTTCCGAGGGACTGCGCATCGGCGTGCGCCTTACCCAGGGCGACCTCGCCCAGCTGATCGGCTCGACGCGTGAGACCACCAGCACGATATTCAACGAGTTTCGTCGCGACGGGCTGCTCAGCAGCGACGGTCATTACATCATCGTGCGCGATCTCGAAGCGCTCTCTGCCTACCAGGAGGGTTCCGCCCCCTGCGCGGGGGCGCCGTTACGGCCACGCGGTTGAACCGTTCCCACGCACGGTGGTCGCGTGGTTGTCGGTATGCCCTTTGGCGATCATGGCGATCATTCCGATCATCTCGACGGCGTCCGGCACCGGAGCTTTGCTCGCGGTGTCGCTACCGGCGTTGCAGCTGTCGGCCGAGGCGCTGCCTCTGGGGCTTCCGAACGACATCGAGTCCGCCGCGGTCATCCTGGAATCCGAAGATCGTCGGGATCTCAGCAGCGATCTACTGCGCTTGAGTCGGTCGCCGGAGGCGCCGGTGCGGGCGCGCGCCGCCCTTGCCATGGGGCGCATCGGCCTGCCGATCGCCTACACGCGGTTGGTGGAGTTGCTGCGCGACCCAGAGCCTGCTGTGAGGGCGCTGGCCGCATTCGGACTGGGCCTCCTCGAGCTCGATCTGGAGCCCGCTACCATCTTGGCGACCCGGGCCCGCATCACCGCGCGCTTGACGCCATTGTTGCGGGACCCCGAACCGGTTGTCAGGGAGCAAGCTCTGTGGGCGTTGGGCGTTCACGCTGACCCTGCGGCGACCGCGGCCGTAGCGGCAGTTCTCGGTGACGCTACCCAGCCCCCGGAAGTCCAACAGGGGGCCCTAGGGGCGTGGTGGCGTCTCCGTCTGCAAGGGGCATCGCCGGAGCCTGCCGAGGCGCACCTGCAGTCGTTGTCCGCGGCGGTGCGACACGCGGCGGTGACAGCCTTGCGCCGGTTGCGCGATCCCGACGCCCTGCCGGCCCTGGCCGGTGCGTTGAAGGACCCCGACCCGGAGGTCCGCGCCGCCGCCGTTCGAGGCGTCGCTGGGGCGCCTGGCCCGGTTGTGCGCCGCCACCTGATCACCCTGTTGGAAGACAGCGACTGGCGCGTCGTGTACGCCGCGTTGGGTTGGGCGATGCTGTTGTGGCAACGGGATGTCGATGTCGATGATGATGTGTTCACCGCGGTGTTGATGGCGTCGTCCCACCGAAATCGTAGTGTGCAGAGGCACGCGCTCGCGGCGCTGGCCTCCGCACCGGGCAAGTTCTCGGTGCCGGAAGACCGACTGATCGTTGCCCTGCGCAGCGGCGATCCGACGACGCGACTGGCTGCCGTCGAAGCGCTCGGCAGCACCGAAGGCACGGCAGATGATGGGCTCGACGACCTGCGTGAGGTGTACGGTATCGACGCCCCTCCAGTTGAGGGCAGCGCCGCGGAAATCCCCGAGGTGTTGATGGAGTCGCCGTTGGAGGCAGCGGCCGTCGTGCGCGCCCTGGGCGCTGCCGGGGATGGGCCGGACAACGGCTGGCTGAGGCTCCTCGGCGACCATGGCCCGGTGGCGGCGCGCGCCGAAGCCTTGCGGCAATTGCGCCGTATCGCCCCGCAAGAAGCTCAAGTGGCGGCAGCGGCGCTGCTGCAATACGGCACGCCGGTGCTGCGGGCAGTCGCCGGAGAGGTCGTCCGCGAGCTCCTGCTCACCGGCGACATGGACGACGACGGGCGGGAGGTCGGCTGGCCCGACTTGCTATGGACGGCGCAGCGAGAGCTCGGTGATGTGGATGCTCTCGAACCTCGTCTGATGCTGCTCGATTCGTTGCTGTCGATCGACCGGGAGATCCTCCGCCTCCGCGTGTCGGCGCTGCTGACCGACCCCCACCGGGTCATTCGCACCTGGGCGTTGCGCAACCTCCGGCCGGAAGCGGGATCGCGGAGCGGCGAGCTCGTGACCGACGCCCTGGGTCCCCACGACACCGGGCGCTCGCCGGCCGATTATCGCCGGCTGGCCGCGCAGATCATCGCGTTGCAGCAGCATCCACCGCAGCTCGAAGTGCAGACGCCGCGCGGCACCATGGTGTGGGAATTGCAAGTTGCCTGGGCACCCATGGCGGCCCTCGCCTACCTTGACTGGGTCGAGAGCGGCTTCTTCGATGGCCTCGGTTTTCACCGTGTGGTGCCGGATTTCGTCATCCAGGCGGGCGATTCGACCGCCGTGGGTCATGGTGGCGCCCTCGGTAGCCTGCGCAGCGAAGAGACGCCGGTCCCGTTCACCCGGGGGACCGTTGGTCTGGCGCTCGCCGGCCGTGATACGGGCGGCAGCCAGTTCTTCTTCGTGCAGTCCGCGCAGCCCCATCTGACCGGCCTCTATCCGGTCCTCGGTCGTGTCATCGAGGGTGGCAGGTTTATTGAACGGATACAGCCTGGCGACCCCCTCGAGATCCACATCCGCGAGCGCTAGGGCGCGCGATGACTGCGTTGCGCTTGATTCGGGATGCTCGACGTACCTGAAGGTACGCCTCCGCTCCCGACTCGGCGCGCGCCTTGTCCTCACACGCCCTAGCGCCCGCGGGCTTTTTAGAGGTTTGGCTAGAGCGCCACCTTCTCGACGGGCTCGACGGGCTCGACGGGCTCGGCTGCGGCGGCCGGCCGCTGGCGCGCGCCTGGGCTACAATCCGGTTCAATTATGGAATTCGTGATTAATGTCATTGGGTGGATCGGTGCCGGCGGCGTGCTGGCGGCGTACGCCCTGGTTTCGATGGGGCGGGTTCCGGCGGCGTCGTATACCTACCAGGCGCTCAACCTGGTGGGTGCGGCGGGGTTGGC
>SMVA01073683.1_pt1 | contig 16739 bp, 15 predicted proteins | sample 2456451 | NCBI WGS metagenome assembly SMVA01 (sample SAMN11095933, study PRJNA526329) | marine sediment metagenome | biome: Marine sediment; feature: Surficial sediment; material: Deep marine sediment; isolation source: Hadal surficial sediment | place: Pacific Ocean | collected 2014-05 | depth...
ATCAACATAGGGCAGCATCAGGTGACTGAATTCATGCGTCGCTGTCCAGTCGGCAAGCAGCGCCTCGAGGGGTTGTGTTTGATCGACTTGCAGTTCGACCGTCTCGCCGCCGTCGCGAATCACGCGGCCGAAAGGAACCGCGCTCCGCTCGTTGCGACGGTCGTTGCCGACCGGAATGACGACAACCTGTGGTGATGGACTCGGAAAGCGCCCGTAGGCCAGGCTGACGTCCGTTGCCGTCGCATTGATCCACTGGACGATCGACTCATTGTCCATTTCTTCCACGCCTTTGAGCAGGCTGATGCGAAGCGTTGCGCCGGGCACCTCGAGCTCGCGGTAGTCGAAATTACCGAATACTGCTGGCGCGAAGGCGCTTTCCGGAGACTGCGAAAGCAGATATACGGGACCGTCCCCAGGGAGTTGCTGCCAGGGGACCGAGACCTGCACGTTTTCGGGAAGTCTGAATTTGACCTGGATCGTGGTGCCATTGCGCAGTTCGGGGCGCCACATCCAGTAGGATGGGGAAACGATAATGTTTTCCGGCGCCAGCATTTCGCCGTAGGGATGCTCCTGCGCGGCGCGCTCCAGGTCCACGGTGTAATTCATGCAGCTGATGCCATGCGCCGGCAGCATCATGCGCAGATTGCGCATCCTGATCTGCTGGTCGTCACTACAACCGCGGACATCGATAAGAAACTTGCCCGCATCGTGGGATCTCGCGATCACGCTGTCGACGGGATGACTGAATCTCGCCTCTACCCACAGGCGACTCATCGAGTAGTCGATGGTCACCGTGTACCGGTGGGTGACTGGTTCCGCCGAGACCGAAACACTGCCCAGCAGGAAAACCAGCGCTGTTAGCCGTGCGAGACGCATGGGCCACTTTGAATTCAGGTCGAAAATAGTTGTTCTTGCCAATGGATTCGATTCTTCTTGTCTGTATCTGGCCGATTATGCCGGACCTGCCGGTGTGCCGAACGCTTGGAACGGCCGAATGTGAAAGCGTTCACACTTTATGTGTGATTCGGGGCCGAAAACTACAATCTGAGGTCTTCTACGCGTTATCCGTTATGCCGGTGTTCAGGTTCATAGGGTATCCTCTGCCGCTGTTTCGGGGCGCACAGACCGCATTTGCATTAACATACGCGACCACAAAATGATGAATAACGACTGCAGGAGATTCCCTTGAGTAAAATTGCAAGACGCCAGTTCATTCAATTGTCGGCTGTTGCGGCAGCGGGTTGCCTGGTACGGCCGGGCAACGAAGCCAATGCCCAGGACATGCCTAAGATTGAGGAAAGCGATCCGATCGCGCAATCGCTGAAGTATGTTCACGATGCCAGCAGTGTTGATCCTGCACAGCGGGCCAATCCGGCTGCAGACCAGACCTGTGCAAACTGTGCGTTGGTACAGGGCGCGGACGGCGACGAATGGCGGCCATGCCAGATATTCCCCGGCAAGCTGGTTAATGCTGCGGGCTGGTGTTTCGTCTGGGCGCCGATGGCATAGGCATAATCGATTGGACCAGTCATTTGCGCGTTCATAATGACTGGCACAAGCTCATCATTCATCGGCTCGTGGTCCTGCTGTTGGTAATGCCAGTTCAAAGTCGCAGGTGGCGGATTTGACTACGCAGCCTGACATACAGCACTTCTACCATGAGCAGACTGGCACACTGACTTACGTCGTCAGTGATCCGGAAACATCAGCCGCAGCGGTCATTGACCCGGTGCTCGGCTTCTCGGTCGTGTCTGGCCGGACCGATGCTGAACCGGCTGAGGAGGTAATCGCCTTTATTGAGAACAATGGTCTGCATCTGGACTGGATTCTCGAGACACACGCGCACGCCGACCATCTGTCGTCAGCACAACTCCTGAAATCGGAACTCGGCGGCAAAATTGGCATCGGCGAGGGCATTTGCAAGGTCCAGGAACACTTTGGATCAGTATTCAACCTGCAAGCGCCATTTGCGGCTGATGGTCATCAGTTCGACCATCTTTTCAACGACAATGAAGTCTTTGCACTGGGCAATATCGAGTGCCGCGTTATGCACACGCCGGGGCACACCAGCGACAGCGTGACTTACCGGGTTTGTAATTTCGCGTTTATTGGCGACACTCTTTTCATGGTGGATAGTGGCACCGCGCGCTGTGATTTTCCCGGCGGGAACGCCGGGCTGCTTTACGACTCGATACAGAAGCTGCTGTCACTCCCGGACGACACGATTCTGTGCATGTGCCACGACTATCCGCCGGAGGGCCGGTCCCTGCGTTATGCGGTGACGGTCAGAGAACAAATGCAAAACAATATTCACGTTGGTGGTGGGACAGGCAAAGATGAGTTCATTACGATACGCAAGGCTCGCGATGAGACGCTCTCACTGCCGGAGCTGATTCTGCCGTCGATCCAGGTCAACATCAGGGCCGGCCATCTGCCCGTGGCGGAAGACAACGAAATCTCCTACATCAAGATCCCCCTGAACACTTTTTGAATACACATGGACATTGTTCCCTGTGTACAATTCGTGCCTTGATGACCGCGGAGATATCTCTTGTTCGAATCACTGGAGCGCATGCCACCCGACGCTATTCTGAAGCTGATCGCAGAATACGGCAATGATCCGCGTGATCACAAGGTCGACCTTGGCGTCGGCGTGTACCGGGATGCTGCAGGTAATACGCCGGTATTCCGCGCAATCAAGAACGCTGAGCAACGATTGCTCGATATGCAAACGAGCAAATCCTACCTGGGCAGCCGCGGTGCCACAGACTTCTGTGATGCAATACAAGCCCTGGTGTTCGGAGATAGTGCTCGCCACAACGACCGTGTGATGACGCTGCAGACGCCGGGCGGGTCGGGCGCACTGCGTGTAGCGGCCGGTGTGATCCTGCGGGCCAATTCCGATACGACGATCTGGGTCAGCGATCCGACCTGGAACAATCATGTGCCGCTTCTCGGCAGCGCCGGTGTGAAACTCGAAAGTTACCCCTATTACGATAGCGCTCAGAATGAGTTGCGTTTTGATGCAATGCTCGATGTCCTGAATAAGGTGCCCTCAGGTGACATATTGCTGTTGCACGGTTGCTGCCACAACCCGACCGGCATGGATCTATCTACCGGGCAATGGGATGAGATTATCCACGTCATCGCTGAGCGGGGGTTGCTGCCGTTTATCGACCTGGCCTACCAGGGATTTTTGGACAGTCTCGACGAGGATGCATACGGCGTGCGTGCGATGTTCGATCGCGTGCCGGAAATGATCGTTGCCGCTTCCTGCTCCAAGAATTTCGGCCTTTATCGGGAGCGAGCGGGTTCTTTGACTTTCGTGTCATCGAATGCGGACACCACTGCAATTGTCAGCAGCCAGGCGCTCAACATCGTCAGGACAATGTATTCGCTACCGCCCGATCACGGCGGCGCCGCAGTCACGATGATTCTTAATGACACGGACCTGCGCAATGAATGGCTGGCTGAACTTAATGACATGCGCGAGCGGATGAAAGAGATGAGAACGATCATCGTTGCCGGGTTGGGAAAGAAGGTGCCGGAGCGGGACTTTTCCCATATCGAACGCGCTAATGGCATGTTCTGTTACCTGGGGGTCTCGCCGGATCAGGTTGCGCAGTTGAAACAGGAATACGGGATTTACCTGGTCGACTCGGGCCGCATCAATGTGTGCGGCATCACCAGCGACAATGTCGATTATCTTTGCGCATCGATCGCCGCTGTTCTTTAGACATCGCTCGCCCGGTGGCCGGGCTCCTGCGAAACCATTGATTGCTTATTCGGAACATGGGAATTGTGGAAAGGGCTGGTAGGAACTCGCCCCAGCGAGCGATTCGGGTTAAACCACCCGCATCGGGCATCGATCGCCCGGTGGGCCGGGCTTCTACGATATATTACATCTTTTCTTTGGTATTGGATCCGCCGGAGAAGTACACGCGGCTTTGAGTATCGATTCCCAGGCGCTCGGTAACGCCGGCATTCAGTTCCAGGACAAAGTTCAGCGGCTCGCTTGCGTGAATCGCCTCTAACGACAAAGGTTCGGTATTGGTCACGATATTGGCAATCGAACCGTCGGCACGAATGAAAAGCATGTCGAGTGGCATGTAGGTGTTTTTCATCCACATCGACAGCACTCGCGGTTGGCGGTACACGAACAGCATGCCTGTGAATTTCGGCATATAGCGAACGTGCATCAGCCCTCGCGACTGTTGTGCGCGGGTCATTGCAATATAGATATCGAACACGTAGCAGGCGTGCTTGCTTGCCGCGATTATCAGTATGTCCTTCTCAAATGCGGAATCGAGGTCGTTACCTTCGCTGCTCTGACCGCTCAGCAAGCAGCAAATGGACAAGATCGCTATGACGCGGACCATCATCATTGCGGATGGTCCCAGTCAGGCTGGCCTGTGAAATTGAGGTGGGCTCTGGCAGATAGTTGCAATGTTTTGGGCACCTGTGAGTCGTAAGGGGGTCATTATCGCTAAAGCGCGCCCATTGCTCCATGTGAGACAAATATACGCTGAGCAGTTGGACTGTTCGCGCATCACCACTACAATGGCACGCCGTTTTACCCTCGGAGCACCGAATGAGCGTCACAGAAGAATTCCAAAAGCTCGAAGACCACGCGAGCAACCTCATCATCGGTCAGGCCCACCTAATCAACAGGATGCTGATCGGGTTGCTGTGCGACGGGCACCTGCTGGTGGAGGGCGCGCCCGGCCTGGCGAAGACGCGGGCGATCAAGGTGCTTGCAGAGAGCATCGAGGGTAATTTTCACCGGATCCAGTTCACGCCCGACCTGCTGCCGGCGGACCTGACGGGAACGGATATCTACCGGCCGCAGGACGGCACGTTCGAATTTCGCGAGGGACCGCTGTTTCACAATCTGATCCTTGCGGACGAAATCAATCGCGCGCCGGCAAAGGTTCAGTCCGCACTGCTCGAGGCGATGGAAGAGCGGCAGATCACGGTCGGCGGTCACAGCTACGAACTGCCCAACCTGTTCATGGTGATGGCGACGCAAAACCCGATCGAGCAGGAAGGCACCTATCCATTGCCGGAAGCTCAGCTCGACCGCTTCCTGCTGCACATTCGGGTCGGTTATCCGAGCGTCGAGGATGAGCGCAAGATCCTGATTCTCAATCGCAACGAGGCCCTGTCGGGGAAGCGTGATGCCTTCGCGCCGCCGAAGCTGATGCCGGAGACGTCTGTCATGGAAGCAAGACAGCAGATCCTGAAGCTGCATCTTTCGGAGGAACTCGAGAAATACATCGTTAACATCGTCGTTGCCACGCGTAATCCGGGCGCCGTCAAGAAGGAACTGGATGGCCAGATTATGTATGGTGCCAGTCCGCGCGCCTGCATGGGTATCGATCGTTGTGCCCGCGCGTATGCCTGGCTCCAGGGACGCGATTACGTCGGCCCCGAAGACATCCAGGAGGTCGCGGCGGACGTCCTGCGCCACAGGCTCGTATTGAGTTTCGAGGCGGAGGCAGACGGCGTCGAACCGGATTCGATTATTGATGGAGTACTTGACGGAGTCGGCGTGCCGTAGTGGAAACGAAGTAGATGAAGTAGATAATGCGGCACGACAAGCTACAGGCAGATGCATCACCGGTAAGCATCAACCAGGCCGAGTTGATACGCCTGAGCGGGCCTGCGCGGACCATTGCGCTTGATGTGCTCAGGGTGAACTCGCTGCAGACCGGCGCATATGTCTCGCACTTCAAAGGCCGCGGCATGGAATTCGACGAATCCCGGCCCTACCAGCCCGGCGATGATCCACGCAACATCGACTGGCGGGTCACTGCGCGCTCGAGCGAGGCCTATACAAAATTATATCGTGAGGAACGGGAGCGGCCTGTCCTCATCGTCACCGATCTGCGCAGCAATATGCACTTTGCAACGCAGGGTTGCTTCAAATCCGTCAGCGCGGCACGGGCGGCAGCTTTACTTGCCTGGGCAGCGCATCATCGGGGGGACCGGCTCGGTGGTATTGTGTTCGGTGATACGCGGCACCATGAGATAAGACCCAGGCTCGGTCGTCAGGCCGCGCTGCGCTATGTGCATGAGCTCGTGACGCACCCCGACTGGGCCACAGCGGACGATCTGGCCGTGACCGACGAAGAACCGCCGCTGACGCAGGCGATGGCAGCATCGCGCCGGGTCACGCATCCCGGCAGCCTGGTTATTGTCATCAGTGATTTCATCGGCCTGTCGCGAAATGCAATGTCTTACCTGACTGGCGTGGCGCGTCATAATGAGGTGCTGACGATATTCCTGAGCGACCCGCTCGAGCGGCGGCTACCGCCGCCCGGTCGCTACCGACTGGTCAGCCATGAACAGGAGATGGCGATAGATACTTATGCGCGCGGTGCCAGGTCCGACTACCGGCACCTTTTCGATGATCGGCTCGCCGCCATGGAAAAATTCTGTCAGCGCTACGGCATACATTTGCTGCACCTGTCGACAGAAGATGATCCGATTCAAACCTTGCAACAGGCGCTTGGACGCCGCCCCAACTGAGGACGCCGCAATGGATCCACTTGAGATTCCGCTCAGGGACCTGCACCTGCCCGAGATGATCGGGTGGTGGCCGCTGGCGCCTGCCTGGTGGTTCCTGATCGTGCTGGCATTCGCGGGTTTGGTTTTTCTGCTTTATCGATTGTTCGAAAAGTGGCGCCGTAATGCTTCGCGTCGGGTAGCGCTCAAAGAACTGGCGCGTATACAGCACGAATACAAGGATGGTGTTGACGAAATTTCGCTTGCGATCGAGTTGTCCGACTTGTTGCGGCGAACCATGCTGGCCTATGCACCGAGAAACGAGGTTGCCGGCCTGACCGGACAAAGCTGGTTGCAATGGCTCGATCAGGGACTCGACGATAAACCGTTTAGTGAGGGATCCGGACGCAACGTGGAGTCCTTGCCATATCGTTGTCCTGAGGGCATCGAAGACGATGTGGACGTTCAGGGTCTTATCAACGCAGTCAAATCGCGACTGCAAACGCCCCTTCCGGCGGAGGCACTCTGATGTGGTCCCTGGCCTGGCCGTGGATGCTGCTGGCACTGCCGCTGCCCTTACTCGTGCGCTATCTGATGACACCTGTCGTTGGCTCACCGGATGCCGGTCTCAAAGTGCCGAGCTTCAAAAGCTTTGCCGTTCTGAGCGATCACTCCGAGGTCGAGCAGCTTCTGAACTGGCGCTCCTGGCTAAGTGTGATCGCATGGATGCTGCTGGTGCTGGCGGCCGCAAGACCCGAGCGCATCGGAGATGAACTTGAGGTGCCGGTATCCGGCCGCAACCTGATGCTCGCTGTCGACCTGTCCGGCAGCATGGATGCCAAGGATTTCGAGCTCGGCAGCCGCCGGGTTGACCGCCTGACGGCGACCAAGGCGGTTGCCAGCGATTTCATCGGGCGCCGTGAGGGTGACCGCATCGGACTTATCCTGTTTGGCGAAAGGGCGTATTTGCAGGTGCCGCTGACACTCGATCGCGAAACGGTGAAGATTCTCCTGCTCGAGGCATTCATTGGGCTCGCTGGTGAGAAGACCGCGATTGGCGATGCGATCACCCTGGCGGTGAAACGCATTTACGAACAGGGTGCGGAGGCAGAAGAACAGGTCCTGATTCTGTTGACAGACGGCGCCAATACGGCCGGTGAAATCGACCCGATCAAGGGCGCCGAACTGGCGCAGCAGATTGGTCTGCGCATTTACACCATCGGCATCGGCGCCGAGCAGATGGTTGTTTCATCAATTACCGGCGGCATGCGGCGCGTAAACCCCTCTGCCGACCTCGATGAGGCGACGCTCACCCGGATCGCCGAACTGACAGGTGGACGATATTTCCGCGCCAAGGACACGGCCGGGTTGCAGGACATCTATCGGCTGCTGGATGAGATGGAACCAGTGGCCGAACCGGAAGCAGGATTCCGGCCGGTTAAGACACTTTTTTACTGGCCGTTGAGCGGTGCGTTTGTGCTCGCCGCGTTTCTTGCCGCGATGAATTTGCTGGCAGGACTTAATTTTGCCCGCGAACGCAAGGTCAAATTGAATGCTGGCTGACTTTCACTGGCTGCGGCCTGAATGGTTGTGGGCACTGCCGCTCATTGTCTTAATGACGTTGGCGCTGGTGCGCCGGCGGTTGGCGCCCGGCAGCTGGCAACGGATTATCGATCCGGCGCTGGCGCCGTTCATACTTTCACGGTCGCAGGTCAAAGGGCTGAATTACCGCTGGTGGCTGATCCTGATCGGCGGCGTACTCGCGGTACTTGCGCTCGCCGGCCCCAGCTGGAATCGCGTCGAGCAACCCGTGTTCCGTTCCGCGCAGGCGCTGGTCATCGCGCTTGATCTGTCGCGATCGATGGATGCGCAAGACCTGACACCGAGCCGGCTGACCCGGGCACGTCTGAAGATTCTGGATATCCTGGAGCGGCGGCGAAGTGGTCAGACCGCGCTCGTGGTCTATTCATCGAATGCATTTACCGTGACACCGCTGACGACCGACGCGGATACGGTGGCTGCGCTGGTCAACAGCCTGAGTACCGACATCATGCCAAGCCGGGGCAGTTATCCGGTTGCGGCAATCAACAAGTCAAGACGGCTGCTTGAACAGGCGGGCGCCGCGTTCGGTGAAGTGCTGCTCATCACCGATGGCGGAACCTCACCCGCCGCGGAACGTGCGGCCGAAGATCTGCGAAGCGCCGGCTACTCGTTGTCCGTGTTGGGTGTCGGTACCGTCGCCGGCGCGCCGATTCCACGCGTGGGTGGCGGATTTGTCGCTGACCGATCCGGCAACATCGTGGTTCCACGACTCGAGGAAGCAGCGCTCAGGAGCCTGGCCGCTGCAGGCGGTGGGCGATTCGCGACGCTGTCCACCGATGATCGTGACATCGATATCCTGTTGTCAGGCGAGGTTGGAATAGCTTCGGCTTCCGATGAATCGCTGGCCACGGATCAGTGGCAGGAAGAGGGGCCATGGCTATTATTGATACTGGTGCCGATCGCAGCGATGGCGTTTCGCCGGGGCCTTGTTTTGCTGTTGCTGGTGTTCCTGTTGCCGGTTACCGAACCGGTCTACGCGTTCGGTTGGCAGGACCTGTGGCTCACCAGGGACCAGCAGGCGCAACGCCAGCTCGACGAGGGCAACGCGATGGAGGCCGGCGAATTGTTTGAACATCCGGGTTGGCAGGCAGTCGCCAAATACCGTGCCGGCGAATACGGTCCGAGTGCCGCCGGCTTTGCCGGCCAGGAAGGCATCGACAGTCTTTACAACCTTGGCAACGCGATGGCAAGGCTCGGGGAGCTCGAAACAGCGATTGATGCTTATGAGCAGGTTCTGGAGGTCGATCCGAACATGGAGGACGCCTTGTACAACCGGGATTTGCTGAAAGACCTGCTCGAACAGGGCCAGGACTCGCAGGGCGGCGAACAGGGTAACCAGGAAAACGCATCGGAGTCCGGCGGCGGTGCCCAACAGTCGGAAGGTCAGAGTCAGTCCGATCAATCCGGGCAGGAAGGGGCGACCGGGGATCCGGGCGCCGAGGGCGAATCTTCCGTACGCGACCAGGAGGACGTCAATCAGGACGATCTTGATGCGATACAGGCGGAACTCGAGCGCGCGGCACAGGAAGCGCAGCAACACTCAGGCGAAGCACAGGAACTTGAGGGCATGAGTCAGGTGGACGCCGAAGCGATGCGGCGAGCGCAGGAACAACGCCAGGCGATGGAGCAGTGGTTACGGCGCATTCCGAATGACCCTGGCGGATTGTTGCGACGCAAGTTTCGCTATCAATATCAGCGTCAGGGCAAGGATCAGGATGGCAACAACCTGTGGCCTGACGATGAGGTACAGCCATGGTAACGAGACTGCAATTCAAGCGGTGGATTAAAGCCGTATCGGCAGCATTGCTGTTCGCGGTGATGACGTTCGGTAGTGCACAGGCGGCGGTTATCGCAAGTGTCGATCGTTCGGATATCGAGTTGAACGAATCGTTCACTTTGAAAATTACGGTCGATACTGCGATCGATACCGAACCGGACGCCTCAGCCCTCGACGCGGAATTCTTCGTAGGCACTCGAAGCCAGCTGAGTAACACGACGATCGTGAACGGACAAATAAGCCGCTCGCGAACCTGGACGTATGTGCTGATGGCGAAACGGGAAGGAATCCTCGAGATTCCACCCATCATTATCGGCGCGGAGCAGAGTAACCCGGTGCCAATCAACGTTAGTGCGCCGTCAAACTCATTGCCCGGTGAGGCCGACATTTTCGTAACGACCGAAGTCGATCACGCCAACACTTTTGTGCAGGCGCAGTTGCTCTACACGGTCAAAGTGTACCGGTCGGTCCCGACCCGCCAGCCGCGATTGAGCGAGCCGGATATCCGCGGCGTCGAAGTCCTGATCGAAGTTGCCGGAGAGGAGAGGAGTTACGAGTCCATTCTGAATGGCAAGGCCTACAACGTCGTCGAGCGAGTCTACGCAATATTCCCGCAAGAGAGTGGTCAGGTTACCATTGCCCCGGCGAGATTCGAAGCGCGAGTCCTGCGTGACGGGCGGATTACAGGCCGCAAGATTTTTGAGTCAGAGGGGATCAATATCGTCGTTAATCCGATTCCACCGCCACCCGACGGATTTCCGGACGCGGCCTGGTTTCCGGCGCGCGACGTAACCCTCAGTCAAACCTGGTCGCGCGAGCCTGATCGCTTGCCGGCAGGAGAACCAATCACGCGGCACATCACGGTTACGGCCCTTGGTCAGTTGTCGACGCAGATTCCGGTTATTAATCCCGCGGTTGCCGACACGATCAAAATATATCCTGACAAACCGGAACTCCGGGATATGGCCGAAGCGTCCGGCATCCGGGCTGTTCGCAGTGACCAGTACGCGATGATCGGCATATCACCGGGCGAGGTCCATCTGCCGGAGCTGCAACTGCCCTGGTGGAATATTGATGCCGGGGAATGGCAGCTCGCAAGCCTGCCGGGTACGACTATCAACATTCTGCCCTCTGCGAATGCAGCGGTCGCGCCGCCGGTCGTTACCGAACAGCCACTCCTGCAGCAGCAGTTGAATGCGAGCGGCAACCTGGTCGCACAAAGCAGTTTCTGGCGTCGCGTCAGCGCGGCGCTTGCCGGCATATGGTTGCTGACTGTCGTTGCATGGTGGTGGTCACGCCGGCCAGTGTCTCGCACGCCCAGGGAGCCAGCGCCGCCGCCGATCTACAAACAGCAGGCGAAGATTCTGCAAGCAGCGCGCAAGGCGGCGCAAGCCGGCGACGGTGCCGGCGTCCGGTCTGCGTTGCTGAGCTGGGGCAGGCTCGAGTGGCCTGACAGCCCGCCGCTGAATATCGGAGATTTCGCAATCCGCGTAGCGATGCCGTTGTCGACGCAGCTGCAAAGCCTGTGCCGCGCGGATTACGGCCCGCAGAAAGAATTATTCGATGGCGAGGCACTGGCAAAATCGCTGCGCTCGATTTCGGTTTTTCGGGAACAAAAAGAACAGCGCCCTACCGACATCCTGCCACCCTTGATGCCGGCGTAGGAACTCGCCTGTAGGAGCTCGCCCCAGTGAGCGATGTTCTTTGACTGGGAGTGGTTGAATCATGCTTGGCAAACATTGCAGGGCATGTTTGAAAGCATGCCCTGCAATGTTTGTCGTCCGCTGGGCCGGGCTCCTACGGACCCCTACCACAACTCCGGTGTCCCGAATAAACGGTTTACCAATGCCCGGTATTCCCCATCGACGTCCACGGCTCCGCGGCCGGCAGCGGATCACCGTTTTGCAGTAATTCGATAGAGACATTGTCGGGCGACCTGACGAATGCCATGCGGCCGTCATGCGGTGGCCGGTTGATGGTCACGCCGGCATCGAGCAGCCGCTGGCAGACGGCGTAGATGTCGTCGACGCCGTAGGCCAGGTGCCCGAAATTGCGGCCCTCACCGTATTCCTCGGGATCCCAGTTGTGCGTCAACTCGACTTGCGCATCTTCATCCCCGGGCGCAGCCAGGAACACGAGTGTGAATCGTCCCTGCTCGCTGTCGTAGCGCCTGAGCTCAGTGAGGCCCAGCTTGTTGCAGTAAAAATCCAGCGAGTCGTCGAGGTTGCTGACGCGGACCATCGTGTGCAGGTATTTCATCGTTGTGATCGCTCTTCGGTTGAACTGCGGCTTATTATAAGACCACAATGCCCTCAGGCCTCCACTCCGGAATTCATGTTGCATCGCATACGTGCCATTACGCTCGATCTCGACAATACGTTATGGGCGATCGACCCGGTAATCAAACGGGCCGAAGCAGCACTATGGGAATGGCTGACGGAAAATTACCCGCGCATTCCCGCCGAATTCTCTGACGAGGGGTTGCTCGAAGTTCGCGAATCCGTCATGGAGGAGCACCGGGAGAAAAGTCATGACTTCCGGTTCCTGCGTAAGAAAGTGCTCGAAAAAATCGCTGTCCACTCCGGCTATACTGCAGAACTCGTCGAACCGGCGTTCGAGGTATTCGATCGCGCGCGAAATCAGGTTGATCTCTATCCCGATGTCATGCCGGCACTGGAAATGCTCGCCACCGACTTTGTTCTGGTCGCAGTAACCAATGGCAATGCAAACCTCGAAACGATCGGTATCCGGCACCTGTTTCACGATGTCGTGGCAGCAGCCGAGGCCGGTTTTGCAAAACCCGCACGGCCGATATTCGACCAGGCGGTTGCGCGCAGCGGCTGTTCACCCGCGGAGATTCTGCATGTTGGTGATCATCCGCAGACAGATGTTCAAGGTGCCCGGGACGCTGGCCTGCGGACTGCGTGGATCAATCGCAATGACGCAGCGTGGCCGGATGATCTGCCCGGGCCCGACGCGGTCGTGACGACAATTCCTGAATTGCAGGAACTACTCCAGCCGGCAGTGCAGCGCATCAACAAGGCGACGTGACTTACATGTCGCGCGGCCCGTTCATTCTCTATATTCCCGGCCTTAAGCCTAAGCCCGAGTATTCGTTGCATCGTGAGCAGGTATTACGCTGCCTGCTCGAGGGGATAAGACGAATTGATCCGCATACCGCGGATGAGATGGCACAGGATGAGCATTGTTTCGATATCGTCAGCTGGACCTACGACTTTTACGGGACGCATCGTGATATCAACCTCGATCTTGCGGATATCGAAGCGGTGCTTAAGCAGACTCAGGCCACTGCCGAAGACAGGGAAATAGTCACATCGTGGAAGCGTCGTTGCATACGCTCGCTCTATCGTGCCGCGGACCACCTGCCTTTCCTGATTCCGCATTTCGCGGACGAGGACGTCGAGCTGCAACTTCTCGATCTGCGCCGCTACGCAAAGAACGAAGGTGACATCGCGGAGATCGTCCGGCGCGCAGTGAAAGCGCCATTGCGCGCGGCAGCGAATGCGGGCCGGCCAATCCTTTTATACGGTCACAGCATGGGATCAGTAATTGGCTACGACAGCTTGTGGCAGCTCTCGCACGAGCCGGTCGAGGAAGTTCGAATCGACCTGATGCTGACGACTGGCAGCCCGCTCGGGCAACGCCTCATTCAACGCCGGCTCAAGGGATTCAGGGAACAAGGGATCGAGCGATTTCCAGGCAACATCCGCCGCTGGATAAATATTTCGGCGATCGGTGAGTTAACGGCCATCGATATGACCCTGAACAATGATTTCGGGGAAATGATCCGGCTCGGCCTGGTCGAGGATATCGAAGACCTCGAGATCTACAACTACTACCGCATGAACGGAGTGCTGAACGTGCATGCCGAGTACGGCTACCTCGTTCACGAGGTAGCCGCTAACGTTATTCGCAACTGGTGGAGAAAGGTCTGCTAAACCGGGTCGAGGTTGGGTTTGATGATGATATCGATACGCCGGTTTCTTGCGCGACCCGATTCGGTCTCATTATTCGCAACCGGATTGGTTTCGCCGAAGCCCGTCGCGATCAGCCGATAGCTCGGAATCCGCATTGCGTTGATCATATATTGCTGCACAGATTCCGCGCGTCGCTGCGACAGTCTCTGATTGGACTCATCGCCGCCGTAGGAATCCGTGTGGCCTTCGATGAGGATTTCGCTGCGCGGAAATACATCGATCGCCTTCTCGACCTTGGTAAGCAGGTCAAAGCTGTCCTGGCGAAGCTCGGACTTGCCGCTGTCGAAAGAAAGTCCAACCAGTCGCAGGATCACGTTATTGCCCTCACGGAACACGCGCGCGTCGCTGCGACTGAACATTTTTTCGACCCGCTCAAACTGCTCTTTGACCCTGGCCTGCGCCTCGAGGCGTTGCACCAGTGCCGCACGCTCCGCGGTAGCGCCGCCCAGCCTCTGGTCAAGGGCGCGAATCTCTTCTTCCATATCGGCCATGCGCAGATTGCCGTTTTCAAATTCCTGCTGCAGGCTCTGGACTTCGTGGCGTTGATTTTCGATGTGCGTAACGAGCTCTGCTGTCAGTTCCGCATGACCCTCCGACATGACAGGCACGATGTCAGCAGCGCCTGAAATCATGTTCAGTGGTTCTTCCCATTGCAGCACGAGTTGTTCGACCGTCAGATCTTTGTCACGCACATCCCGGACTATCTCGGAAAGATAAATCGCGTGCTTGGCTTCGTAGTTGGCCTGACGTGCGAGGTTGCGGGGCCGGTCGGTGTCGTAGCGGTTTTCGTTCAACTCTTTCTCTGCTTCGGCCAGTAACTGCTTTGCCTTGCCGAGCGTAATTGGTGCGTAACGGCCTACACGTGCACGATCTGCGTCGGTGAGCAAGCGGCGCGTCTCAGTCAGATACTGTGCCTTGATCGCGATTAGTTCAGCATCACGATAAAGACTGGTGGCTGAAATGTCTTTGCGCTTCGCACTCTTCAGATCGCCACGCTCGAGGTAGCGGATCGCCAGACCAAACTCGCGTTGTGCCTTGTCCCAGATCTCCGGTGACATATCAGGCGCTTTTGCGTTGGCTGCATCCTGGCGACTCTTCATTACCTGCGAGAGTACGGTCTTCGCCAACCCGGCGGCGATCGTCGCGGTCCTGAAATGATCCTCGGCGCTGCCGGCCTTGTTGCGAACGTATTCGATGTTGCGGCCACGATTGAGCCCGGCGTCTGCGGCTGCGTAGTCCTTGGTGGCGGCACTGTAGCTGCGCGGTGCCAGCAGACTGGCATTAGCGGCTTCGGCCGCAGCCCGGGCTGCATCTGCTTCCTTGAAGAATGTGTCGTGCAGCTCGTCCTGAGCCACGGCGAACCCTGCTCCAAGTACGAAAAGCGCGAGCAGGGGCGATCTGACAAAACTGGGTAGGGAGGCCATTCTGTAGTTCCATTAGTTCAACAAAACAATAAGTTGCATTCGATATAAGAGGCGTTCCGCGATATTACATATCCTTGAAGCTCAATTCTGTGGAATGCATCTCTTTATTTACAGCTGCTTATGTCGCAACGGCTGGATCTTACCCCCGATTTGGCCGCCTCGCGAGTGCGGGCGGTGGGTAACAGGGGCCAGGCATGTGCCGTGGAGGAGCCAATATTGCCGAAACTTTGTGACCTGGATCACCATTCTGAGCACCGTTTGGCGCAGCCCGTGAATTTGTGGTGTGGCTCACAGACGCTGGCTAGCCCTGTGGGTAGTCTGAGCCCATGTCCGCAAAGTACTACACACAGTTCAGGCTCACCGACGTGGAGTACCACGGCGGCAACGAATTCAGCGGCGTGGTTGAACTCAGCCGACCGATGGATCAGAACTCTGATATCGCGGACATTGAAGCCGTACTGGCAAAGAATTTCGACCTGCGGCAGAGCACAGTAAAGCTCGTTAGCTGGTCAAGGTTGCACTGATACATTTTTCTTCTGGCGTAAGAAGTACTTTTCCCCCTGATTCGCCCGGGCTTAGTCCCGGGCTTTTTTTTGCCTGGATTCTCCTCGATTCGAAGAGAAACCGTAGGAGCCCGCTCCCAATCCGCCTGCATCGACAATCAATGCCTCGACGACCGGTGCGGATTGATCTTTAGTGAAATCGTCCGAAATTCTGACATCGCTCGCTCATCGCTCTCGCACATCCATGTGCTCCGCGATATACCGACATCCATGTTCAAAAGGGCGAGCTCCTACGGTGGCTAGCCGCATGTATTGTCCCCTTAATTCGTGCCAGAATGCCCCTCTTTGACTCCGTAGTTGGCGCATGACTGACAAGAGCAATCATCTACGCGGCATTCCGATCGTCCAGACCGGCAGTAAGTACCGGACCGAGCAGGGATTCTCGGCAATCCGGAACGGCGTGAAGACACGCCGCGATGCCCCCGAAATCCAGTATGGTGACAAGCCCCGGTGGCTGCGGGCGGCGATGCCCTCAGGCGTCGGATTTTCGGGCGTGCGGCGAGCAGTGCGCGAACATCGGCTGAGCACGGTTTGCGAGGAAGCGATGTGCCCGAATATCGGCGAGTGCTGGAACAACGGCACCGCGACCATCATGGTGATGGGTTCCGTGTGCACGAGAGCCTGCCGTTTCTGTGCTGTCGATACGGGCAATCCACGCGGCTGGCTTGATCCCGAAGAGCCACTGAATACCGCGCGTGCCGTCAAGCTCATGAATCTGAACTATGTTGTCATTACCTCGGTCGATCGTGACGATCTCGATGACGGTGGCGCCGGGCACTACGCGGCCTGTGTCCGGGAAATCAACAAAATGAATCCGAACACCGCGGTTGAGGCGCTTACCCCTGACTTCAACGGCGTCATGGCGGAT